>Ga0315284_10017890_pt1 | contig 10050 bp, 6 predicted proteins | sample YL17G09_16_MG_FD_203696 | JGI IMG/M metagenome (GOLD analysis project Ga0315284, IMG submission 203696) | Sediment microbial communities from Yellowstone Lake, YNP, Wyoming, USA - YL17G09_16 | ecosystem: Environmental > Aquatic > Freshwater > Lake > Sediment | place: USA: Wyoming | collected...
ATCAGCAGGGCCTTGGCGGGGTCCAGCCCGAAGCCCTCGATGTAATAGTGCCTCACGTAATGGTTGAAGCTGTTGTGCTGGGACGAGTCCATCGGATAGAATTCGTCGATTTGCACGAAGTGCAGGCTTCGCATGTCCGGCTTCTTCGCCGGATCGACGGCCGCCTGTTCCATGGCCCTTTGCATGTCGGGCACGTCCCAGGCTCGGAGCAATCGCCGGACCCACTTGATGAAGTGTTCGGGGGTCTTGCCCGTGGGCAGGGCGATCACGCCGCCGGGATTACTCTGCACCCACTCGATGAAGCGCATCGCCGCCAGCTTGCCCAGCGCCGGGAAGTTCTCCACCACGATGGTGGGAATCTTCTCCGTCGGCGGATACAGCACGTCGAAGGACGAAGCCCGAACCGCCGCCTCTTCCACGGGTGTCAGAGCCACACGTTTATCATCACTCATGTCTATCTTCACTCACATCCTATGCCGCTTCAAGGCGCCCCGGAGCACGGAGGCAAGGCTGTCATCTCGGCAAGAGTGCCGAATCACCGATTCGAGCCGCCGAAGGGGTCAACCAAGATCGAATCATCACCTGCGAACCTGCTCATAGTAGCGTACCAATATCGGTCCGGACACGCAAGCCTCCGGCTCGAAGCGCGATCCGCCAGCCGCCGTGTGGGGCCGGTTTTCCCTTGCATCTGCCGCAAGCCCTCACTATATGTGAGGAATCAGGGACGAGTGACTGACGGAATGGTGGCAAGCCCTGTATTTCAGCAGCATTGGAAGCTCGTGAGTATGGACATCCTGGGGACATTCAAAGCGAGGGCAAAAGGGAGGAACCTCTCGGTCGTTCTTCCCGAAGGCAGGGACGAGCGAATTATCCTGGCGGCGAGGAGATTGCGGGAAGAGGCGATTGCAGAGCCCATCGTTCTTGGGACCCCGCAGGAGATCGAGGCGGCGGCTGCCAGGGCAGGGGTCGGTCTGGACGGCATCAGGACGATCGATCCGCGCACGAGCGAGAAGCTCGACGACTACGCCCGGCGATACAGCCTTCAAAGGACGGGGATCCCGCCCGAGGTGGCCAGGCGAATCGTCCGCAAGCCGCTGCTCTACGGAGGCATGATGGTGACCTGCGGCGACGCGGACACCGCCGTCGGCGGCGTGGATAGCGCGACGGCCATGCTGATCCAGGCCGGGGTCTTGACGGTGGGACTGCTGCCGGGCATCAAAACCCCTTCCAGCTACTTCCTTATGATCATTCCCGACTTTCTCGGAGAGAAGGACAAGCCGTTTATCTTCGCCGACTGCGCCGTGAACATCGACCCAACGGCGGAACAGTTGGCCGATATTGCTCTGGCCTCGGCGGTCAGTGCTCGCCGGATTTTGGGCGAGGAGCCCCGCGTGGCGATGCTTTCGTTCTCTACCAAGGGCAGTGCCTCGGCGCCGAGCGTGGACAAAGTCAGGCAAGCGGTGGCGCTGGCGCGAGCGCGGGCGCCCGCCCTGGCCATCGATGGGGAATTCCAGGTGGACTCCGCGATCATCCCGCAGGTAGCCGCCAGGAAGGTCAAGGGGCAAAGCGCCGTGGCGGGAAGGGCCAACGTCATCATCTTTCCCGACCTCAATTCGGGGAACATCGCCTACAAGCTTACGCAGTACATGGCCGGGGCCCAGGCCATCGGCCCCTTCCTTCAGGGTTTCGCCAAACCCATTACGGACCTGTCTCGCGGGGCGACTGTCGACGATATCGTGGCGACTGTGATATTGACTCTGGGACAACTTCTGTAGGGATCGGCGCATAGAAGCGACAACATTTGTGAGGAGATGATACGCAGAATGAAGGTGCTCGTGATCAATGCAGGCAGTTCGTCCGTCAAGTACTACCTGTACCAGATGCCCGAGGCGGAGGTTCTCGCCAAGGGAGCGGTGGAACGAGTTGGAGAGGCAGAGGCGAGACTGACCCACAGCTTTGACGGTCCCACGTGGACGAGTGATGTCGCGGTTTCAGACGTCAACGACGCGGTGAATCTCGTGTTCGACACCCTGGTTCGGGAAGATGTCGGCGTCATGGGGGGTATTTCAGAGATTGGCGCGGTCGGGCACCGGGTGGTCCACGGGGGCGAGGAGTTCACCGATTCGGTGATCATTGACGGGCACGTGATCGCCTCCATTGAGAAGTATGCGGATCTTGCGCCGCTTCATAACCCGCCGAATCTGGCGGGCATCCGCGCGGTTCAGCACCGACTGCCGGACATAACGCAGATTGCATGCTTCGATACGGCGTTTCACGCCACAATTCCCGAGGTGGCGTACATGTACGGCCTGCCGTACGAACTTTATGAGAAGTACCGAATCCGCCGGTACGGGTTTCACGGAATCTCGCACCGGTACGTCGCTCGCCGGGCCGCCGCGCTGATGGGCAGGGGCAAGTACGAGGTCAACGCCGTCACCTGCCACCTGGGAAACGGCTGTTCAATCACGGCGGTCAGACAGGGCAGGTCCGCCGATACATCGATGGGTTTCACTCCGCTGGAGGGTGTGCCCATGGGGACTCGCTCCGGGGACCTGGACCCGGCCATCCTCTTCTACCTTGCGGACAAAGGCTACAGCGCACAGGCGTTGAAGACCCTGTGCAACAAGCAGAGCGGCCTGCTCGGAATCTCGGGCCTGTCGAATGACATCCGAAGTCTTCTGCAGCTTGCGGAGGAAGGCAGCAAGCGAGCCAGGCTGGCCATCGACGTCTTCTGCTATCGCGTCCGCAAGTATATCGGCGCCTACGCGGCCGTGCTTGAGCCGCTGGATGCCCTCGTGTTCACCGGCGGCATCGGCGAGAACGCCGCCGGCCTGCGAAAGCAGATTTGCACGGGCATGAGTCAGATCGGCGTTCGGCTCGATCCGACGGCAAACGATGCGGCGGTTGCCCAGGAGACTTTGATTAGTGCCGCCCAAAGCCCGGTGAAGATCTTCGTGATCCCGACAAACGAGCAGCTTGCCATCGCCAACGACACATACGAACTCGCTGGTCGCAAGCACGCTGTTGCGGCAAAATGAACGTCTCTATTATCATCTTGCCCAGTGCGGGGAAGTTCTCCCCCACAATCTTAGGGCTTGGCTTTGGTGCCTTCCGGTTTGTCGAGGACTTTGATGCGGGCGCTGCGGACCTGAACGTGCTCGGTGCCCCGGCTCATCTCTTGGAATCCGATATGTCCCTTTCGCGGCCGATCCTTCACGGGCGGGGCCAACGTGCCATTGTACCGCTTGACCTGCTGCTCCTGCTCATCGAGATTCAGATCATGAACCGTTTCGCCGTTGAGCACAACCATCAGGTGTGATCCTTCGAGTGTGACCGCACAGCTATTCCATTCGGTCGGTTTGTAGACCTGCTTGCGAGGGGCAATCGCGCGGCTGATTGCACCGGTCAACTCGGAGTCCTTGGCCTGCGTGTTGTACCGGTAGTCCACCATCTGCAACTCCATGCCCTCAAAGGTGGGATCGCCGAACAGGGGCGCGCGCAGCGCACAGCCGCTATTGCCGGTGGGACCCAGTCTGAACTCGAACATCACAATGAAGTCGCCATACTGCTTCTCGCTGAGCAGCCAGGTACCGCGTGGCTCGGCCCCGTAGAGAATCCCGTCCTTGACCCCCCATTTGACGCTCGGATCCGCCGGCCTGTTCACATCATCCCAGGCGCGCACAACCCAGCCCTGCGGAATGCCTTCCCGCGGAAACAGATGAACGAATCCTTCCTCCAATTCCCACGATAGCTTCGGATAGTTCTTGCCTTCGTCAATCCGCCAGATGTCCTCTGTGCCGTTGGCCGCCTCGCCCACGAAGTCCCATCCGGCGTCAAGGAAGGTCTTCGCCTTCTTCATTTCGGCTGTAGTCTTGCCTGTACCGCCGTGACTGGTGGCTTGTCCCGAGGTCTGTGTGTCCCAGAAGCAGGCGGTCACAGCATCCCCCCAGCGCGCCTCCCCCTCGTAGCCCGCCAGCCCGCCGACCATGACAATGCCACTGACCGCACCGGTGCTGTAGCACTGAGTCACTATCCCCCCATTGTAGCCTGCCAGCCCGCCGACATACTCTCCACCGCTGACCTCAGCCTCGCTGTAGCAGTTGGTCACAATACCCCCGTTGGACCCCGCCAGGCCACCGACATACGCAACGCCACTGGCCTCACCGCTGCTCCGGCAGCCGCTTATGTGGCCCCCCTCGGGATTGTGCCCCACTAGTCCGCCGACGCCCCAAGTCCCGGGGCTACGGACCACAGCACTGCTGTAGCAGTTGGTCACAGTACCCAAGTTCGACCCCATCAGGCCGCCGACATCTCGTTTATTGCCATTGACCGTGCCAGTGCTGTAGCACAGGGTCACAACACCCGCGTTATGCCCCGTCAGCCCGCCGACACTCTCGCCAGAGCCGGCTATGTTGACATCGACCATCCCCAGGTTCTTGACCTCGGCCCCGGATTCCAGTCGGCCAAACAGGCCTAGATCGCTCGCTCCCCCGATGGTCAGATGCGAAATCGTCAGATCATTCCCATCGAACGAGCCTGCAAACCACGGCATCACCGGCATGGACCACCGGATACCACGAAGATCAATCGAGCGGGCCAGTCGATAGTGGGTGTAGGGCCCGCAGTAGAGCATGGCACCTAACTCGCAGGTGTCACTTATCAGATAGGGGTTTTCAGGCGTGCCGAAACCTTGGAGCAGGGGCGGCGCATATCCGCTGAGAATCGCCAAGACCGGATACCCGCCTCCTTCCGGCGTCTGCCAGACCTCATGCGTTCCGTTTGCGGTCTCACCAACGAAATCCCATCCTGCGTTCAAGTAGGTCTCAATGATCTGCATCTGCGCTGTGGTCAGGCCTGTACCCGCATCGCTTCTGGTCTGGCCTGATGTCTGGATGTCCCAGAAGCAGGCTTCCACAGCAGCCCCGTTGTAGGCAGCCCCATCGTAGCCCACCAGCCCACCGACACAATCATTGCCATCGACCGTGCCGGTGCTGTAGCACTGGCTCACACCGTCCAGATTCTCTCCCACCAGTCCGCCGACATAGGAATTGCCGCTGACCCCGCTGGTGCTATAGCACTGAGTCACTATCCCCCCGTTCCAGCCCGCCAGCCCGCCGACAGAGTCTTTAGCACCGCTGACAGTGCAAGTGCTGTAGCATCTGGTCACAGATTGCCAGTTTTCTCCCACCAGCCCACCGACACGATCTTTGCCATCGACCGTGCCTGTGCTGTAGCACTGGCTCACATCACCCAGATTCACTCCCATAAGCCCCCCAACATCCGGCTCAATCCCACAGACCGCGCCGGTGCTGTAGCACTGACTCACAACACCCCGATTCTCTCCCACCAGCCCCCCGACACAGTCGCCTGAACCAGTTATGTTGACATCAACGACGCCCAGGTTCTCAACCTCACCGCCAGACGCATCCCCGTGTCCCAACTGGCCAAATAAGCCCACATAGCCCTTGCCCACAATCGTCAGATGCGAGATCCTGTGGCCGTTGCCGTCGAAGAGGCCGGTGAAAGGAGTCCCCTGAAACATACTCCAGTGATCATTCGGATCCGTATCCGGTGCGATGACGGCCTTGTCGAAGACCTTCCGGCCGGGCAGGTTGGGGTCCAGGTCGATGTCGGCGGTCAGGAGGAAGTGCTTGTCGTAATCGCCGGGAGTCTCGCCGAGGGCGATCAGATCGGCGGCCGTGGCGATCTGGTACGGGTCGTTCGGCTCTCCCGTCCCGCCGCTGTATTTGGCCTGTGCAGGCAGGACGAACAGACACGTGGTCAAGGTTAGAAGTAAAGCTCTCATAGTCTCCAATCCTCCAATCACGAATCACTTCTCAAGCCGCTGACAACAATCTGTGGTGGCCACAGCCAATCTGCTCGTTTCTCCGTCTTTCTTGGCGGCCCCTGCGTCTTCGCGTGATACCCTTCTTTCTGTATTCTCTCTGTCGCCAAGACGCCAAGAGCGCCGAGGTACTGCTCACATCAGAGCCTCCCTGCCCCCTTCATCCTTGGCGCTCTTTGCGGGCTTTGCGAGATACCGAGTCCCTGTTATCGGCGTTCGTCACCGTGCATCGGCGGTTCCAAGCCACCCTGTAGATGAGCTGTCTTTGGCGGGCATGGCCCACCCTGCTCAGACTCCGTTTTCTCGATACACAGTGTACCAGATGGGGATCGTCCTGTCAAATGCGAAGATGCATGAAACCGCAGATAAACGCCGATGAACGCTGATAGACCCGGCATGTGGGGAGGCTCCAAGCACACCAAGACAGTGGCTCCGAAAGGGCACTTCTATCTCGTTCTCCCCTTTTCTTCGCGATCTTTGCGGTCTTGGCGAGAGGTCAGACGCGTCAGTTTGTCAGGCCGGCGATGGCGGCGCCGATCAGGGTGGCGTTGTCCACGTTGATGATATCGTAGTGGATGCCCTTCTTGTTCGTGAGGTACTGCGTGAGGTAGCACTCCACTTTGTGCTTGAGGGACCAGAGATGATAGAAGGTGGTGCCCTCGGCGACGATGCAGACGGGCCGGCAGGGGTTTCGGCCCTTGCCGCACTTGATGGCCGCGGAGGAAAGATTGATGGCCGTCAGTTTCGCCGCACGCTCGACCAGGGCATCCACCAGGTGGTAGAGCGTCACGATATCCTCGTGCCGCTGGCCGGCGAGTGCTTTTGCCAGGGGATTGTCGCCCGTTTCGGGCAGCGTCAGGAAATCGCTGATATCCTTTGTGGTCGCCTCCTGCACGGCCCTCAGCGCCCTGGCGGCGGCCCGGGAGAACAGGCCGTTACGGGCGGCGACGTGTGCCGTCTTCAGGCATAGCGGTCCCAGGTAGGCGCCCGAGATCATCTTCTCGAAGACGTTGATGCCCGGGCTGACGGAGGCGGCGTCGAAGTCCTCGTCGATGCTGCCGCGCGGTGCCTTGCCGAATCCGCCGGACTCGATATTGACGATCTGGCTTTTGGCCCGGTCCAGGTCTTTGGCCTTGGTGATCTCGCTGTTCTGCTCCACGTAGCTTGTGTTGGTCCCCGTGCCCAGGATGAACCCGATATAGCTGTCATACCGGCGGCCGACGGCGCTGCCTCTTCCGGCTAACAGCGTCGCCACGGTGTCGTTGAGCAGGATGATGTGCTTCTTGCCGGCGTGTCCCATCCGGCGGATGGCGATGTTCAGATTCTGGCCGATCATCTGGCCGGCGGCCTCGGGGGCCTTGATCTCCTTCGAGAAGTACAGGGCCCGGCCGTCCTTGCTCGGGAACATCTCGATCGGATAGGAGAAGCAAAAGCCGATGCTGCGGCTCTCGTCCAGAACGCTCTCCACGTAGCCGGCCATCGTCCCGAAAAACTCCTCCTTGCCCACTTCCTTCTTGATCCCCGGCATCGGATAGACGCGGAAGTTCTCGACGAGGGCCGTGCCGTCGGGGGCGAAGGTGACGGTCGCCACGCGGAAGTTCGTGCCGCCGGCATCCATGACGATGACGGGCTTGTTCCTCTGGATCTTCCGCTCGATATCGAGATACGTCGGCAGCATGGCCAAGGAGCTTTTGCGTCCGGCCAGGCCACGGTCCATCTCCTGCAAGAAGGTCCGGCAGGTCGCCTCCATGTCGATGTCGGCGTGGTGCATGTTGTGCTTCTTGAGGAACTTCGCGACGTTCTGCTTGGTCTTCTCCACGGCAACCCCTCTCTATTTACGATTTACCATTTTCGATTGAGGACCCACGCGGCTGACGCTGGGCCACGAGCCCGGCGTGTGCCAAGCGAAGCCAAATCGTTAATCCTGATACCCGTCCGGGTGCTCGCGATGCCACGCCCAGGCGGTCGCGACCATCTCACGAAGCTGGGGGTTGCGCGTGACCCAGCCCAGCTCGGTACGGGCTTTGGTGGCGTCCGAGGTCAGCACGGCCGGATCGCCGGGCCGACGCGGAGCCTCCACAACCTTAAAGTCCTTGCCCGCGACCTCCCGGACGGTGTCAATCACCTGTCTGACCGAGTAGCCTTGCCCATTGCCGAGATTGTAGGCCAGCTCGCCAGCGGCGTCCAACTTGTTCAGGGCCAGCAGGTGCGCCTGGCATAAGTCGTCGATGTGGATATAGTCCCGGATGCAAGTGCCGTCGGGAGTGTCGTAGTCGGTCCCGAAGATGCTCACTTGCGGGCGCTTGCCCATCGCGGCCTGGATCGCCAGGGGAATCAGATGGGACTCGGGGCGATGATCCTCGCCGAGCGTGCCGTTGTCTCCGGCCCCGCAGGCATTGAAGTAACGCAAGGCTGCGTAGTGGAGCTTGTCCGTCCGGCTCTGGTAGTGGCACATGCGCTCGACCGCCAGCTTGCTCTCGCCATACGGATTGATCGGCTGCTTGGCCGCGTCCTCGGTGATCGGGACCTTCGCCGGCACCCCGTACACCGCCGCCGTGCTGCTGAACACGAGCTTACGAACGCCGGCCGCTTCCATCGCCGCCAGCAGAACCTGCGTATTGCAGGTATTGTTCGCATAGTACTTCAGCGGCGCCTGCACGGATTCGCCCACATCGATGAACGCGGCGAAGTGCATTACCGCCTCGATGCCGAAGCGGCGGAGGGTATCGACGATCTTGTCGTAATCGGCCAAGTCGCCTTCGACGAGGCGTGCATCCCGCACCGCGGCTCGATGACCTTTACTGAGATTATCGAAGACGACGGGCTCATGCCCCGTCGCCGCCAGTAGGGCGGTCATGTTGCTGCCGATGTAGCCTGCCCCGCCACAAACCAGTACGTTCATGGATTTATGATTCACGATTTATGATGTACGATTCTTGCTCGCGCACGCCGCGCGGTGCATAGAGCCCAATAGTAAATTGTAAATAGCAAATCGTCAATCCGCACGCGCCAGTCTCTTTTCGATGCGTTCGAGGATACTTGCGGCCAGGGCCCGGTCCTGTCCCAGGTCAATCCAGGCCATCCCTTGCCTCTGCTGCGGCGTCAGTTGCAACTGCTGCACGCTGGGGGTGCTGGCCGAGTGCATCTGATACGCCTGCGAGATGCTCGCCGCCTCGTTTTCCGGAAGGCTCAGCCGCTGGACGCGGACGCTGCAATCGACGGACACCCGGCCTTGTTCCTCCATGATCCGCAGTTCCACAGCCCGGCGGATCGTGTGGAGATTCGCCTCGGCCGTGTTGCGCAGGCCTACGTTATCGCTTCGCCAGAGTTCGAAGACCTGTGCTCCCCGCAGGGGCTCCGTCCGGATGATGCCCTGCTCGGCGTCGAGCTTCTCAATGACGAAATGCATTCTGCTCAGGGCATCTTCGGCGGCCTGCATGGTCTCCGTGCGGGACACGCCGTCCAAATGAAGCGGCTCCTCCGGCTGATACGCCTGCCCCTGCCCGGCACACCCCAGCGGCAGCACCAGGGCCGCCAACGCCAACACTGTACACACGATTCTCAATGTATCCATCGATCCATCACCAATAAGGAATGGAGCGATTATAGAGGCGATTCTGCGCGTCCTCAAGGGTCATCATGCGACAAAACGGGACAATGCCCTCTGGAACACTGTACCCTTGTCTCGGTTGAACGGGAGGCCCAACCTATCTCTTGATCTGGTCTGGAGATGGCTGAGTCGGGAGAGCGTCAGCATCCCACAACCAATGACTTGCCATAATCACCAGGTCCATGAAGTCCACCCGGCAATCGCCGTTGATGTCCCCGGCGATGATCGTCTCACAAACCGGCTCGCCGAAGTAGGACTTACTGGCCTCAGTCGTCCCGCCGTAGGCGCCCATGTCGATCCGCCCGCCGTTGGGGAGGGGTTCCTCGCCGACAGGACTATTCGGGTCACCCGCATCGATGCATGGGCTTGTCACACTGTCTTTCACCCATGTCTGGCTATTCGGGTCCCATCGTCCGGCTTGGCTCTTCAAGTGATAGTCACCATCGATCCAGAAGTCATCGTTTGCATTGGTCCGCGTGCCATTTGAATCCCACCTGCCCGCATTTGCAAAACGAGGGTCAACACTGATGTTTCCTTCACCTGGCGATCCACCCTGGATAGTGCTGTAGGTAATGGCAATTCTTGAACCGTCTCT
>Ga0315284_10017891_pt1 | contig 10050 bp, 6 predicted proteins | sample YL17G09_16_MG_FD_203696 | JGI IMG/M metagenome (GOLD analysis project Ga0315284, IMG submission 203696) | Sediment microbial communities from Yellowstone Lake, YNP, Wyoming, USA - YL17G09_16 | ecosystem: Environmental > Aquatic > Freshwater > Lake > Sediment | place: USA: Wyoming | collected...
GCTCCCCAGGTCGATCAGGTGCTGCGTTGCCCTTCGGACATCCTCAGGCGTGCCATAGGGCAGCGTCTTCTGTGTAGAGAGCCCGCCGAAGAAGGCAAGGCGGCCGCGGTACTCCGGGACCAACGCGTCGACGTCCATGACCTCGGGCTGGAATGGGTTGAAGCAGTTCAGCCCAAGCTCGACGAGATCATCGAAGAGCTCGTCGACATCGCCGCAGGAGTGAATGCTGACGTAGCGCCCGGCATCCCGCACGACGCGGTACATTGGCGCGAGGACGGGCTTGATGAATTCGTGCCAGATGCGCGGCCCCATCTGAAGCCCACGCTGCTGGCCCCAATCATCCCCGAAGTGGACGCAGTCGATGTCGTACTTCAGCGCCTCCTGCACCTGGGCGATGTTCCATTCCGAGATCGCCTCGAGCAACTGGTGGACGAAGTCGGGATGGTCGATGAAGTCCATCATCAGGTTCTCCATCCCGCGCAGCGTCCAGGCCCGCTCGTAGAGCGAGAATCCGAGCGAGTAGACGCGAAAGCGATCCGGGTACGTCGCCAGCTTCCGCGGTATGTCCGCGAAGAAGCGCGGATCGACGGGGTTCGGGAACGTATAGCCATGAAGCGTCGGCTCCGGCAGGACCATGCCCGTCACGTTGCCGATGTCCTTGTCGATGCTGCGATCCCAGATGACGCCGAAGCCGTCGCGGACGCAGTCGCCGCCGATGTCCTCGAAGAAGCCGATGTCATCGCCCAGGCCGACGATGTGATTCCCGAGAACCTGCTCGAGGTCCACGTCGCCGAAGTGCTGGACCAACTTCTCCTGGGCCGGCAGGGTGAACCCGAACGACCACGGCACATAGGGTGGCCGCTTGCCGTCGAAGACCAGTTTCATCACGTCGCGTTCGGTCATTGGGATGAACCTTTCCCGTCGCAGGGCAGAAGGCACGTGAAGTGTCTCGATTTCCAAGGGGGGGAGGCAGCAACATCGAATCGACCAGGCTCTCCTGCCCCGCTTCAGCGAGGCGGGAGACCCTGTCCGCTTCGCTGCCTCCATTATAGCATTTCAAGTCAAGAGAAAACACGCAATAGCTAGGGAATTGCTGTATTTTTATGGTGGCAGAGATCGACCAAAGAAGGCGCTTGGTTGATGAAGGAGGCGAGAGTCGAAAGTCGAGGAGTCGAGAGGCGGAGGGGGAACAGCGGAAGAGGCGAGAGAGGGGGGACACGGCCGAACCACAAAGGCAGCATGAAAGGCACGAAGGGAACGGCCGAACGCCAAGGCATTCGCCGATGAACCCGCCTCCGCGCGACGTTGAGCGTCGCGGCTATGGCGGGCAAGCGCAGATGAACACTGATTGGCCGCCCGCCTGCGGCGGACAAGCCTGCGGCGGGAACCTCACCCCCTGCTCCCTCTCCGCGCGCGGGGAGGGGGGTGGGGATAGCCGCTGAGTCGCAGAGGCGCGGAGAAAACGGAGGAACGGCCGAACCACAGAGACACGAAGGGGACGGAGGAGGGGGCGAGGAACGGCAGCCTCACCCCCTGGCCCCCTCTCCAAGTTTGGAGAGGGGAACGGCCAAGATCCGAGACTCGGAAGTCGAGAGTAGGCCGTAGAAAGCGGCGCTTGCGCGCCGCAGTCCAAAAGGGGAACGGCGAGGGGGTGCGCGGGGATGGTTGCAGGGTAGAGTTTGCGGTACCCAGTTGCAGGCTCAAGCCTGCGGTACCCAGTTGCAGGCTAAAGCCTGCGGTACCCAGATTGCCCTACAGGAACGCAACGGATGGGTCGGGGCAGGAATGCCCCTCCCTCAGCCCAACGAGGGCGCATGGCCATGCGCCCCTACGAGACGGCGGCGCCGATGAGGGGGGTGAGGGTGGCGAGGTCATGGCGGAGGCAGTATTCGCGGATGCCTGCAAGGACGCGGTTGCCGGCGGCTGGGTCGGCGTAGAGGGCGGTGCCGACGGTCACCGCGGAGGCGCCGGCGAGGATGAACTCCAGGGCGTCGTTGGCGTTCCAGATGCCACCCATTCCGATGACGGGAACCTTCACCACCTTCGCCACCTGGTAGACCCGATAGACGGCAGCCGGCCGGATGGCCGGCCCGGAGAGGCCGCCCATCCCCGCGGCCAGGAGGGGCCGTCTGCGCTCGACGTCGATGACCATGGCGGAAAAGGTGTTGACGAGCGAGATCGCGTCCGCGCCGGCGGCCTCGCAGGCGAGCGCGATGGGGGCGATCTCGGTCACATTCGGGGTCAGCTTGGCGATGATGGGCTTCTTCGTCGCGGCGCGGACAGTGGATACGACCTCGGCGCTGGAACTCGCATCGACGCCGAAGGCCATGCCGCCTTGCTTCACGTTGGGGCAGGAGATGTTGATCTCAATCGCCGCAACTTGGGACGAGTCGAGCAAGGCGGCGCAGTAGCCGAAATCATCGGGCGTATCGCCGGCGATGCTCGCGACGATATTTGTGCCATAGGCCAATGCGACGGGCAGCTTGTCGCGAAGGAAGGCCTCGATCCCGACATTCTCCATGCCGATCGCGTTCACCATGCCGGCGGGGGTTTCGGCGGTTCGGGAGGCGGGCGGGTTGCCGGGTCTCGGATGCTTCGTCACGGTCTTGAGGACGAGCGCCCCCAGCTCACCGTAGTCGGCCAGCCCCATGAACTCATCGCCGTAGCCGAAGATGCCCGAGGCAACGAGCACCGGGTTCTTCAGGGTCATGGCGGCGATTCGGAGAGTGAGATCAGGTGTACTCATGGGTGCAGGGGCTCCGGAGGGGCAGGAGCAAGCCCCCTTCGCCAAGGCTACGGGGCCCAGGGCTCCTGCCGAACGGAGACAGGCCGGACGGGTAGGACCGTGGGACATTCATGGATCCAGGTGCTCCCAGTCGATCTCGGAGGAGTAGAAGACGGGGCCATCGTGGCAGACGGTGTGGTAGGAGGGAGCGAAGAGTCGAGTCCCCTTCGCCAAGGCTTCGGGGCCCAGGGGAGTCGAGGAGTCGAGAGTCGGACCAGCCGGACAGGTCGGACGATTCGGACCAGGCGGAAGGCCCTCAGGCAGGCTAAAGCCTGCGGTACCCGGGCCAATCGGCCGGTTCGAGTGGGGTGTGACCGGTACGACGCATGAGCGGCAGGCGCCGAGTCCGCAGGCCATTCGCTCCTCCAGCGAGACCTGCACGGGCAGTCGCCCGCCGGCGACGGCGGCGATGCGCTTCACCATCGCCCGCGGGCCGATCGCCATGATCTCTGTGCTCGCCGCATCGAAGTCGGGCAAGCGCCGCTCGAGCAGCTCGCTCACCAGGATGGCGTCGACCTGCTCGCTGACGAAAGTCACCTCCGCGCCCAGCGCGGCGAGGCCGGGGAGGGTGGCGTGCTGGTGGCCAGTCCGCTCGACATGATACGGGAGACTGTCATCGCGGGCGGCGCCCACGAGCACAACCGTCTCGATGAGCGCTGCTGCCAGGCGCTGCACGAGAAACGGGACGGGAGCAATGCCGATCCCGCCAGCAACAACCAGTGCGGTGCGCATCGACGGCGGCATTCGAAACCCCCGGCCCATGGGACCGAGGATGTCGAGCTGCGCGCCCCGCGGCGTGCCCGCCAGGATCCGGCCGCCAACACCGCGCACACGCAAGAGCACCTCGACCCCGTCAGGCGGACGGAGGCGGGAGATGCTGAGGGGCCGCCGCAGGATGGCGGAAGTGGGCGGCCGGTCGATCTCCTCGGGGGGGTGACACCAGACGTGGATGAACTGACCCGGAGAGGCATCCTCCGCGATGCGCGGCGCGCGGAGCAGCAACCGGTGGTGCTCGCCTGGCAGGCGCTCGCTCTCGAGCACCTCGGCGGTCACTCGATGGACCGTGGCGCGCGGCCCCGCCGGCCTGTCGGCCGGCTGGCACGCATCCTCCCCTGGTTGGCCTGGAAGCTGCTTCAAGAGTCACCTGAGCGCGGGGCTGGAGCCATTTCGAACCTCCTGTCGGAGTCCCGAAATGGCTTCGCGGCTCACTCTACCTTTATCCCGACGGTGGCTGTGACCGGCGGCCGGACCTTGGCCTTGTCGGTGATGGTGCAGGTGATGAGGTAATCGCCCGGCTGCTTGTAGAGGTACTTGACCTGCTGACCGAAGGCCTGCTGCTGGATTCCGTCTCGCTTGTCGAAGTCCCAGGAGATGATCGGGTCGACAGGGCCGCCGCGGAGTGTCGCGGTGAAGGTGACGACCTGTTTGGTGTGAGCAAAGAGGGGCTCGGCCTTGATCGTCGCCTCGGCGGGGCGCTTATCCTCGATCAGACGCACCCGGCCGAGGTAGAAGACATCCGCCTCGTCGGAGAAGATGCCGACCGCCCGCACCTGAGTGGCGCCTGCTGGCCCCTTCAGCTCGGCGAGTGGGACCGTGACGGGCACCCATCCCCGCTCATCCCGTGGGCCGAAGCCGATGGGCACCGCGTCGGCGATGAGCATTCCCTTGTCGGTGAACAGGACCAGCCGCAGGTCCCGCGCGGTGAACGCTTTCTCGGTCGTTTCGCCTGGCCGCAGTTTCGGGCCGGCGGGAGCTGCTCGCGTCGCCGCGGCGCCGCGCGTGGCGCCGGCTGCACCTCTCATGCCCCCACCCGCGCCACCGCGCCCGCCGCCCGTGCCGCCACGGCCACCGCCCATTCCGCCTCCGCCGCCACCGCGACCGCCGCCTCCGCGGCCACCAGCCATCCCGCCTCCACCGCCACCGCGACCGCCGCCTCCGCGGCCACCAGCCATCCCGCCTCCACCGCCACCGCGACCGCCGCCTCCGCGGCCGCCGGCACCACCTCCTGCACGGCCGCGGGCGCCGACCGCTCCGCCGCGGCCCTGTTGGGCGAGCTGCTGCTCGCGGCGCACTTCGAGAGGCGGCTGCGCGGGCAGGAGGCGCAGGTCAAGGTAGCCGTAGCCGGACGAGAGGAACTGCTTGAGATCGGCCGGATGGCTGAGCTGGAGCACGATGCCCTGGTATGGCCCGTGAGAGGTGACCTTCAACACCTGTGGTCCGACATAGGTCTGATCGTTGACAGGTTCGGCCTTCCCGCTGCCCCAGGGCAGGACCGTGATGCCGCCGGAGTCGGCCTGAAGGTCGCCATCGTAGATGACGGCCTGCTTCTCGGGGCCGACGAGGCTAGTGAGCTGGGCATGCCCCATCCCGATCAGCAGACCCAGTGCGACGAGAGCGACAAGCAGCATGGTGATACGCGACATCATCGCACCTCTTCGGTAAGACTTTCCAGAGTCACCACAAAGGCACAAAGAAAGGCCGAACGGCATATTATCCGCAGATGGACCCGCCTGAGGCGGGCAAGCGCAGATGAGCACGGATTCATCCGCCCGCCGGAGGCGGGCAAGCCTGCGGCCGAACGGCGAACGGCCGGGCAGGAGACTCGCTCCTGCCCCACAGGCCACAGGCAACGCATAACAGCCGGCCCAGGGCTGGCTAATGCCAGCCCTCCGCAAGTTGACAACTTGCGCCACTAAGCGACGAAGGCCGACAGCACTTCGTTCGACACGGCAACCGCAAATCATCCGCAGTCGGACCTACCGGACAAGCCGGACGATTCGGACAGGTCGGACGACTCCCGAACGGGGACAGGCAACGCACAACGGCCGCGTAGCCAGTCCCCTCTCTAGGCGACGAAGGCTGACAGCACCTCGTTCGACACCAACCAGGCCTCGCGAGGAATGCGAAGCCGTCCGCGGTCGACGATCAGCAGCCTGTCCTCACACAGCCGGCCGATCTCATCTCGAAACACCTCGCTGGGCGAGATGCCGCAGCGCCGAAGCACATCTTTCTCGCGAACACCCTCGGCGCGGCGAAGCCCGAGGATCAGCATCTCACCTGCCGACTCCCGAGCCGACAATGCTTCGGCCCGCGCCACCGGGAGCCGCCCCTGCTCGATCCACCGAGTATAGACTGCCGGATCGGGCAGATTGTTCCAGCGCACACCCCCGCGGAATGTGTGGGAGGCGGCCCCTAGCCCGAGGTATTCGTCGCAGGCCCAGTACCTCCTGTTATGGCGACACTGCATGCCGGGCCGGGCGAAGTTGGAGATCTCGTAGTGGTCGTACCCGGCGTCGCCGAGCAGGTCCTGGGCGAGCAGGTACATATCGGCGGCGAGGTCCTCGTCCGGGGGCGGCAGCTCGTGCGCGGCTATGACGTCGCAGAGCCGCGTGCCCGGCTCGACGGAGAGCGCGTAGGCGGAGATGTGGTCTGGTCCGGCCTTCACGACGGCTTCGAGGGTGGTCCGCCAGTCGGCCAGCGACTGGTTCGGGATGCCGTACATGAGGTCGAGGCTGAGGTTTGAGCAGCCCGCGGCACGGGCGGCGGCGATGGCATCGTGGGCCTCGGCGGCGGTGTGAATGCGACCGAGGGTCTGAAGGACCGGGTCGGAGAACGATTGCACGCCGAGGCTGATGCGGTTGACGCCGGCAGCGAGCAGTGCGCTGATCTTCGCTTCATCCACCGTGCCAGGGTTGGCCTCGACGGTCAGCTCCGCATCGGGCCGGACTGTGAAGCGCATTCGTATGCGATCAAACAGGCTGGCGAGCCAGTCCGGCGGCAGGATGGTTGGCGTGCCGCCGCCGATGTAGACGGTGTCGACGTAGGTTGCTTCGGTAGCTAGCTGCCGAAGCAACGGGGAGAACTCGTCGGAGAAGGCGCGGCGGTCGAGTTCGATGGCGAGCGCGTCCAGGTAGCGGCGGGCGGCGGCGAGGCCGCCGGCTTCGTCGAGCGGGAGGGAGGCGAAGTCGCAGTAGGCGCACTTGCGGAGGCAGTAGGGGATATGGAGGTAGAGGCCAATCATACGACATTTCTCCGCCGATGAACCCGCCAGAGGCGGGCAAGCGTCGATGAACAGGATGAGAACGGCAACGGTCACACTGGCTTCGGCAGCGAGCTACCGAAGCAACGAACGAACTCCGCATACGGGCAGGAGGCAAGCTCCTGCCGAGCCGGGTCGCCCCGAGGACGGGGCTCCCACAGGCCGACGGGCCACCGCCCCGCGTGGCCGGTGCAGGCTGAAGCCTGCGCTACCCGGGCGTTCTGCGGGCAGGCTGAAGCCTGCGCTACCCGGGTGTGCTGTGGGCAGGCTAAAGCCTGCGCTACCCGGGTGTGCTGTGGGCAGGCTAAAGCCTGCGGTACCCAGTTGATGCGAAGACATGTCTGCCCTACAGTGCGGCCCTATTCGGCGATCTTGAGGACGGTGAGGAAGGCTTCCTGGGGGACGTTGACCTTTCCGATCTGGCGCATGCGCTTCTTGCCTTCCTTCTGCTTTTCGAGCAGCTTGCGCTTGCGGGTGATGTCGCCGCCGTAGCACTTGGCGATGACGTTCTTGCGGACGGGGGCGATGCGCTCGGAGGCGATGATGCGGGCGCCGATGGCGGCCTGGATGCGAATCTCGAACTGCTGTCGCTGGAGCGCCTTGCGCAGGCGCTCGACCAGTATCCGGCCGCGCTGCTGCGCCCGGCCGCGCCAGGTCAGCACAGAGAGCGCGTCGACGGGATCGCCGTTGATCATCACGTCGAGCTTGACAAGGTCGGATTGGCGGTAGGCGACGATCTCGTAATCGAGCGAGGCGTAGCCGCGGCTGCGGGACTTGAGCTGATCGAAGAAGTCGAGCAGAATCTCGGCGAGCGGGAGGAGGTAGGTGATGATGACGCGGTCGGTGGTGGCCGAGTGCTCCTGTGACTCGTACTCCCCGCGGCGTTCCTGGCAGAGTTCGATGCAGGGGCCGACATAGGCAGTCGGGGTCATGACGGTGGCGCGAATGTAGGGCTCCTCGATGGAGGCGATCTTGTCGATGGAAGGGAGCTTGGCGGGGCTGTCAACATCCATCGTCTCGCCGGCGGTGGTATGGACGCGGTAGACGACGCTCGGGGCGGTGGCGATGAGGTCGAGGTCGTATTCGCGCTCGAGGCGCTCCTGCACGATGTCCATGTGGAGCAGGCCGAGGAAGCCGCAGCGGAACCCGAAGCCCAGGGCGGCCGACATCTCCGGCTCGAAGGAAAGGGCCGCGTCGTTCAGCCTCAGCTTCTCGAGCGCAGTCCGGACCAGGGGGTAGTCGTTGTTGTCGGTGGGGTAGATGCCGCAGAACACGACCGGCTTCGCCTTGCGGTAGCCGGGCAAGGGATTGGCGGCAGGATGATCGGCGCCTGTGAGGGTGTCACCTACCGGCGCCTCGCCGATCTCCTTGATGCCGCCGATGACGTAGCCCACGCTCCCTGCCCCCAGCTCCTCCACCGCCTCCAGCTCGAGGCGGAAGACTCCCACCTCCTGGACGGTGAAGGTGTGGCCGGTGGACATGACCTGCATCTCCATCCCCGGCCGGAGGCGGCCGTTGCGCACCCGGACATAGCAGACGATGCCGCGGTGGGGGTCGAAGTGGGAATCGAAGATGAGCGCCTGAAGCGGGGCCTCGGGATCGCCGGCCGGGGGCGGGATGCGCTCGATGACCGCCTCCAGGACATCCTCAACGCCAGTGCCCAGCTTGGCACTGGTGAGGATCGCCTCGTCGCCGTGGATGCCGATGATCTCCTCCAGCTCGATCTTGGTTCGCTCGGGAGAGGCGTTGGGGAGGTCGATCTTGTTGATGACCGGGATGATCTCAAGGCCCTGGTCGAGGGCGAGGTGGACGTTGGCGACGGTCTGTGCCTCGACGCCTTGTGCGGCGTCGATGACGAGAAGCGCGCCCTCGGCTGCTGCCAGGCTTCGGGAGACCTCGTAGGTGAAGTCCACATGCCCCGGGGTGTCGATCAGATTGAGCAGATACTCTTGGCCGTCTCGCGCCCGGTAGACAAGGCGGATGGCGCTGGCCTTGATGGTGATGCCGCGCTCGCGCTCCAGGTCCATGGAGTCGAGGACCTGCTCGCGCATCTTCCGGTCATCCACGGTGTGGGTGAGCTGAAGCATTCGATCGGCGAGGGTGGACTTGCCGTGGTCGATATGCGCGATGATGCAGAAGTTGCGTATTCGTTGCTGGTCGGGTGTTCTGCTCATGCTGAAAGAAGCCCTCCGCCGATGAACGCGGATGAAAGAGATAGGAACGACAGAGGCCCGATCACGTTAGCTCAGAAGTCCCGGACGAAGCGCCGGACCTGGACATGGGGTCTGCCGAAGTTGAGCAGTAGGCAGACCTGAAGCCCGGTGGCCTTCAGGTAGTTGAGGCACTGGGCGGTATGCGCTTCATCCAGTTCATCGATTGCTTTCACTTCCACGATCACGACCCCGTCCACAAGCAGATCGAGTATGCCTTCTCCAACTAGCTCGCCCTTGTAGCGCACCTGAATCGGCTTCTGCTGCTCAACTCGAATGCTGTTGCGCCGCAGTTCAACCGCGAGCGCGTTCTCGTAAGCCCTCTCCAGGAAACCGCAGCCCAATGTATTGCTGACTTCGTACGCGGCGCCGATGATGCGTTCGGTGAGAGCATCGAGTTCTGTTCGTCGTTCATCACTCTTCATCGGCGTTCATCGGCGGGGAAATGCCGTTCGCGTGCGCCTCGGCTGCGAATGGCGTCGCGAAGGGTGGCCAGCTCCGGCGCGCCGAGCAACTGCAGGGCCACCAGATATGATACCCCACCGGCGGCGAGGCTGGCTAGTACCTGGATGGCCACCCGAAGCGTCGAGTAGGCGCGCGCAGCGCCCTCCGGGGTCCCGAAGATCCGCGGGGCGGTGCTGACGAAGTGTGTTGCAGGAACTCCCAGCGCGCCGGAGAGCCAGCGCGAGACGAGGAGGGAAACCGCCGCCAGCACCGCGGAGGCAGCCACCACTCGGAGAAACGAGAGCGCGATGGCCCGACCGTCGATGCGCCCGATTCGGCGGCGGAGCAGCTCGAACATCACGATCATGCCGGCGGTGACGCCGACAGAGGTGGCGAGCGCGATCGACGCGTACTGGAGCCCGGTGCTCTTCCAGGCGAACGCGAGGAGCACAATCAGCATCGTGTAGCTGACACCTACGAGGGGCGGAGTGACGGTATCTTTGAGTGAGTAGAAAGCTCGGTTGACGATCTGCAGCCCGGACAGCCCGATCAGCGCCGCCGCGTAGTAGACG
>Ga0315284_10017894_pt1 | contig 10049 bp, 9 predicted proteins | sample YL17G09_16_MG_FD_203696 | JGI IMG/M metagenome (GOLD analysis project Ga0315284, IMG submission 203696) | Sediment microbial communities from Yellowstone Lake, YNP, Wyoming, USA - YL17G09_16 | ecosystem: Environmental > Aquatic > Freshwater > Lake > Sediment | place: USA: Wyoming | collected...
CGGTGCCCGCCCGCGGTGCCCGCCCGCGGTGCCCGCCCGCGGCCACGACGCACCCCGCGCCGGGATATCAGCCCCACCATTGCCGGAGCGGGATCTCAGCTGGGCAGCGCCCGGGATCCTGTCGGGCGCGGCAGGACGTGCTTCCCAGGAGACGAATCCCCGCGGTGGCCGAGCGTGGAGCCCGCCGACGGGAGGGTCGGCGCGCCGATCATGTGCCGCCGCGACACCCCTCGCGACCCCCCGCGACCCCCCGCGACCCCGAGCACGCGAGGTTGCCTGTCCGTTACTGATGGGAGTGATGAGGTGAACGGTTCGGCAGCGGGCGCCGGCTCGTGACCCGACCCAATGACCGGGACCATCGAGGGATCGCCCTCCCGCCCCCCGATCCCGGTACGCTTCGCGGCATGCCGCCGTCGCGCGATCCCACCGCCGCGCACCCGCCCGCCCCGGGCGGAGCCCCCGCCGCCGCGCACCCGCCCGCCCCGGGCGGAGCCCCCGCCCCTGGGCGCCGCCTCGTCATCGTCATGCCCGCGTACAACGCCGCCCTCACCCTCGAGAGCACCTACGCGGACGTGCCCCGGGAGATCGTCGACCGGGTCATCCTCGTCGACGACGTGTCGCGCGACCAGACCGTGGAGATTGCCCGGCGGCTTGGCCTCGAGGTGATCGTCCACCGCCAGAACCGCGGCTACGGCGGCAACCAGAAGACCTGCTACGACGCGGCGCTGGAGGCCGGTGCCGACGTCGTGGTCATGCTCCACCCCGACTACCAGTACGACGCCACCCGGATCCCGGCCCTCGTCGAGCCGATCCTCCGCGGCGAGGTCGACCTGATGCTCGGCAGCCGCTTCCTGGGCGATCCTCTTGCCGGCGGGATGCCGCGCTGGAAGTACGTCAGCAACCGCTTCCTGACCGCGCTGGAGAACCTCGTCTTCGGCCTGCGCCTCTCCGAGTACCACACCGGCTTCCGCGCCTACTCGCGTCACCTGCTCGAGACGATCCCGTACCACCGCAACAGCGACGACTTCGTCTTCGACCAGGAGCTCGTGGCCCAGGCCGTGGCCGCCGGGCTGGCGATCGGCGAGATCGCCGTCCCGACGCGGTACTTTGCGGAGGCCAGCTCGGTCGGCCTGCGGCGGAGCATCGTCTACGGGCTCTCCACGCTGCGCGTCTGCGCCCGCTTCGCGCTCCACCGGGTCCGGGTGCGGCCGTCGCCGAAGCTGACGCCGCGCCGCCGCGGCCCGGTGGGCGACCCCGGCCTGCCGGGCGGACCCGGCCCGGCGGGCGACCCCCGGCCGGCGGGCGACCCCGGCCTGCCGGGCGGGCCGGACGCTGCCGGGTGAGCCGACCCCTCCTCCGGGCGCTCCTCGGCCTGGCGGTCTCGGCGGTTGCAGTCGCGCTCGTCGTCCGCCAGGTCGACCTCGGCGCCGCATGGGCCGTGCTCCGGGAGGCCGCCCCGGCCTGGGTGGCCGCGACCCTCGCCTGCATCGCCCTCGACGTGGCCCTTCGCGCCCTCCGCTGGCGTGGCCTCCTGGCGCCGGTCGCCCGACTCGCGCTGCCGACGGTCGCCGCGTCCCTGCTCGTCGGCTACCTGGCTAACAACGTCCTCCCGGCGCGACTCGGCGAGCTGGTCCGCAGCCATCACCTCGGGGATCGGACCGGCGTCTCCCGGGCGAGCGTGCTGGGCACCGTCGTCGTGGAGCGCGTCGTGGACACCGGCGTCCTCGTGACGATCGCCTCGGTGGCGATCGTCGTCCTCTCCGTACGCGGGCTCGTGGCAAGCGCGGTGCTCCTCGGCCTGGCCGCCACTGGCCTCCTGGTGGCGGGTCTCGCTCTTGCCCTCGTCGCCCACCGGCTGCCGTTCGCGGACCGCGTCGTCGCCGCGGTGGAGCGGCACCCGGCGGTGGCCCGGGCCGCCGCGCGCCTCCGCGGGGGCCTCGCGGTGGCCGGGCGCCCGCGCACGATGGCCGGCGCGATCGGCTGGTCCGTGGCCGCCTGGGCGGCGACGATCGTCGCGTTCGCCGCGGCCGGCCAGGCGATCGGCGTCGAGCTGACCTGGGGCCAGGCGGCGCTCCTCGCCTCGGGCGTCTCGCTCGTCACGGCGATCCCGGCCGGGCCCGGCTACGTCGGCACCTTCGAGCTGGCGGCAGTGGAGATCGCCAGGGCCGTCGGGATCGCGGCGGACCCGGCGTTCGCGCTGGCGCTCCTCGTCCACGCGGCGATCCTGGCGATCACCTCGGTCGGGGGCGTGGTTGCGTTCCAGGCAACGCGTGGCCAGGCTCCGCCGGCCACGAAGTAGGGGCCCAGGCGGCGCGACAGCCGCAGCGGGGAGTCGACGCCCTACGACGCGGCCAGGTCCGTGGTGACGACGAAGACGAGCTCGCCGCGCGCGTCCACGACCACGATCTGCACCGTGGCGCGAAGCCCCGGCGATGTCCCGTACCAGGTCCAGCCAAGCACGACGTCGGCCGGGTCGTCGGCCTCCGTGACCCCGCTGCGGTGGCGGACCGTCAGGCCGAGGCGCGCGAGCTCCGGATCGACGGCCTCCGCAAGCAGGAACGCGATCGTCCGGTCCCCAGCCTCGTGGGGGCAGCGGATCGTGGTGACAAGACGGACCTCGGAGCTTCCGCTGTCTGGTGGCAGCGGGTGGCCGCGACAGGCGGCGCCGCCCGGAAGGGCGGCGATGAGCGCGGCGGGCGCGAATTCGGCCGCCATGACGCGGCCGACCGGGTTCTCCAGGGGGTTGCGCTCGGGCGCCACCGTCGGCTCCGGCTCAGGCTTCGGGGCCGCGGTGCAGGCGCCGAGCACGACGGCGAGGACAAGAATCAGCACCATTCGCGCGCGCATCGCGCCCAAGATCGCCCGCCCGCGGGCGTTCGGGAAGTGCCGTGAGGCACGCCCTCTCCGGGGAGTTGCCCCGACCCCTGGCCGACCCCTGGCCGACCCCTGCCCGGCCGAGCTTACCCGTTGTCGACGAGCGGCTTCACCTCGCCGATCAGGCGCTCCAGCGTCTCCACGTCGTAGGGCGCCGGGACCTCCACGAGGGCCGTGGAGAAGCCGGCCGCAACGTACTCGCGCAGGCGCGCGGCGATCGAAGCGGGCGGCCCCAGGAGCGGACGCGACGGCTCGCTCACGTCGGCGACGGGCACGTGGTTGCGGTCGGCCGTTGCGGCCCAGACCTGTCGCGCCTCCTCCTCCGAGTCGCGGATGACCATCCACAGGTTGGAGGTGCGCTCGATGGTGGACGGGTCGCGGCCCGCGTCGACGCAGTGAGCGCGCAGGACGCCGTCCAGCTCGGCCAGCTCGTCGGGCGTGCCGAAGCCGTTCCAGGTGTCGGCATGGCGCGCGATCGTTCGCAGCGTCTTCGTCCGCCCGTTCCCGCCGACCATGATCGGCAGGTGCTCCTGGAGCGGGAGCGGGGCGTGGCGCAGCTCGTGGAACGCGTAGCGACCCCCGGGCTCGGAGGTCACGGCCTTCCCGTCGAGGAGCGCCCGGATCGCGGCAACCGACTCCTCGAGCCAGTCGAGCCGCTGCCCGAACCCGGTCCCGAAGTCGATCCCGTGGGCCGTGTGCTCCAGCTCCATCCAGGCGCCGCCGATCCCCAGGATCGCCCGGCCGCCGGAGACGTGGTCCAGCGTCGAGGCGAGCTTCGCCACCAGGCCGGGATTGCGGAACGTGTTCGCGCCGACCATCAGGCCCAGGCGGATCCGCTCGGTCGCCATCGCCCAGGCGTGGAGGAGCCCCCAGCCCTCGAAGATCGGCTGGTACGGGTCGCCGACGATCGCGTACAGGTGGTCCCAGGTCCACAGCGAGTCGTAGCCGAGGCGATCGACTCGGCGTGCCGCCTCGAGCATCTCCGGCCAGGTCGCGGCCTGGCTCCACAGGTTGATCCCGAGCCTGAGGTCGGTCATCGCGGCGGCGCCTCCGGTTGTGGGGTGACGGGCGCAGCGTAGGCCTTCGGGGGGATGGCCGCCGAGGCGGAGCCGAGAGGTGGTGCCGAGGCGGTGGGCGCCGGAGCCAGGCGGTGGGCACCGGAGCCAGGCGGTGGCGGTGCCGCCGCAGCCCGAGGTTCCACGGAGCGCCGATTCCACGGAGCGCCGATTCCACGGCCGCGCGAGGTCTCAGCGGCCCTGCCGCTCAGAACTGGGCGTTGCGTGGTCAGAGATCACGGCGAAGTGCCGGTTCGGCGTGATCCCCGTGCTCAGCCCTGGCGATTCTCAGCGGCGTTGCTGCTCGCACCGTGGGTGCCCACCCCGGGCCGCGACCGGCCGGCTCGGGACTGCGCCCGCCACCGCCGCTCGCCCCCTGCCCCGGCCCGGCGCCGGTCGCTACCCCGGCAGCGTCGCGAGGTCGCGCTCGATCACTTCGCGGTCATCCGCGTCGGCGAGCGCGGCAGCCAGAGCGGCGGCCTTCGCCTTCCAGACCGCGCCCTCGTCGGCATCGCCCGCCACGAACGACGCCCGGGCCATCGCCTCGTGGACGGCCGGGTGGTCCCAGGCCTCGACCGCCAGGCCGCCGGCCTCGACGAGCGTCAGCGCCCGCCGCGCGTGCCAGAGCGCCGGCTCCGCCCGGCCCAGCACCGCGTAGACGCGGCTGCACATCCACTCGCCGCGCCAGAGTCGGGCCGGCGTGTCCGCGATCTCGCCCCAGTGGTAGCGCGAGGCGTGCGCCGCGTGGATGAGCTCGGTGTCCTGCCCGGGCGTCCGGTCGGGAATCTCGAGAAGCTCCCAGCAGCGGTTGTAGAGCCCGACCGCAAGCGCGCGACGGGTCGCCGCGTCGAGCACGGGCGGGAGCGGCGGCTGCGGCTGCGGAAGGGGCGACAAAGGCGGCCCGGACATGGCGTCTCCTCCTTGGCCGCGATCGTGACGACGGCCAAGCGCGTCGTCAAGCGCGCCCGCGGCCCGAACTTCAGCACGGAAGATCGGATGCTTCCGCGGCCACGTGTTGCGAGCCTTGCGTCGCGGCCCCCCCGGCGGCCCGCGCGAGGCTTCCGGGGCCTCCCGCGCACGGAATGGAGCTCGACCACCCTGCGCTTGCCGCACCAGGCGCCGGTCCCACGCCGAAACGTGCACAAGCGCAGATCGCTCGACCGCGGAACCGTGCATGACCTGGAGTTGCCCCGGCTTCGTGGATGGTCGATCTGGCGGCGGCGGCCCGCTGCCCCGCCGGCGACCGCGCCTCCGCCACCCCGCGCTCATTCAGGATGGATTCAGGCTCGGGGGCCACGCTCCACCGCGACGCATGCGGCTGCCCATCTCGCGCCGCGCGGACACGGATCGACGGAGTGCCACGGATGCGCTGGAAGACGATCGGGGCCGCGCTCCTCGTCGTGGTCGGAATCGGAGCCGCGGCGATCGCGGTGGTCGGCCCGAACCTCGGCGGGACGGCGGCCACGCAGTACCTTACGAGCCAGGCGACCGTCACCGACGTAGTCGACCAGGTCGCCGCGACGGGAACGATCGAGGCGGGGACCACGTATGACCTCGCCTTCGGCAGCGCCCCGTCCGTGGCCACGGGATCCACGACGGCGTCCGCCGCCAGCTCGAACACGGGCGGCGCATCCTCGTGGATCGTCACGACAGTCGCCGCCACGGCAGGCCGGGCCGTCAAGACCGGCGACGTGCTCGCGACCGCCGACACGAGCAGCGCCGAGCTCGACCTCGCGGTCGCGCAGGCGAACCTCCTGGCAGCGAAGGCCCGCCTGGCCAGCGACAAGGGCGGCCTCACGGCGGCCGACAAGGCGTCGGCGCTGCTCCAGGTGACCCAGGCCCGGCAGCAGCTCGCCAACTCCCGCACCTCCTCCTCGCAGTCGGTCGCCCAGAACAACCTGAAGCTGGCCGCGGCCAAGGCAACCCTTGCCGACGCCAACGCCGCGCTCGCGGTGGCCAAGGCGGGCCCGACTGCCGATGTGGTGGCGTCGGCCAACGAGTCGCTCGCGGCGGCGCGCCTCTCGTACGAGGCAACAGTCCAGTCGGTTGCCGACTCGAGGGCCCAGAACCAGCTGAAGCTGTCCCAGTCGTCGGCCGCAATGTCGACGGCGTCAGCCAGCCTCAGCTCGGCCCAGGCCACGCTCTCGGCCGCGCAGGCCGGCCTCTCGGCCGCCAGGGCCGCCCTCGCCGCCGCCCGGCACAAGCTCGCCGCCGACCAGGCGGCGGGCGCGGACTCGACGACGATCGCCGCCGACCAGGCCGCGGTCTCACAGGCCGAGGCGGCCGTCTCGCAGGCCGAGGCCGCGGTCTCACAGGCCGAGGCGGCCGTCTCGCAGGCGCAGCAGGCCGTGGCCTCGGCCCAGAACAGCTACGACTCCACGATCATGCAGGTCACCTCGCAGGAGCATCAGCTCGCGACGCAGCTCGCCCAGGCCGAGCTGTCCTGGACCTCCGCCCAGCGCCAGCACCAGGCGAAGATCGCCCCGTCCCAGACGTCGATCGACGCCGCCGCACAGTCCGTCAAGCAGGCGGAGCAGAGCCTGGCGAGCCTCAAGCTCCAGATCAGCCAGTCGAGCTCGCAGGGCTCCCAGCAGATCACGTCCGCCCAGCTCAGCCTCCAGTCGGCGCAACTCGCCTACACGACCAAGACCGGCCCCGCCGCGGCAGCCACGATCGCTTCCGACAAGGTGGCCGTCGCGCAGGCCGAGCAGGCGGTGGCCGACGCGAAGCTGGTCATCGAGCGAGCGACGCTCGCGAGCCCCGTGGACGGCTTCGTCGTCGCGGTGAACGTGGAGGCCGGCTCGACGGCGAGCGGCACCGCGATCGTCGTCCGGTCGGCGAGTCTCAGCGTCAGCGCCTCCGTCACCGAGTCGGACCTGCCGAGCCTGCAGGACGGCCAGGAGGCGACCGTCACGATCACCGCCCTTGGGACGGACGTCACGGGCATCGTGACCGCGATCGATCAAGCCGGGACCTCGTCCGGCAGCGGCGTGGTCAGCTACGGGATCGTGGTCACGCTCGCCGACGCCCCCGCCGGCACGAAGCCCGGGATGAGCGCGGAAGTGGCGGTCACGACGGCCTCGGCGACCGGCGTCCTCGCGGTGCCCGCCATCGCCCTCGACACGGCGACCGACGGGACGTACGCCGTGCAGGTCCTCGACGCCTCCGGGCAGCCGACATCGGTCGCGGTGGAGGTGGGGCTCATCACCACCTCCCTGGCCGAGATCAGGAGCGGCATCAGCGAGGGGACGGCGGTGGTCGTCGGGACGACCAGCGACCGGACCGGCAGCGGCTCCTCGACGACGACGGGCGTTCCCGGGATTGGCGGCGGCGGCGGCTTCCCCGGCGGCGGGTTCCCGGGGCGGCAGCCGTGATCGGGCCCGTGGACGCGGACACCGGGTCCATCCCGGCGACGTCCGCCGCCCTTCCGATCCAGTCTCCCGACCCCGAGGCCGCCAGCGCCTGGCTCCGCTCGGACGGCACCCCCGTCATCGAGCTGCGCGGCATCACCCGCGTCTACTCGACGGGCCGCCTGGAAGTGGCCGCCCTGCGCGGCGTCGACCTCGACGTGTACGCGGGGGACTTCCTGGCCATCGTCGGGCCATCGGGGAGCGGCAAGTCCACGCTCATGAACATCATCGGCTGCCTGGACCGTCCCACCGGGGGCAGCTACCATCTCGCCGGGACGTCCGTCGAGACCCTCGACGACGACGACCTCGCCCGGGTGCGCGGCCGCGCGATCGGCTTCGTCTTCCAGTCGTTCAACCTGCTCCCCCGGACCAGCGCCCTCGAGAACGTGGCGACGCCCCTCCTCTACCAGGGCGTCGGCCGGCATGAGCGGAACGAGCGCGCCCGGGCCGCCCTCGAGCGACTCGGCCTCGGCGACCGCCTGGATCACGAGCCGTCGGAGCTCTCCGGCGGCCAGCAGCAGCGGGTCGCGATCGCGCGGGCGCTCGTCACGCGGCCAGTCCTCATCCTCGCCGACGAGCCGACCGGCAACCTGGACTCCGCGTCCGGGGCCGAGGTGCTGCGCCTCCTCCACGAGCTGAACGCGGTCGGCACGACGATCGTCCTCATCACCCACGACTCGGACGTCGCGGTCGCGGCGACGCGGCAGGTCCACGTCCGGGACGGGCTGCTCGTCTCGTGAGGTACCTCGAGCTCGTCCAGCTGGCCGTCTCGCGGCTCGCGGCCGCTCGCCTGCGCGCCGTCCTCACGATGCTCGGCATCATCATCGGGGTCGGCTCGATCGTCGCCCTCGTGGCCGTCGCCCAGGGTGCGACGAGCGGGATCACGAACCGGATCCAGAGCCTCGGCACGAACCTCCTCACGGTCCAGCCCGGCTCGACGACCAGCGGCTTCGTCCGCCAGGGCGCCGGCTCGGCGACGACCCTGACCCTGGGCGACGCGGAGGCGATCGCCTCGCTGGTCGACGTGGCGGCGGTCGCCCCGCAGGTCTCGACGCAGGCCGTCGTGGTGGCCGGCGACAAGAACACCACGACCTCGGTCGTCGGCACGACGGCCGACTACCTGGCCGTCCGCACCTACGAGATCTGGCAGGGCTCGTTCCTGACGGACGTCGCGAACCAGGAGTCGCTTCGCGTCGCGGTCCTGGGGTCCACCACGGCCGATGACCTCGGCCTCGGCGAAGACGCCATCGGGACCGACATCCTCGTCGGCGGGATCCCGTTCCGCGTCGTCGGGATCCTCCAGTCGAAGGGGTCGTCGGGCATCGGCAGCCAGGACGACCAGGTCATCGTCCCCATCTCGACCGCGCAACGCAACTTCGTGGCGGGGACCAAGGTTCGCTCGATCGCCGTGAGCGTCAGTTCGGCTGATGGGATCGAGCTGACGAAGGCCCGTCTGACGAGCCTGCTGCGAGAACGACACGGGACCGACGGCACCAACGACGACTTCAACATCTCGGACCAGGCCCAGCTGCTCGACACCTTCTCGTCGGTGACGGGCCTGCTCACCCTGCTGCTGGCAGGCATCGCCTCTATCTCGCTGGTCGTCGGCGGCATCGGGATCATGAACATCATGCTCGTCAGCGTCCGTGAGCGGACGCGCGAGATCGGGATCCGCAAGGCGATCGGCGCGCGCGGCTCCGACATCCTCCTCCAGTTCCTGATCGAGGCCCTCGTGCTCTCGCTGCTGGGTGGCCTGATCGGCATCATCGCCGGCGTCGCGGCCTCCGCCGTCATCGCCGCGATCGCGGGCTGGGGCTTCTCCTTCAGCCCGCTCACCGTCGTCGTCGCGGTCGGCTTCAGCCTGGTCGTCGGCGTCGTCTTCGGGGTCTGGCCCGCGCGTCAGGCCGCCCGCCTTGATCCCATCACCGCCCTTCGCTACGAGTAAGGAGACCGCGATGACCGATCCCGAGCAGCCCGCCGGCGACGCGCCGCCGACCTACGACCCCGCGCCCCGACCGGGCGCCGAGCCCGTCACCCCGGGTGTGCCGCCGCTCGCGAGCGTGATCGCGAAGCCCGCGTCGTCGAGCGGGCGGGGCACCTCGCTCCTGCTGCTGCTCGCCGGCGCGATCGCGATCGGCGGGCTCGCGTTCGCCGGCGGACGCCTAACGGCGCCGGCCGCCACCGCCACGGGCCGGTCCGGCAACGGCCAGTTCCCCGGCAACGGCCAGGGGTTGCCCGGCGGCGGCCAGTTCCCCGGCAACGGCCAGGGGATCCCCGGCGGGGGCGACGGGTTCGGGGGCGGGATTTCGCTCTCGGGGACCGTCTCGGCGGTCTCGGCCGACGCGATTACCGTCGAGCTCGCGTCGGGCACCTCGATCACGATCCCCCTCGACGGCAAGACGGCCTACCACGCCGCGACCGCCGCCACGGCCGGCGACGTCACCGTCGGCAGCGAGGTGAGGGTGACCCCGGGCGCCCGGGTGGCGGATCCCGGCGCATCCCTCGACCCGAACGCCAGCCCCGGACCCGGCGCGGGCGGGATCAGATTCGGCGCAGCCACGGACGTGACGGTGATCGCGCCGTAGAGGGGTCGCGGGCGGGGTGCCGGCTCGGCCGGGGCGGGTAGGTGCGCCCGCCAGGTGGGCCGGGGGGCGCGGAACGCGATATCGGCTGGGCCGGCAGGAGTCTTCCCCCGCACGCTCCGAAACGC
>Ga0315284_10017895_pt1 | contig 10049 bp, 9 predicted proteins | sample YL17G09_16_MG_FD_203696 | JGI IMG/M metagenome (GOLD analysis project Ga0315284, IMG submission 203696) | Sediment microbial communities from Yellowstone Lake, YNP, Wyoming, USA - YL17G09_16 | ecosystem: Environmental > Aquatic > Freshwater > Lake > Sediment | place: USA: Wyoming | collected...
CAATTCAGCTTGAAAAAACCCGCCATTATTTTATAAATACTCTAACGTTGAGAAGCAGGGTCAAGGATATCCAGGGACGCTGGATTGCTATCCAAAAGATCGAAAACACCGCCCGAAATGATCTCTCGTGCCTCAAATCCTTATTGAACCAGCTTGACCGTTTCTTGAGTACCAACCCAATCTTAAATGACATTGCCTCCGGTGAAGCCGAGCAATTGAAGACCAAGGCCAGGCAACTCACCGATGCCCTCAACCAGCGCAGTCAGGGGACAGTGGCAAAGAAATCCGGGGAGGTCATCGCCCTGGTCACGAAGACGCATCAGGCAGCCGGTCACTGGTTTACCAAATTGCAATTGGAAAACGTAACCAATGAAAAAGTGATCGCGTCTAAAGTTAAAACGCTCGAGGACATAGCTAACTTGGATGAGGTTGCGATCTCTGAGGCTGATAAGCTCCTCTCCCGCCTGGAAGAAGAACGGCTGGCGCAAACGCCGCCTGTGCCCCAAGATCGTAAAGCTACCCAAGGACATAGCACCGGGCGCAGTCCCACAAAAGCACAGGTTGTCAGTGGACGGAAGGCACCGTCCACACCCGGTAAAAGCGTACCAACCCCTGGAGGATTAAAGAGGGGTGAAAAAGCCGGGGAAAGCGCCGAGGGTTCTCTCTCCAGCCTCTTTGGTGAGCTAAAACGCGTTAGCCAGGATTGGCAAAAACTCTTATCTACACTGCATTCCCTGGAAGACCTCGAAAAACCTATCCTCTGTGTTTACACAAAGGCCAGGAAGCAACGCGAAAACGCCCGCCAGAAAATCGCCGATGCCACCCTGCTGATCCCGGAAAAGCCGGGCTGGCCTCCCACCTCAGCATCTCTGGAGCTTGAAAGCCGCCAGTTTGAGCAACTCGAAGCGCAATGGAACACCATGCAGAGCGAGCCAACGAAAGCTATCTGGCTCGTTTCCAGGTTCAGCGAATTAAGCGGTAAGTATCAAGCCCTGGCAGAAAAAGCTCAGCAAATCGCCGCGCAAACAGAACAAGAGCAGGAGAAAATCCGGACTCTGGAGGGTGAAATTGTTCAAACAATGCAGACCTGGCAAGATAAAGTCAAACAATATTCAGGAGATTCCATCATACAAGATCGCATTCACCAGATGATCTTAAAATCCGGCGATGAACTTAACGCCCTTAATAAAGACTACCGCAAGGGTTTGCAAACCTACGACCAGGTCTTGCAGAGCCTATATGCACTGCTAGGTAGGGTCAAGAACGTCCCTATTGACAAATAAAAAAATCCCCCTCTCCGCATGTACGAAGAGGGGGAAAAGGGAGTAAGGTTATACACGTCGGTCGATTTGAGCAGCGAAAGATACCTGCTCTATCTTCTGGCGAACTGTTATCTCCAAAATCCCTGCCGGGCGGCTCTGTACGACCGGTTGGGTGGTTTTCCCCCAAACCAGCACGCCAACATCATTAAACCAATCGTTTCCGTCACCGCCAGCATGGACAACATCGCCTTTAACCAGGCTACTTTCAATCTCAGCGGCATTATTGTAAACCTCAGTATCAAATAATTTTTTAGTGCCATTATTCCAATCTTCTGAGGCTGCGCCGGTGCCCTGTACATGCTGCGAACCATTCATTATATCTACTTTCTCAATTATGCCGCTATCCAGAGCTGTAAATGTAACGCGCGTACCGTCCTGAAGCATTAAGGTTGTGTAGCGATCGCTGGATTTCAGGTCTTTGAAATCGCCATCCAGGTTGCTTTCCACGTCATCAACATCAACATGGGGGTCGCCCCAAATGGTCGTGCTTCTACCAGACCATTTATCTTTGATAGTAAAAGTGGCTCCATCACGGAACTCGAACAGGTAACGGTCGGTATGGGCGATGTTTTCATTAATCACTTCCAACCCCATTACCGGCTTATTCACATTGTATTTAACTTCAATTTCGGTTGTCCGTCGTTCAGCTTTGACCTCAAGCCGCGCCATTGACTGCTGCTCTTTTTCAAGCGCAGCCTGGGGATTATTGCGCAGTTCATCGAGGCGGGCAAACAGGTCCGAGAGCTTGATGCGAACATTTTCCCCTCCACCGGACCCGGACTGCACTGCCGAAAGCTCCTTGGCCTTATCACTGATTAAGGCCTTATCTTGCTGATCTTCTTTTTTTTCCTTTTCCAGATCTTGGGCTTTTTTTCCCTTCATGTGCTCGCCTAAATGCTTGGTGCGCACCATTAACTCGTGGGCTATTTGTAGATCACTGAGGCTAGCGACGGAATCGACCATGATACTGGCTCCTTTCATTATGATGGGTTGACGCGGGCGTACAAATTATCCTTTATTGTTTTCGGTTCTCTTTAGCATAACTTGACCGTATCTAATAGACATTGCATGGTGATTTACAAAAACCTTTGTGTCTTCGTATCTTTGTGGTTTAATATCTCCATGCTCCTTTCTGGTGACATTGGTGGAACTAAGACGATCCTGGCCCTCATCTCACCCCAGGCTGGGCCGTGCGACCCACTGGTTGAGATTCGTTTTCCAAGCACGGCTTATCCCAACTTAGAAACTATCATCCAGGAATTCCTGGAGCAGCTCGACCCACCCATTGCGCCAGCTAGCTTGACCGCGACCTTTGGCGTTGCTGGACCGGTTATCCAGGGGAAATCCACAATAACCAACCTGCCCTGGGTTCTGGACGAATTTAAATTAAGCCAGGCTATCGGCATTCCAGCGGTAACCCTGTTGAATGACATGGCCGCCACGGCTTATGCCGTGCCCTTTCTAGAACCGCACGAACTGCACAGGCTGCGCGCTGGTGAACCAGACCCCAGCGGGGCAATTGCCGTGATTGCACCTGGCACCGGTCTGGGGGAAGGTTTCCTCACCCGGCAAGGCCAAACCTACCAGGCTCACCCATCCGAAGGAGGGCACAGCAGTTTTGCACCCCAGAATCTACTCGAACTCGAGCTTTTACGCTACTTGATAGAGCGATTTGACCACGTCAGCACCGAAAGGGTGTGCTCGGGACAGGGTATCCCTAATATTTACGCGTTCCTCAAAGATAAAGGCTACGCTGAGGAGCCACCCTGGTTGGCCGAAAAATTAGCTGCTGCGGATGACCCCACACCGGTAATCTGCAAAGCTGCCCTCGACCAGAGCCGACCCTGTCCACTCTGCGCCGCCACACTGGAGACTTTCGTATCCATCCTGGGCGCTGAAGCCGGCAACCTGGCAGCTAAGGTAGCTGCCACGGGCGGCATTTACCTGGGCGGAGGCATCCCACCTCATATCCTACCTGCTCTGGAAAATAAACGCTTCCTGCAAGCATTGCAACAAAAAGGCCGCCTCTCGGATATGCTTGCGCATATCCCGGTCTATGTCATCCTGAATCCCAAGGCTGCCCTACTAGGCGTTGCCTGTCACGGCCTGGGATTAATGCCTAGCTAACTTTATTTCAACTACAAAAGCAGATAGTGTCTCATCCGACAAACCCTGTCAAGTCAAAAGATAATGTTACCGAACAGGGTTCGTAGGTTCAGATGATAATGTAATTGAACGGTTCGCCTCCTTTATCATGGTTTGGAAGATATTGACTGTATCCGTCTGGTCAAATCCAGGCAGAGACATAAGTTGCGTGATGAGGTCATCGATTTGCTTTCGCAGAGCTAAGGGATTGGTCTGTTTGCGCAAGTTTTCGAGCTGGGACTGAGTGGTCTGAGATAAGACTATTTTCTCTTTCAGGCGGTCAAAGGGGGTACGTGCCTGATCGAATATACGTCTGTACAGCAATTCGTTGGTATAGATTTTTTCCTGTAAACGCAGCACCGGCTGGAAGATATTATGATGCAATCGCAGTTTCTCATGGAGATGGCGTAAGACCTACAAATGGGCATAGGTATCCATGCGCATACGGCCGACATAGGCGCGTACCAGGCTGTTGTTGTTCTCTTCGACAAAGCGATATTCAGTTGTTCCTCTCATGAGATCAGCTCGTCTACGCAAGCTCTGGCTTAAGAGCCAAAACCTCTTTCGCCGAATCGATCAGGCGTTTGGTGTTCTTGCCGGTTACCAGGTACGGTAAGTCTTCACCCAGCTTCAGGCGCATAAGACGGTAGCTCACGAACTAACGGCTGGTCAGCCCACCCCGCTCTTGGTCGGAGGGAGTCCAGCACCAAACTATGAGTTTGAAGGCCACCATCTCTGAAATGGTGTTCTTGTCGGAGGCTCGTTCGCTGAGCACATGCCACACGGTGGCCAGCAGATGCTCCTCTCGCGAACAGGGTGTGCTTAGCCAGAAATGGCGCGATAATGGGAGTGAGTCTTGCCAGCCCCGCCGCTGCTACTGAACCATACCGTTAAATGCCAACCGGATTAGTTTCTGCAGCACCTTTTCATCATCAATCGGCCATCCCCTCGCCTGCAGTGTGCCTGGTGCGCAGGGTAGAAGCAGGAGTACTGGCGCAAGTGAGCGTTCTATTCAGCAGGCGCTGCCAGCAACGGTTTGCGGGTCTCGCCTGGTGTGGTCCGTTAAATTCGTAGAGTTTTGTATGGCGTCTATGTACCCGGGTTCGCCGGCAGCAGGGCCAATAGTTGCTGAAGCATCGCGGGGTGGCTATGTCGGGTAGCTAACATCTCACTGATGCCGACTTCGCTACGCTCGTGGAAATGCGGCCCCAAAATCTGGATCAGACTATAATTGGGTATGGCTCGACGCTTGGCTGGCCCGGCAGCTTACCCGCAGCGTTCATCGCTTTGACCATCTTACTGTTCACGGTTTCCGTTAGTTGGTTTTTTCCATATAGCCCAATTACCTGCTTCATCTCTGGACACCATCGCCGGGACTGGACAATCGTTTAAACGTAAATTACCTATCTCTCACTTCCGGCAGCGCCATAATCGACGGAACAGCCAGCAGGGCAATTATTCCACCCCATAAGAAGGTGGAGTGTAACCCCCAACGGTCACCCATCATGCCAATGATGACAGTGGCAACCGGCTGAAGTAAGAAGCTGATAGCCATATATAGCCCGTTTGTTACGGCACGGTGAGTGGGGAAATGTTCCTGGACAACTGCCAGCATCACCGGGCCAATGGAATAGGCCAAAAAGCCCAGGATCAACAGCGCAAGCACCAACAGCCAGCCATCTATAAATAAAAAGAGCAGCAAGAAAACAAATGAACCCAGAATCGAGGTTATCAGGACAGATTTCCGCCCCCACCGGTCACTAAGCGAGCCGCTGGCTAATGCCCCACCGACACCAGCCAATTCCAAGATCGAAAGCGCCCCGCCTGCCATCCAAAGGCTGGCGTTTTGCATTTTCATGTATGTGGGTAGGAAAACTGTCAACGGCACAACCATAAAATACCGGAAAAAGATGTATCCCGTTATAGGCAGAAACACCCCAGGCAGCCGCGGTAGAATGGTTTGCACACTTTGCCATCGGGTGGCCTGTCGAGCTGAGCTATTCCTTAAGCGTAAGAATAGAATGAATGACGTCACCCAGCCGATGACCATCAAGCGGTAAGAGCCTTCCAACGTCCAGGCAGATACAGCCCAGACGATCATCAACGGTCCCACAGTAAAGCCCAATCCCCCGCCAGCCATAAGCCAGCTCATGCCTTTGCCGACGCGATTCCCAGCCGCACGCCCAACGATCGCCGGAGCAGAGGCGTGGAAGGCAGCCGTACTGACACCAGAGATCAATAGTAATAGAGCCAAGATGAATGTGTTCGGGGCAAATCCCAGGCAGGTTGTCATGGTTGCCGTAATAGCCGGGGCAAGCATGACCAAAACTTGTAAATTATAGCGGTCTGCCAGATAGCCAAAAAAGGGATTTAGCAAGGCTGGTATTTGAGCCATTGCTGAAAGCGAGCCGGCCGCAGTCAATGTGAGGGAATATTTTTCAATCAACAGCGGCAATAAGGGAGAGATCATCCCTGAAAAAGTATCGTGGACAAAGTGACCGCCGACAATGGTCAGAACCTGACCAGAATTGAACTCCTGTTCTTTCGTGTGTTCTTTGGGTAGTGTTGTCACTGTCATTATCTTTGCACCAAAAGCCACATAAATGGGATTTACGCGGCTATGGGGCTGAGTTACACAGCCCCATAACTAGAAATTAACCCTACAATTTTACTACAAAACTAGCTCAACGGGCTTTTAATAATTATGCCGGAGTATGCTTATCACCAGCACACTGGTTGCTGAAAGGTAGGAAGTGTGCCGCCAGGCTGAAACCAAGCAACCAGTAAGAAATTATACCTGTCCCCAAGGCAAATTCCTGCCAGGTTGGTATGTAGGAATTAAGCTTGAACGTAGGCGTGAAAGGGTCGTAGGTAATCGAGGCGATAACACTAGAAAAGTTATAGTCCCAACGGGTAAGCACAACACCTAAAACAGCCAATGCGCAGGTTAAAATGCGCAGTCTCAGATTGCCCCCATCCTATAGGCCATAATTATTTCTCTGGCGCCCCGCCTGCAATCCACTTTTTGACCAAATCCAATTCCTGGGGGGTAAGTTGGGCAAAATGGGGTTGTGCGCCCGCAATTTTGTGAATAAGCAGGCTGTTATCAGGATTACCCGGGGTGTCTGCCGGCCCATCGATACCGCCGGTCATAAGGGTCTGGTATGTGGTTAGATTCAATCCATTCATGGTCACACCCTGACCACCGCGACAACCGCCGCAGCGTTGCTGTAAGATCGCACCTATCGCGCCGGCATAGGTTAAAGCCAATTCCTCTCCTGCCCGCGTGGTTGCTGGCGCAGTGGTTACCTCAGGTGTCGGAGTTGGCGTTGGCGCAATCTCTTTAAGTTGCTCCTGCAAAACCGTACGTAAAGACGGGGTATCAAAACGGCATATTACCAAACACTGCCATGGTAGGCGCTGTTCGAACAGAAAGAGGTATTGCTGGTACCGCCAGCGTCATCCACCTTATGACAGGTTGAGCAGGTGGCATCGATTGCCTTGTTATGCAAGTTGATCCAATAGGGTTTTAGATGGGATTAGGGCTCAGGGCCACGGCTGATTTCAATATTGGGAACAAACCTATTAGGGTCGACTACAACCGGGATCGAGTGACACAAATTACATTCCAAACGGATGGCCTCTCCGGCAGTATTAAGATGTATTTCAATACCATCCCAGTTCTTTCACCATAATTGGCGATGGTATTATATGCTAATACTTATTGAGGCCATGATATAAATAATGTGCCTATTGATTCAGTATTATTGCGGAATCTATGGTTGTATTTACAAGGACTTGAGCAGGTATAACTCCCCCCGTTCAAACCCCCTATCCAGGTAATACTTGCGTGTGCCCACTGCGGAGATCACCGCTATACGGTGGAAACCATGCTGGCGCGCCACGTGTTCGGCGCGCTCAAGCAACCGGCCTCCCAGGCCGGCATGTTGGGCGGCGCCAACCTGCTCCCGGCCTACTGGCAGCGATTGTCCGTAAACATGCACTTCGCGGATGATAGCCGCCCCTTCCAGGTCGGACAGACCAGTCTTAGGCGCCTCGGGACCAGGCAATGTCAGGCGCAGGAAACCGGCAAGCTTATCATCGGGTGTCGAGAATGATAGGAAGTGTTCCTGGCTTTCCCCGGTCTCATAGCTTAAATCATCCAGCCTTAGCGTAGCAACATCTACTTTCTGGCCACGCACTTCCCGGCAGCGGATGCAATGGCAGCGCGTTCCCCGCCGCTCCATCTCCTGCTGGATATCCATGCGCAGGCTGGTGCGCTTATTGCCCGCCACAATATCTGTGGAGGGGATATCTCTCACCACCCGGTTCACCCTGCAGTAAGGTGGGATGGTGGCCTTGATGTCGGCCAGTAAATCAACCAGTATTTCGGTCGAGTAGGGTTGGAATTCTCCTCGCTGCCAATAATTGTAAAGCTCGGCGGTCGCTAACACCTGGGTGGGGTAAATCTTGATCTCATCCGGGCAAAAGCCATCCTGCCACAGGTATTTGAAGTCTTGCCGGTCAGACTCAGGCGTTGCGCCCAGGAGATTAGGCATCCAATGCAGGACGATTTTGAAGCCGGCCGCCCGCAACAACGCTACCGCCCGCCGTGTTTCTATGACGGTGTGGCCGCGGTGGTTAAGCTCCAGAATCGAGTCATCCAGGCTCTGCGCCCCCATCTGCACCTTGGTGACCCCCAGACGGCGCAGCCAGGCGATTTCTTTGGTATCCACGTAGTCAGGACGGGTTTCGACCACCAGCCCCACATTGCGGTGGTGGGCACTTTCATTCAAATTATGAGCTTCATCTAGCCTGGCAGACTCCACTTCATTCATGGCATCAAAACAACGTTGGATGAACCATTCCTGGTAGTCGCGACGGTAAGCGCTCCAGGTGCCGCCCAACACCAGCAGCTCGATTTTATCGGTGGGATGGCCGACAGCCTGCAAAGCCTCTATGCGGGATTGCGCCTGGGTATAGGGATCAAAATCGTGCTCGACCGCCCGGCGCGCTCCGGGTTCATCTGGCAGGTAACTCTTAGGCATGCGCGCCTCGTCCGGGCAGAAAATGCAGTGACCAGGGCAGGGGTAAGGCTCGGTCAGCACAGTCACTGTAGTGACGCCCGAAAGTGTGCGCACCGGCTTCAGGCGAATGCGCTCCAACAGGCCAGCATCGGTCACCCATTCGCCGCTCGCGGTCAATTGTTGGTAAACTGCTACAAGCATGTGCTTGCCGATATAGCCGCCACCGGGTAAAGGATGGCGACGGATAGCCTCTAGAACATTCAATCCGCAACGCACTTCCTCAAGCGCCAGGCGCGCCGCCACTAATCGCTCCGGTGTGTAGCGGCGCGCTTCCCACCAGCGCTCCTGTCTTTCATTTCTCATAATAATAACATTTTCCCCTTCACGTGGATGACCATCGGGAAAAACCCGCGTCTCATAACGTCCAATACCACCATGATCAATGATATAATACCAAATATAATCGAAATTACCCACCCACAACAAGACGAGAAAGTTCATCAGAGACCATACCGTTCTATTGTCTTCTGTGGTGTCATTTTCTGGTGCGTGGGAAAATTGTGCATGATTGAGTCCACTGAAAAAACTTAATAATCTCACGCAAAGACGCAAAGAACGCAAAGATTTTCTTCATTATTAAGTCATCATTATAATCTGTGTTCATTTGTGTCATCTGTGGTTTTTATGTTTTTTCAGGGCAGATGTCATGTCTGCTGGACACCGCAAAGCATGAAAATGTTGTATTTTCAAGAAAGTCATGATTCGTTTTTAAAAAACGAAAAGAAACCAATCACTTAGGACTTGTAAAGAAATAACTGCGCGCTTTGGAAACCAAGTTAAACTCCCTGTACTACGCTGCGAAGGGGGTCAGCCAATGGTAGCGGGGGTGTCCTCCCTGAACTGCGATGCGGGGGGACTCTGGATGGTGGAGGCGTTATTAATTTGAAGCTCAACCTGCAGCTCTTCGAGGAGCTGGTTGATAAGCTCAAACCAAGACCCTAAGGGTTTTGCCTTGATGGGCCATGATTGCATAAACTTCGAAATCCTTAGGGTCTAAATCTTTAGTGTTATCAGATTGGCCGCCGCGCCTGCGCTTAGGGGCGGGCGCCGGGGAACGGGGAGGCTGTTCTTGTGCAAGCAGGAGGAGGTTCGGGTTGGCATAAATAGTATCCTTTCGTGGGTGGAGGAGGGACGGGGGCCCCATGACGGGGGTTATACGCTAACGTGGTTGATAAAATAGGGGAAAGAAGAACTCTAGATTATTATAGCACAATTGTTCTAGTTTGTAAAGGGAAAAAATATTCACCGCGGAGCAACCACCCAACACCTGACAGGTCTTATAATACCCCTTGCCTGGCCAAGGGAGCTGGACTGACTATGCACAAAGCCTGCAATACCCCGTGATTAAGACCTGTCAGGTGTCACAAATGGGTACGGACTCAATAATCTGTCAATGGTATCGACCAATTAAAAACAATGAAAAGACAAATCAATCAGCTAGTGGAGAACCGGCCTACTTGCCTTTCCTTGATGGGTGTTTTAATTATAGCCTCCT
>Ga0315284_10017896_pt1 | contig 10049 bp, 26 predicted proteins | sample YL17G09_16_MG_FD_203696 | JGI IMG/M metagenome (GOLD analysis project Ga0315284, IMG submission 203696) | Sediment microbial communities from Yellowstone Lake, YNP, Wyoming, USA - YL17G09_16 | ecosystem: Environmental > Aquatic > Freshwater > Lake > Sediment | place: USA: Wyoming | collected...
CAATGAAAAAGGTGCTCCAATATGCAAAACGTGTCATGAGGGATTACATCTTCATCATTTAAATGATAGTCCACTCGAAAAAGATAAAGGATGCGAACTAGATTGTAAAAATCTTGTCCCAGGTGGTCAATGCTGTTGTTATAAACAAATAGAAATAGAGAATAAAGAATAATTGTGGGAGGTTAAATAAATGGAATTTAAAGAAATTGATAATGAAGTAGAACGACAGATTCAGTGTGCATTAACAGCGTATCTATATAGCAAAAGAAAACAAATGGAAGCAGATAAATTGAGTTTCGAAGACTATGATAACATGATTACTGTTGTTGAGCATTATAGAAAAATTGCTGCATTCAATAAATTTTTGCCAGAATTTAAACCGTAATTATTAAAATAGAGTAAAGGAGGTATATAATGAAAATAACACGTGAAATGTATAGGGATGCGCTGCATGTTTATCTTAAATATGCATATCCCAATGACGACGGGCAATATTATTCTAAATGGGCGTGGATGGTAAGACCTGAAGGACACACTTTTTGGAAAAGACTCATTTGCAACGATGGCTTGGATGGCGATACGGATATGGCAGATATCCCGAGAGAAGTCAGGTTTGGCTGTCATGTTTCAGGCAACTGCAAATTACGAGCATATCCAACAGGATTCTATTTTGACCCGAATTGGGGAGGCGACAGTGACGACATCTGCGCGATAATCAAAAAGATAAAAGAAGCCGTAGAGCAAGAATGGGAGCGAGTAGGTTTACTCGTGCATGGTAAAATGCAACAATAGATAAGTATATAAATAAGTACATGCTTACAGTTTGTGAACAATTGGTGATGTGATGGATAAAATAATCGATGTAAAAAAGCCCGATACAGAACGTGGTCTTTATTTAGTCACTTTGAAGCAAGAAAATGGACTTACTTATACGTCGCATATGACTAAGACGTATTATGAACTTCGTGTATTAAAAGAAACTTTCATTGAAATGCTATTTGATGTCAAGTTTGATTCTGCGTGTTCAAAACTGCAATGGATTGAACATATACTTGAAGAAATATGTGAAAAAGAATCAGAAATTACTCGAGAAAATTGTGAAGAAATTCATGCTGAAAGTTGCTCTATATGTGATAGGTGATTAAAATGGTATGCAAATGTAAATGTGGTTGGTTAGGAGTTAATCTTGTGCCGAATTTTAAAGACGATACTGCTAGATGCCCAAGATGCAACAATGTATTTGTAGGAATAACAGCAGAAAATGCTACAATAGTTTCACCAGAAGAGGAAAAAGACACTCTTGCTCATACATTAACATGCGCGTGGTATTAATATGGGAAATGAATCAATAGAACCGCTAGAATCGCAAGACGGTATGTATGAGTGTCCATATGGAAAGGGAATATCTTGTAATCAGCGTAAACTGCTATGCGACCAGGGTAAATTTAATCCCCATTGTATAATGATGATATTAAGAGGCATCGATTCTGCAGTAGAATCTAAAAACGAAGGCTGGATTAAAGAAGGTATATTGATTGCATGTCACGTACTGTTACATAAAGGGTATTTGAAGAAAGTATATGAAAATTGCAGTTCTTCAGATATTGAAAAAGAAGTAAATAAACTAATCGAAGAATATAAGAAACAAGGTAAGGGATGGTGCGATATAGGTTTTGACTTTACTGGCTGGTGATTAAATAACAAAAAATTCTACAATAAAACTAAAAAGAACTGAAGCATATGTACCCGAATATTCTACTTTATGCAAGCAGTGTGGTGAAGTTATAGATAAATGCGACGCATTTTGTCATAATGTAATTATTGATGGTAATGTTATATATTGTGATAGAAAGCACCACAAACATTATTGTGTGGGATGTGGAGAAAAAATTGACAATTCTAAGTTTAACTATGTTGAACAGTCTAAAATATTTTCAATCGACAATAAAATAGAAGAATACGAAATAGAAATATTAAATTTAAAAAATGAACTTGTAGAAAAGACTGCAGATATAATTAAAAAGATTGAAAGTAATATTGAAGATATTTTTGTGTTAAAAGATAAAAAAGCAGAAATAGAAAATGCAAATAAAAAGTAGGTGCGTAAAACATGCCAAAATGTCCACAGTGTAACGGGAATACTCGTAGTCCAGAAGGCGAACTATGTTGCAGATGCGAAAGAAACAACTTTTTGATGAAAAAGTATGGTAATCTTGGCCCTCGAAAGAAGAATAGAGGTGAAACTGTACCATTAGACGCAACAAAAACAATTGAAAATGCACTTATAGAGTCAAAAAGCAAGGTTTGGGAAGGTTTAGATAAGAAAGTAAGCATGACAAATCGCAAAACTGCTGAAATGAAAGAAAAAGTAGAGCCTGTTTGTGATGAGTCTAAAAAAGTAAATAAACCAGAAGAGTGTCTTCATTATAAACAATATTGTCCTATGATAAGAGATAATTGTTATCCTGCTCATGTAAGATGTACTCCACATAAAACATGCAGTAAAGACGGACATCATTTTACGAGGTGAATAAAACGAAATATTGTATGGGTAGTTGGTGTAGTACATGCGCGTATTATAATGACAATAACACTTGTGTATATTGTGAAGAATTACCACCATCACAATACAAAAAGACAAAATACGAGGTTAAACAATGAAGCTTGAAGATATTGGATTTTACACGTTATCGAACAATCGTGTCAAGCAGACTTGTCTACATTCACCCATGTGGAGAACTGAAATACTCTTAACAGATAAATGCAATTTTAAATGTCCGTATTGTAGAGGCGTCAAAGAAGAACTACGCGGAGATATGCCGATTGAAAAAGTCAAATATGTCATTGATATTTGGTCAAAAACTGGATTGAAAAACATAAGATTTTCTGGTGGTGAACCTACATTATATAAAGGATTGATTGAAGTAGTAAAATATGCTAAAATTAAAGGTGTCGAAAGGATAGCAATTTCAACTAACGGTTCTGCATCGATAAATCTCTATAAAAAGCTAATAGAGGCAGGTGTGAACGATATTTCAGTATCATTAGATGCGTGCTGTTCAACTTTTGGCGAAAAGATGTGTGGTGGTATTAAGGGAATGTGGAAAAATGTCGTAAACAACATAAAAGAATTATCTAAATTAACTTATGTCACTCTTGGAATGGTGTTTACTGAAGAAACTGCTAATACTGTTAAAGAAGTAATCATTTTTGGTGATTCTTTAGGTGTAGCAGACATACGAATCATATCGGCTGCGCAATCTAATATTATGCTAAAACAACTTAATGAAATACCAAAACAAATTTTGAGCAGACATCCTATATTGAAGTATAGAGTAGATAATTTTACTAAGTCGAAAAATGTTAGAGGTCTATCTTCAGATGATTATCATAAATGTGCGTTAGTGATAGATGATAGTGCAATAGCGGGCAATTACCATTTTCCGTGTATAATATATTTACGAGAAGGTGGAAAGCATATTGGTGAAATAGGTCCTGACATGAGAAGAGAAAGATACGAATGGTTTAAAAATCACAATGTTCAATATGATAAAATATGCATAAAAAATTGTTTAGACGTATGTGTTGCTTACAATCATATGTATTGGTATTATAATGAAGGTGCAGGACTTAAAGAAAGACTATGTTATGATAACGATTTTTGTGTATTGTCTAAAACTGGTCTTATTGAAACACTGAAAAATAACGATACACTTTATAATGGAGTATTTTTAGATTTCAACGGAATTAAAGAACTCAATGAAAAATTAGGGTATGATAAAACTAACGATACATTGAAAGATGTATTTACTTCATATAAATTTAGGCGCAGTGATATTGTTGCGAGATATTTTTCAGGGGACGAATTCATTATACTTGCTAAACACAATATAATAGAACTATTAGATAGATTTGAAAAACATTGTTTTAGTAAAAATATGAATTTTAAATATAAAATATTATATGATATAGTAACAGTGCAAGATATAGATAAAAGTATAAACGTAAGGTGATAAAAAATGAAAGAAGTATATTCATGGGAAGATATTAAAAGAGACTATTCGGATATAAGAATAAGACATGAAATTGAATTCAAATATATGTCATTGGGTGTTAGTTCACCTGTAATTTCTATATTTATGGGTACGTTCTTATGTTATTACAATATGTTATTCGGAACATGTTTGATGTGTACTGGAATGATAGTATGTATTACTATGTGTATAAGTATGATATTTGTAAATGGATGGGAAGATGAATATAATAAAAAAGAAAAGAGGTAATAAAATGAGTGAAATACATAAATTGACTGAAGAAGAATATGAAAATCTCGTAGATAAACATTATAAAAGTGGCGCGATTGCAGGTAGAACAGAAATTGTTTTTATGCTTAGAAGAGAAAGTGGAGAATTATTCATTAAACGAATCGATACTTTAGCTGAAGAGTATAGAAGTTTATCAGACAGAATAGAAATAGAAAACGAAAAAAGACGTAAAGAATGGAACGATAGATATAAAAAACAGTAAGTAGGTGAATAAAATGGTTAAAATACGTGAAATGACAGTAAGAAAACCTAAAAAAGATGAAAGCATATGGACTGGTGCAGGATTTAAGTCCGCGACTTATATGGATTTAATTGTCGTTATACCTTCGGGCGAACCTAATATACCTCTCGACTATAAGACCGCGAAAGAATATAAAATTATACTTGAAGGTAGATTAAAACATATAAAAGAGCAGCTTAAATTATTAGATGAATTCATATCGCGTATGTAGGTGATATAGTGGTGTGGAAGACGTCTAGTAAATATAAAGATAACAACAAAGGGTCTCAAACAATAGAAGTCGATGGCGTATCAATATACGAAAATGAGATATGTGCTAATTGTGGAGAAATATTTGGTAACCATTATGGATATGTCTGTATGGCAGATTTGAATGAAGAAGATTGAGGTGATATGTAAAATGAAAACTAATTGGATTGGTGGGATAATATTTTTCATTTGTTTAATGTTTACTTTTATTATAACAGGTCTAATATTATATGGATTTTGGTTGCTATGGTTAGCTTTAGCAGCATATGGTCTTTTAGGTATTGTAGTTTATTTAATATTTATAGTAGTATTCATACCCGTAATACTCATATTATTCATTATAGCAATAATACCTGTAATAATAGGAATAAGTGCAATAGATAGGTGATACAACGAGAGTATTGATGTGTGGAGATAGGAATTGGACAGACAAAGACTTAATTCGTACAGTATTTCTAGCTTTACCTAAAGTTAGTGTATTGATTGAAGGTGAAGCAAAAGGTGCAGATACTTTGTCTAGAGAAGTAGCAGAAGAAAATAATATTGCAGTATTACGATTTCCAGCATTGTGGCAAAAATATCATCGTGCAGCTGGTCCAATTAGGAATACACAAATGCTCGAAGAAGGTAAGCCTGATATAGTAATAGCATTTCACGATAATCTAGCTGAAAGCAAAGGGACATTAAATATGGTAAATCAATCATTTCATGCGCGTAAAATTGTAGTTAAAGTTTCGCATGAAGAAATTATAATGCCGTTAAAAACTATTAAAATTGTAAATAAGACTCAACAAGAAATACACAATATACTTAAAAAATATTTCTTAATATTATTAGAATCGAATAATAAAGTTAAAATTGATTATCAGAAAAAGTTATGTTAAAAGAGGTGATTGAAACGACGATAGACTATCAAACAAGTAAAGCTGTATTAGTCGACTTATCTAATTAAACAATAAAGTATTTATATACGTAAATGCTTACAGTTCGTGTTAAATGTTTAGGAGGATTATAAATGACAAACAAAAACAAGGGAAAATATGAAACAATAGATGCTCCGTGGACGATACACGATAGGAGATTTCATCCTGATAAATTTCAAAGATACGATGAAATAAATCATTGTATGAGCACCGTTATAGAAGATGGGCATTTAAGTCAAGGTTCTATTACTGTGCGCGAACATTATTTTTATAGCGGTTCTGGAGACAAAGGTGTTTGGAACGGTGTAAATGCTGAAATAATGCTACCTTCAAATTCAGACGAATTATCACATGAACTAGCTAAAGAACTTAAAATAACAATTGAAAAATTCGTAAATAAGCATCAGTTATACAAAGAGCAAAATAAGTGATATACATGAAATTATCAGAAATGATTATTGATGAAGAAAACGAAGATAATATAATAAAAGCTATAGACAAAATAACTAAAGTTGAAGATGCGATAGAACTTTATGCTATAATTCTTGCTTCTGATACACATAAAGGTAGAATAGAAATACACGAAAAATTATGTGAACTATTGCATGTCGATAAAAAGAAATTTGCTCCATTCGAAGGTATACTTGTAGGATTAGGTGCGACTTGGACGCCTGAAATGTGCGAATACTTAATATTCAAAGAAATAGAACGCTTGAAGTTAAATCGAAAGAAGAGGTGATAATATGAAACAGGACGTTAGAAAAATACTTAATAAGTTTAAGCGAGCGAAAAATCTAAAGAATGGAGATTTAGTTGTAGAAGTTCAAATATACAGAGTATTGGATGCTAATTATGCAAGAAAACATTGGGACAAAGGTTGTGTTGAAGTTTCATTAGACTTAAAAGATAAATGCGACGTTCATGCACCAGACGAATGCTGCGCTCCGCATATTATGGAGAGAAAAGAGTTATACGTCTTTAGGGGGTAATGATATGAAATTGTCAGATTTAGGTGAAATTAAAATACGCGATGATAAATGCTGGAAATGCCGTGAAGGTATAACAACATTAACTAGACAATTTAAACCTGAAAATAAATTTTTCTGGACACCTTGCAGTAAATGTGGAGTTGTTAGACGAATTAGAGATTTTAAAACTCGAAACGATATGTATTGTCATATATGTAATACGGCACTAGTACGAATAGAAGATAGAAAATACGAAACTTTATGCGAACATGGATTTGACCCTAATAAAGAAGATTATGACTTAAGACCAACGTGGCAATGCCCTAAAAAGCGATGCTATGGACATTATCATCATTTTTATGGTATTGATGGATGTGAAGCTGGTCAAGCATATTCTATATTGAAACCCCATAGTGTTATATTAGAGCGTGCAGATAGATGGTTACGCAAGAAGGGTCAAATAGCATACGAATCTTTTTTGCTAGGTTATGGATATTGTGTAGATTCGCACAATAAAAAAGTAGAACATACTGATTATGATATATTAAAGATGACAGTTGAAATTGAATTGCATGATTGGTGGCCATTCTGGGATGGAGTACAGACATTCGAAGAACTAAAACGATGGGCTAACGATATTGATAATTGGGGTAAACTTGCAGGAGGCAGTCCTGTAATAGATGAAATAGTACGAAGAAAGAAGGGGTTACCTCCACGAGACATGAAAATATACGAAGAAAACAAAAGAAGAATGACATTAATTGCAGATGAAAATGCTACATTAGAACATACTCGCGAAGATAATTTGAAAGAACATTTAGTAGAAAAAATTAATGATAATATAGAATACAGTAAAGGTGAAACAACTAAAATTGTATCTGAAGTAGTTATACCTTTCATTATAGAAGAAACTAAAGAAACAATTTCAAATATTAAGAAGGAAGTGAGTTAAATGAATTTAGACAGAGCGATACAGGTCGCAGTAAAAGCGCATTCGGGTATAATGGATAAGACTAATTTACCATCAATATTACATCCTCTCAGAGTTATGGGGATGTTATCATTATCGCCAGAATATAAAACTACTAACGAACAAATTGTAGCAGTTTTACACGACACAATAGAAGACACTAAAATAACACTTGACGATTTACGAACATATGGATATGCTGAAGAAATAATACTTGCTGTAGATGCAATAACTCGAAGAGATAACGAAATATATATGGATTACATAAAAAGATTATCTAAAAACAAAACTGCGCGCATAGTAAAAATGATGGATTTAATAGACAACATGAACAGAGATGATGGATTCGATATAAAAACAAAAATGGGTCTTAGAAAAAGATATGAAAAAGCTTTAGCATATTTATATATAGTGCATAGTGCAGCGTCTAACATGCGAGATTTTAATTTAATTTATAATGCAGTAATGAAAATAGTTACGGAATCAGGGTTGACTTTAGATGAATGGTTGTATGCTAAAGCACGACGAAAGGAGGTTAAATGAATGGACGAAATAATTGAAAACTTGTTTGTAGGCAATGCAGAAGAAGGATTTTTGATGAAAGACTATAACTTCACGATAATAGACGTACGTGAAAAAGATAATAAAGATAGAAATAAAGACGCTATCTGGTTACCCATACTAGTTTCTAAAGAGAATGAAGAACATTATTTGATGGCAAGTACTAAAGCATTGAATAAAGTTGCTAGAATAATTGATGATAAATTAAAAGTTGGACGCAAAGTACTTGTAAATTGTGGACAGGGCATGGAACGAGCACCCTTGTGCTGCGCATGGTATTTATATAAATATAAACGAATTTCATTGATTGCAGCTTATAATATAGTTAAAGCAAAAAGACCAATGACTACATTTAAATATGGCTGGCTTCCAAGAAGCGAGGTTTTGAAATGAGTAAAGGTGTTAAGAAGATACTAAGCGGTACAAAAATGGGCCGTTGGCATTATTGTGCGAAACACAAACATTATTGGTGCGATTTTAGTGTAGAAGGTACAGGTACTGATAAAGATACTGAGAACAAAGATTGCGATGCTACAGATGAAGATAATGCTGAAGAAGAAACTGACGGTGGTTAAAACGAATAATGTAGGTATAATTAAGCGTGAAATATTATCTTGCGAAGGTTGCATGTGTGAAATAAGCATATGTGATAATTGTGGCAAAAAATTCACAGAAAAAGATAAAGTAAATTGTAGAAAATCACTAATACATTACTGTGAAAAATGCAATAAAGAGGATATATAAATGACTAATAGACAATTTGCTAACGAAGCAATAATATGCGAAGGATGCAGAATGTATGCTAAAGAATGTATAGGCGATTGTCATGCTAAACGAATTTTAAACCGAATAAATTGGGATATGCGTCATGGTGGGTTTGACTTTCTAGTAGGTTTTGCACCTTTAAATGCAACAATAATTGAAAAGTCTAAAGGTCAGGGAGATGCTAATGAAAGAACATAAGCAAAAAATGAATAAAATAATTGATGAATACGTCAAAGAAAATAGCCCTTGTAAAGACTGTAAAGCTAAGAATGGTGGTAAATGCCCACGAGACTATGGAAGTGAAATAAATGGCATGTAATAAGTGTGGATATGTAACTGCAAGCGCTACAACGTATCCTTATTCTGAAAATGTATGGCAATGCCCTTCCTGTGGATACTTACAAGGAAAGACAGTAGAAAAAGTCGCACGAATTGCGGGTAAAGCAGTAGTGGAATATTTAGAAAAAGTAAAATTTATATGAGGTATTACAATGAAAAAATTCTACGCGGTAACAATTAGACAGTTTAGATTGAAAGTTCGGTGCAAGAAATGTAGCGCAGAAAAGACATTTAGATTTGATGACAAACAACAAATGAATACTTTTATTGAGTATCGTAAAACGCACTATTGGAACGGATGGAATGTTAAGCATGAATTATGCCCGATATGTGATACAAGAGAATTACAGATAAAACATTTATAAAAACTATTTTATAATAATATTGACAACTAATGTCATAAGATTAATATATTTCAAAATTTATATAAATAGATGCAATAGATAAGTATATATACTTGACACGTGCTTATAGTTTTGGGAAAAGCGGCTTAGGAGGTAGAAAAATGATAAGTTATCTGAAACAGTTGGAGTATAAAATATTTTCTAGATTCTCGAATGTAAGTATTCTTCTGAGCAATGACCCGAAAAGGGTGACTGAAGTAGCAACTTTAGTACTATCTAAAAATTTATCATTCCCTCAAAAGAAAGAAAAAGTTCCTTGCTACATATTAGAATCATGGACGGGTCTGAGGAGCATAGACATAAA
>Ga0315284_10017898_pt1 | contig 10048 bp, 8 predicted proteins | sample YL17G09_16_MG_FD_203696 | JGI IMG/M metagenome (GOLD analysis project Ga0315284, IMG submission 203696) | Sediment microbial communities from Yellowstone Lake, YNP, Wyoming, USA - YL17G09_16 | ecosystem: Environmental > Aquatic > Freshwater > Lake > Sediment | place: USA: Wyoming | collected...
TCCAACGCACGTTCGCGCGCCGGGCCGCGGCGACCACCGCCGCCGCGGGGCGGGCACCAGCAACGCGGCGGGTCGCGATCATCATCGGGGCGACGGGAAGCGAGGAGTGGTTGGCGCGCGGCGCCGGCGCCGGCACACCCGCGCTCCCCGCGTTCACCCTCGCCCCCCGCGCCTTCATCGCTCCATCGCCGCGATGGCCACCGACCCCGACGCCGTCGCCAAGGCAAGAGCCCTGGAGGGCGCGCAGGGATGGCGCCGCGCGCGCGCGCGCCGCTGCGCGCGCCCGCGGACGCCGGCGCGAGCGAGCGATGCGGGAACGCCGCCGGCGTCGTGAGAGGGAGGAGAGAGCGCGGGATGCGGGCGCGCCCGCCGCGCACGCGAGCGCGCCCTTCCTCTGCCCACCCCCTCCCCGCCCTCCCCACCCCTTCCAGGCCTTCGTCGACCACTACTACAACACGTTCGACACCAACCGGTCCGCCTTGGGCGGGCTGTACACGGTGTGAGAGGAGGAGAGGGGGTGAGCAGGGGAGCGCGCGAAGCGCGCGCGCGCGCGCGCGACGACGCCGACGCCGCGTCCCCCCCTTCCGTCTCTCTCCAGCCCGAGTCCGTGCTCACGTTCGAGGGCCAAAAGTGCGCGGGGCAGGCCGCCATCCTGGCCAAGCTCACGTCGCTCCCGTTCCAGGCGCGCGGGGGGGAGCGGGGGGCGCGGGGGTGGGGCGCGCGTGCGCGCGCGGTGTTGCGCCGAAACGCCGCGCCAACCCCTTCCCCCCTTCCCTCCACAGTCGTGCAAGCACGCCGTCTCCTCGATCGACGCCCAACTGTCGCCTTCAGGGGGCATCCTCGTTTTCGCGACGGGGCAGCTCCTCCCTGAAGGGGAAACCAACCCCCTCAAATTCTCGCAGTGCTTTCACCTCGCCGCCGTCGGGGGGTCGTTCGCCGTGTCCAACGACGTGTTCCGCCTCAACCTGGCGTGACGAGGGAGGAGAGGGAGGTTGGGGGTGGGTGGCGCGTTGGCGGCGTGGGCAGCACAGGCGATGGGGAATGGGCACGGGGCGGGGCGCGGGCTGTAGGGCGCCCGGGCGCGCTCGCGAGGCGGTCGAGAGAGCGAGGCGCGCCCGCGCGCGCGTTCGAGCGCACACTCCCTCTCCACGCCCTCCTCCCCCGCCGCCCCGGCCCCGTGATGCGGGCCTGCCACCGGGCGCGCCCGGCGGCCGCCGCGCCGCCGGCGCCGCGCGGCGCGGCGCGCTGGCTCGGCCCGCCGCGCGCCGCCCGCGCCCTCGCGCCCCGGCCACCGCCCTCGCGTGGCCGACTCACCACCGCCGCATCATCCGCCGGCCCCGCCGCGCGCGCCTCCGACGACGCGCCCGCGGTGGAGGACGCATTCACGGCGGCCTGGCTGCGCGCCCTGCTCCTGAGCTGGTTTGCGATGCAGGTAGGGTGGAGGGCGGTGGGCGGGTGGTGGGGAGGGGTGGGCGGGGGCAGGAATCGGCCCGAGGCCGCCCCTCCGACGGCCGACCCACCAACCCGGTCTCCTTTTCCCCTCAGGAACGCTCCGTCTTCGCCACCCGCTGCCTCGTCGACATCGCGTCCGACCTGCGCTCCCGCGGCGTCGACCCCGCGGCGCCCGCGGCGGAGCTCGCCCTCGCGCGCCTCGCGTCCGGCGGCGCCCTCCTCACCGCGTCCGAGGTGGAACTCCTCTCCTCCTGGGTCGCCCTCGCCCACATGACCCTGGACGAAACGGGGGCGGCGCGGCGGCCGGGGGTGTCGCTCGACGCGCGGGCGGCGGGCGACGGCTCTGCCACCGCGGCCGGGATGCGCGCGTTTGTGCGCCACACCGCCGCCGCCTTTGCCGGGGGCGGCGGCGCGGCCAGGTTGCTACTGGCGCAGGCCATGGCCGAGAGCGCGGGAGGGGGCGGCGGCGTGGCCAAGGTGGGGCGCGGGGGGAAGGGCGGGCCGGCGCGCGCCGCGCGCCGCCGCCGCGGCCCACCCTTCGCCCCCCCCCCCCTCCAGTTCATGCAGCAAAACTCGCGCATCATCGTGCTCACCCTGGACGCCGCGCGCGAGGCGGGGACGGCGCTGGCGGTCTCTTATGACCTGCTCGAAGCCGCGGCGCGCGACGACGGCGGCGACGGCGGCGGCGGCGGCGGCGCCGCCTCCCCCTCGTCCCCCTTTGAGGCCCCGGTCGGGTTTGCCGCGGGCGTGCTCCCGCCCGCGGCGGGCGACCCGGCGCCGACCGAGGCCGCGCGCGCGCGCGCGCGCGCGGTCACCCTCCTCCTCGCCTTCCTCGGCGCCCGCCTCGGGTCGGCCTACGCCGCCGACACCTTTGTCGCCACCGCGGCCGACGCGTACAGGGCCGGCGCGACGGCGGCCGGCGCCCTGGCCCCGCTGACGCGGCAGGAACTGGCGTCGGCCGGCGGCGACGCGGCCGTCCCGCTCGCCGGCGCCGGCCCCGCCGCCGTGGCCGACGCCGGCTCCGCCCTGCTGCGCCAGTGGACGTCCATCGTGTACATGGCCATGGCCCAGCTGGGCGTGCCGCACGCGAGGGCGGGCGACCCAAACGGCGCGGGGTGGGCGTTTGCGGGGCCGGCCGACGCCGCGGCCGAGGCGCACGGGCTGGCGGCGGTCGTGCACGGCGCCCTGACGCGCGCCGCCGAGGAGGCGGGGGCGGCGCCTCCCGGCGGCGGGCTGCAGTCGCTCGCGGCCGACGCGCGCGCGACCGCGCGCGGCGACGGCGACGGCTTCGACTCCGACACCGACATGCCCGAACCGTCGCGCACGGGGCTGCCCATGCTCAGGACGGAAGACCCGGAACTCGCGCGCACGTCGGCGTCGCTCGCGCTGCTCGGGGAGGCGTTGGAGGTGGCGGCGTCGACCGCCGCCCTCGTCGCGGCGCGTGCGGACGCGTGGGGGTTGAGGGAGGCGCGCATGGAGGAGGTCGAGTGAGGGAGGGGGGGAGTGAGGTGGGCCATTCCTTGCAGCCCACGCTGCCCCAAACCCCGACCGCCGCAAACGCCGCCTCACGCGCTCGCGCCGCCCCCCGCCCCTTTCGTATTCTTCCGCCGCTCCAGCCACATCTCGACGGCGAGGGGCGCAAGGGAGACGGCAACGATGCCCAGAACGACCGCGGAGAAATTATCCCGCACCACCGGCAGCGTCCCAAACGCCGCCCCCGCGACCGTCAGCGACCCCACCCACAGCGCCGCCCCCGCGCAGTTGAACGCGGTGAAGGTCGGCCACGGCATGCGGGCGACGCCGGCGACGAACGGCGCGAACGTGCGCACGATCGGGACGAAGCGGGCGAGCACGACCGTGCGCGGACCGTGGGCCGCGTAAAAGGCTTCCGTTTTGGCGACAAAGGCGGGGTTGATCAGGCCGCGCGCGACGGCGCGGGGGCCGAGCGTCGCGCCAATCAAGTAGTTCACTGCGTCGCCGGCAATGGCCGCCGCCGTCAGGGTGACGAGCAGGATGGGCAGGCTCAACGACCCCAGCGCCGCAAAGGTGCCCGCCGCAAAGAGGAGCGAGTCGCCGGGGAGAAAGGGAGTCAGCACGAGGCCCGTCTCGCAAAACACGATGCCGGCAAGGATGGAGTAGGTCGCGGTGCCGTGCTCGGCGATGATGGCGGCGAGGTGGGTGTCGAGGTGGAGCACGAACGAGAGCGCGGCTGGGAAGACGGGGAGGGAGGTGAGGTCGGCCCGAGTGTCCGCCCTCTCCTCCTTTCCCCGTGCCCTCCCTGCGACTCACTCTTGGCGGCAGCCGCCACGTCAAAGCCGGACGAGCCCCCCTGGCAGCACGCGGCCGCGAGCGCGGCGCCCGCAGGGAGCAGGGCGGCCAGGGCGGCGCCGGCGGCGGCCGCCAGGGCGAGGCGGGGGGCGGCAGCCGCGATCGAGGGCAGCAGGGCGCGAGGGCGGAGGGAGGAAGGGGGCGGCGCCGGCGCAGGTGCGGGCGCCGAATGCCGGCCCGCCGCCCTCGGCGCGCGAGGCGCGGTCGCAGGGGACCGCCCGGGAATCGGGCGCGCGGGGAGGCGCGTGCGGGGGGCGTGGCGAATCATGGAGCGAGGTGGCGCGGTGTGAACGAGGTCGCGTCGCCCGCGCGCGCGCCCCTCTCTCCCACACGAACTGTGACGGATGAAAACAGAGCAACCGCCCGCCCGCCCGAAACGCGTCTAAAGATCAAACTGCCCCCCCTCCTCGCTCGAGTCGGCGCCCGGCCGCCGCAGCGGCGCGGCGTCGTCGCCCCCGTCGCCGCTCCCCGCTGCCGCCTGGGCCAGCGCCCACACGCTGGGCGCGGACGACGCACGCGGCAGCCTCGGCGGGTGCACCTGGTCGCCGCGCGGCGGCCAGCGCGGGGACGCGAGAGCGCGCGCGCGGCGCGCGCCGCCTCCTCCCCCCCCCCGCACCAGGGCCTGCAGCGCGTTGGCGCCGCCGTGCATGGTCGCGCCGTGCACCGTGGTGCGGCGCGCGACGTCCAGGGCGATCTCAACGCCGTCCGAGGGGGGCGACCCCGCGCGCGCCGCGAGCGCGCGCAGCGGCCCCAACGCCGCCGTGCGCAGGCGCGCGAGCGTGGCGCTGCCTCCATGCGCGCTCCCTTCGCTCGACCCTGCGCGTGACGTGGCGCGCGACCAGGAGGGGAGGGCGTCCGGGTCGACCGTCGCGGTCGACAGCGGCAGCGCGAGCCGAAACGGCGACGGCGCCCTCTCGGCCGGGCCCCCCTTGCCCTTGCCCACGACCGAGCCGTCGTCCGACGACCCAAAGCCTTCGGCCCCGGGGGGTATGTAGGCGTACCGGGACGCGACGGGCCACAGGAAGAGCGCGGTGTTGGCGGTGGACATGGCGGCAACCGCCAAAAAGTACAGGTCCAGCCTCCCCGCGTTGCCCATGGCAGTGCCGTCCCCACCAGCGCCGCCCAGGTCGGGCATCCAGGACGTGCGCGCCTGCACGAGTTTGATCGCGCCGCTCGACAAGAGATTCGCGACGCCAAACGCGGAGAGGAGCAGGGCGGAGCCGAGGGAGCGCAGTTTTGGGGGGGCTTGCAGGTACCTGCGGTGGTGGGAGGGGCGGTGGGGTGGGTGGAGGGGTTGAACGGTGAAACGCCGGCGCCGCGCTTCCTCCTCCTCTCCCCCCTCCCTCTTACCAAAACTCGATCGCGCCCACGTAGAAAAACTCGGCGACGCCCACAAGGGCGTACTGAGGAATGAGCCAGAGGATGGAGGTGTCGCCGAGGCGCGAGAGGCGGACCCGCTCGACGGCGGCGGCGGCGACTTGGGCCAGCGTGATCGCCACGCACGCAGCCCCCGTCCGCTGCAGCGTGGTCGGGACACGGTTCGCGCGCTGTAGCCGGGGCAGCGCCACCCGCTCGTACAGGGGCACGGCGGCGAGCAGGGTGAGGGTGGCGACCAAAAACATGGCGGCCGGCGGCACGGTGAGCGCCCCGACTTCCCCCACCATGGAGTCGGCCTGCTGCACCATGACCGTGGACGCGGTGCAGTAGGCCAAGTTCCAGCCGAGCAACGAGAGCCAGACGGGGGCCATGGCGGCGAGTTGGCGCGCGTCGGCGCGCGCGGCAGCAGGCGCGGGGGCCGCCGTCTCCTTCGTCCGGCGCGCCGGCGCCACCGCGCCCTTGGCCCAGGCCCAGACCAGGCGGCACACGGCGACCGCGCCGGATCCCGTGGGGGCCGACCCTCGGTAGAGGCGGGCGGCGTAGCCGCCGCCGTACGCGAGCGTCGCGGCGGCCGCCGCCGCCGCGGGGATGCCAAACCCCGCCGCCCAGTCCACTTCCGTTTGCACGTACGCGATGAGGGTGGAGGCGAGGAGGGAGCCGGCGTTGATGACAAAGTAGTACCTGGGGGGGCGGGTTGGATCAAGGGTGTTGTTTGTTGTGCGTTTTTTTTTAATCAGGCCATCTCAGACCATGCCCCTCCGCCGTCCTTCCCCACCCCACGCATCCCACTTTCTCCCTCTCGCGCTCGCACCAGTGAAAGAATGACGCCTTGGCCTTGACCGCGCCCGGCTCGCCGCGGCGCCCGTACTGGTCAGCGCCCGCGGCCGAGACGTTTGGCTTGACGCCGCCCGTCCCCACCGCCACGCACACCATGGCCAGCGTGAACAGGGCGTGCCCGCCCGCCGCGACCGGGGCGGCGTCGCGCGCGGCGGCGGCCCCGGTGCGGGTCGACGGCGGCAGGAGGAAGGCTTGCGCGGTCAGGGCGGCGAGGCCGGCGGTGTAGACCGCGACCGAGATGAGAATGGTCAGCGGCCGACCGAGCGCGCCGTCGGCGACCGCGCCGCCCACGAGGGGGGTGAGGTACGAGACGCCGGTCCACAGGTGGGCCTGGGCCGCGGCGTCGGCGGGGGCCTTGCCCAGCGCCTCTGTCATGTAAAGCACAAGGTTGATGGAGATCGAGTAGTATGCCAGGTTCGTGGCGACTTCGGTCGACAGGATGAGCGGCACGGCGGCCGCCGCGCGCGGGCGGCGGCCGCGCGGCGTGAGCGGGCGGCCGAGGGAGGCGCCGCCGCCGGCTTCGCAATCGGACGACGAGGCGCCGGTGGTCGCCGCCTCAGTCTCGGAGTCGCTGCCGCCGCCGCCGCAGCCCGGGCCAGGCGCGGCGGCGCGCGGCGCCGGCGGCCACCCGCCCGACCGCGAGCGCGCGTCGAGCGCCACCACTCGACTCGCCCCAGGTGGCGGCCAGCCGGCCACGGGGCGGCCGTGCGGGTCGGCCGTGGCCGCCGAGCCGGGGCGCGGGCCGGGCGCGGGCGGGAGCGCGGGCGCGGCGGCGGCGAAAGGGGACGGGGCGGGGGCGACCATCGCGGGGCGTGGGGGAGCAGGGGTCAGTCGGTGCGCCTGAGGGAGGTGGGCGGGACCGTGGTGAGCGGACGAAAGGGGGGGGGAAGGCCGGGGGGAAGGCCGGTCGCGCGCGACGGCGCCCCCGCGGCCGTCGCGCCGCGGTTGTTGGCGGTCCAAGCGCCGCCCGCCCCCACTATCGCCCGTGTCGCGGTCGCGATTGATGTTCTGCCCCTGAGGCATGCGAGCGGGCGAGGCGGGCGGCGGGTGGGCGCCGGCGGCCCGCCGGCTGAGCGACCATGCGCGGGCGCCAGGCGCGCCGCGGCGGCCGTTGCCGCCGCCGCGCATTGCGCCATGGCAAAGAACGACGTCGACTGCGCCTTTTGAGCACCGTGCGCGCCTCCCGCGCCCCTGCCGCCTCGGGCATGCGCTCGCCTCGCACGCCCACCGACGCGCGGCCGCACCTGGCCCGCATGGCGCGCAGCTCGCGCCCTCGACGGCGCGCTCGGTGTGTGTGGGGTGCGCGCGCCGGGGGAGGAGGCGCTGCGGGAGGGGGCGCGGGGCTCGTTTCGGTGTGCGGGGCGGCAACCGCAGTGACCGCGACGGACGCCGCGCCCGGCACACCCAGAGACGCGGCGCTCCGGCCCTCCTCCCCCCACCCCCCCACCCCTCCATCACCATGCCGTCCGGCCGCGTGATCTGGGGCGGCGGCCCGCTGCTGCAGTCGTTTCTGACGATTGTGGAAGTCATCCTCGTGTGCGCGTTTGGCGCTCTGCTGGCGCATGTGGTGAGAGTAGAGGCGGGGTGGGGGTGATTGGGTGCGGTGGTGGCGGCTGGGGAGGGGGAAATTGGGAGGGGCGCCCATGGCGCGGCCCATGCGCGCCCGGCCCGCGCCGCGCGCCGCGCCACGACCCGCATGCTGCCGCCGCGGGCGAGACCACACCGAGCCAAGATTGTGGCCTGCGACCGCGGGGGCCGGGGCGCGCCGACCGGGCCGCGCGCGGCGCGTGCGTGCGCTTTGGCGCGCGCGCGGAAGCCGCGGGCCGGGGGTGTCGGCTAGCGGCCGCGGCGCCCGCCTCATTCGAGGACACGCAATCACCGGGCGCCGACTGTGCGGCGCCGAGGCTGAGAAGGGCCCCGGGCGACGCGCCCATTGGCGCGCCCGCGCGCCGCGCTCGCGCCGCCCACCCCCGCGCCCCCTCCTCTCCCGCTCCTCAGGGCGTCATCACCCAGCCCGTGCGCCAGGCCCTGTCCAAGGTCGGGTTCTACCTGCTGCTGCCGGCCATCACGTTTGTCAAGGCGAGGCGGGGCGGGGGGGAGAAATAGAAAAAAAAAAAAGCGCGCGGGACGAGAGATAACGGGGCGGCCGCGCGCGCGGCGCGCCCGCCGACCCCCCCCCCCCCTCCTCGCCCCCCCCCGCCCTCCAGGTCGCGGAAGCCGTCGACGCCTCCATCTTGCGCGAGTGGTGGCCTCTGGCCGTCAACCTGGTCTTCTCCATCGCGCTCGGCGCGCTCCTCGGCCTCGCGTCGTCCCTCCTCGCCCCGCCCCGCCTGCGCCGCACCGTGGTCGTCGCGTCTTCCATCGGCAACATCAACACGATTCCCTTGCTCGTGGTCGCGTCCCTGTGCCAGTCGGACGACCTCATGTTTTTCGAGGTGCTCGGCCGCGAGTGCTCCACGCGCGGCATCGCGTACGTCGCGGTGGGCATGGCCATCGGGTCAGTGTTTCACCACTCGATCGCGTTCCACATGCTCAAACCGCCCAAAGGGCAGGTGCGTGCGCCGAGAGGGGGCGGGGGCGGGGGCGGGCCGCGCGGCGCGCTCGCGCGGGTCGCTCACAGCCCTCCTCCCCCTCGCTCTACAGGCACCCGACGACGCCGACCTGCCGGTCACGACGACCGACCCGGTGTGCACCTCGTGCGGCGCCCCCGTCGACGCCGCGCCCGCGCACGGCGCCCCCCCGAGCTACGCCCCCACCCGGCGCTCGTCCCTGGACTCGCTCTTCTCGGACGACATGTTTTGCGGGCTGGAAACGCTGTCCGAAGCCGCGCACTACCTGCACACGCCCGCGCACCGGCACGGCGGGGGTGGCGGGTGGCCGCGCCCGCTCACGCCCGCGCCCTGGCGCAGACCCGGGACGGCGGGTGGCGGCGGCGCCCCGACCGTGACCCGTCGGCGGTCGCGGCACTCGGCGCCGGAGACTGTGGGCGACGAGGCGGCGGCCAAGTCGCCCGTGGCCGCCGCGCCCGCGGGCCCGTCCCCGCCCGCCGCCGCGGGCGGCAACCCGTTCTTTGGCCGCGCGCCCGGCGCCCCCAGATGGTCGTTTGGAGGCGCGTCCGCGGCGGCCGCCGCGGGGCGGCGCCCGTCGAGAGGGTCGGCGCCGGGCGACGCCGTCATTCTTGTGTCCGCCGACTCGGCCTGTCTCTCTGCCGCCGCCGCTGCGGCGCCCGCGGACGCGGACGACAAGGACCTCCCCGCGCTCTCGCGCCGGGCGCGCTGCGCGGCTTGCTGCGCGCCTGTCGCCGCCCCCGTCGCCCGCGCCCTCGCCATCGTCCTGCGCCCCATCTGGCGCGTCCTCGTCTTTTTCGAAAAGCTGCTCCCCGTGCCCGCCATCATCTCCCTGGCGGGCATCGGGGTCGGGTGCTGCCCCCCGCTGAAACGCCTCTTCTTCGGCGCGCACGCGCCCCTCGAGTTTGTCGCGCACTCGCTGCACACGGTGGCGGGCGCCACCGTGCCCATTATGTCGTTCATCCTGGGGGCGGTGCTCTATCGCGGGTGCGTGGGGGGGATGGATGGAAGGAGGTGGGTGGGAGTGTGCGCGCGCGCGCCGAGTCCGGGGTCCGACCCCCCTCCCCCCCCCCCCCCTCCCCACAGCCCTGGCACCGGCCACGTGCGGTGGACCGTCATCGCGGTCGTCTGCTTCGTCCGCCTCATCGCTATCCCCCTCCTGGGCGCCACCGTCGTCTTTGCCACGGAAGCCGCCGGCTGGTGGCAACCCATCGACCCCCTCTTCGTCTTTGTCCTGCTCCTGCAGGGCATTGCGCCGACGGCGATAAACATGCAGGCGATTGCCACCATGTTCCGGTCGAACGAGAAAGAGATGGGGGTGCTGATCTTCTACCAACACCTCGGGTACCTGCTCGCGCTGCCGCTCTACATCTGTGGCTGCATGTACTGGATGGACAGGCTGCCCCTCAACTGGAAGGCGGGGGGGGCGCTGGCCGCGGGCAACGACCCCGGGTTGGCGCCGTGAGGGGGGGGGGGGGGGGGGCCGG
>Ga0315284_10017899_pt1 | contig 10048 bp, 8 predicted proteins | sample YL17G09_16_MG_FD_203696 | JGI IMG/M metagenome (GOLD analysis project Ga0315284, IMG submission 203696) | Sediment microbial communities from Yellowstone Lake, YNP, Wyoming, USA - YL17G09_16 | ecosystem: Environmental > Aquatic > Freshwater > Lake > Sediment | place: USA: Wyoming | collected...
AAGATCCTTACAGCAGGAGGGCATCCAGCCATAAGCGTTCTTCCAAACCAGAATTACGATTCGGTTTTGAACCAGCTTGCGTTTCAAGTTTTGTCTCCTGCTCAAAAAGAAGCATTTGACTCAACGCTTACTGATCCAAGCCCGACAAACCCTGTCGTCCTAAAAAACGATTTGGATATTTATGTCCCGCAAGCGGATCTAGGCGAAATCAGAGATTCTGTCCCGACATACGCAGATCTCCCTAATCCTTTCGTCCGAACAGGGGCGATCACTCTTGATTCCAATAGGATCACAGGGCTTTCTTCGACAACAAATATCATAAGAGGCTTTCAAGTTGATGCCCTCGGCCTTCCTTCAGGAACAAAAGTCGTTGATTTAATTTCCTCAACTGAAATCCAAGTGACAAATACGGCTTTGATTACGGCTACCGAATCCATTACTTTCGGTCCAGTCATCGGGGAACTTAGGTGCGCTATCCAAGATGGTATAATTTACCGTTGGAGCGATAATCCAACTCCACCACCGACCCTAGCTTGGCTTCCGTTTGCAAGAACTGGAACCATGAAACATCCTGATTTATATAATAAAAATAATGAAGCAGCTTACCAGCATGTAACTCTTACGGAGAAAACTCAGCTTTTGGGTGAAGTCCATACTCATGCAAATAAGTCGATCCTCGATAATATCAGATCCGCAGGCTCGGGTTACATCATAACTTCACCAGAACGCCTTCAGCTTCCGGCCTCAAACCAGAAAGACGCTCTTCTGGGAACCGCAGGCGTTCCTTCGGACACAAATAGGTATGTGACTACAAATGATCCGAGGATTCAAAATAGGGCGACAAATCCATATGTGACAGTCGGACCAATCGGCTCAGAGGCGAGCTATTCAGGCCACGATCAAGTTCCTTTCGACAAAGCGATGACAGATATGAAATTTTCTGTCATCCAAGTAAATGCTATTCTAGTGATCCCTTCGACCTATATTTTTCGTGCGCCCATAATCTGGGAAGATTCAGCTTCTCTTTTAATTGATAATTTCACCCCAGAATCCTCGATTTTAAGCGTTCAAACTACATTTAACGCAGGAATACAAGCGTCAAATTCAGGAGCATCCTACGGCCCTCTTATCATCCGAGGCTTTGTCATAGAGCTAAACGGAACGAACACTATGGGTATTTCGTCCACAAGGCAAGGGACGATTATAGAGGATTGCGTTTTCAGGCAAGGGCTTGTCGCAGGGACAGGGCAAAAAGGAATTATCCTATCTGGCCAATATAGTATTATCCGAAGATGTACCTTTGAAGGGGATCTCGAAAAAGCTATCGAAATAAAAGCTGCGAATTGCACCGTTGAAAATTGCACTTTCGATTTAACCGATCCAGCAAAGTATGGAGTCGATATCTATTCAAATTCCGCTCTTATTATGGCAAACCAATTTTTGAGTGGGAAAGTAAATATTCAAACTGGAATTTCCTATACAAATGTTGTCAATAATAATTTTGATTTTACTCTATTGACCTATCCCCAAACTAATATTTTAGATAACGGTTATTCAACCCGCTTCCTCGGAAACCAACCGGAAGAAGTGAACCAGCCTTATATTGGGAGAAAACGAACAGTCGGTTCAACCAATTCCTATGCTGATTTTAGAGGCAATGATGAGACTCCTTTCATCCATGCTCTGAATGATGTGAATGTGACAGAAATTGAAGTTCTTGATGGAACATATATTTTCAATAATCCTGTAACGCTTGGGGTTGGACAAAGCATAAGAGGGACAAGCCCTGATTCAGCAATTATTCAAGGGACAGGGATCTCTCTTTTTGAAATGAGTTCTTATTCCAAACTCGAAAATTTAAACCTTTCATCTTCCGATGCTTCTATAGTGACTTCGCTTGTTTCTACAAAAATTGCGGTGGAAAATTGCATTTTCAACCTGACGACAGGCTCAATTTCCGATTATGAACTTGATCTTGGGAGCATTGTAGACGCTACAGTGAATCATTGTTATTTTGAAGGAACCCAAGGGATCTACATAAACGGAAGTGTTAGAGCAAAAATTCTCCATAATAATTTTTTGAATCCAACCATTGCCTTTAAAATGGCAGGCGTTTGTTTAGAAGATCAGATCAAAGACAACTATTTCCAAACTATGGAAGCTCCCGCTATTGTAGGGGATTATCAGCTTATCGAGAACAACCATTTCCTTGGGGATTTGCCTACAAAACTCGATACTCTTAACTCTGTTTGGCAAGGAAACTGGCCTGAAAATGGAAACAATGATTCAGGTATAGACACTATTACTGTTTCAGTCGATCAATATTTACAGCCTATTTCAACTACAGTTGAAAGAAGCGTGATTGCAGGGACAGGCTCGATTTCTTTCCCTCAAGATATCACAGGATCGGCAGCGACTTTGCCTGTCGCTCTCCCTGCTAGGTTAGATACTTTGCGTTCTTACACCGTAAATATTTATTGGACTTCAGATACTACAGGAAATGTCTATTGGCGAATAACTGTAGTATTCAGGGATAAAATAAATGGGGTGATTGGGACTTATATTCAGGACGCTGTTCTCTCATCAAAAGGATCAATCGACCCTCTTTATGAAGAAATGGCTTCGATCACATTTTTTAATTATAGTCTAACCGATCCAACGCATGTGGCACTAACTATAGAAAGGCTAGGCGCAGATCCAAGCGACACTATGGGGGCCAATGCTCACCTTTTAGAAGTAGAAATCATTTTACCGAGGGACTAACCTATGGAAAACATTAAAGAAAAGATTTCAAAAAAATACAAGATTGTCGCTCTTAATTTAGCCGACACTCTGCATAAATACCCAGATGAGTTTTGGGAACTTCTCTCTGATTTTTATTACCATCATGAAATGGCTGATATCCTATCAGCACCTTTTGATGATCCCAGAAAGGCTTTTATAGATGAGTCTATGCTCCACGATATTAAAGGGACACAATCAATCTCCCAAATTCATGTAGAGCATCTAAAAAAAGCAGATGAGTTTTTTAAAAAAATAGAAAAGAAGTGGTCGGATGTAACCAGTGAGGGCGGTTTGTATACTGCAATTTACCATTCAAATATTAAAAATAAATTAGACAAATGGATGAAAAGTCCGAAAGTGTTTAACCCAATTGGCGAACCTAAAGTTAAATATTTGGAGTTCTAAAAATGAATTTTTTAAGAAAAATACATAAAATAACGGCAAAAGGCTTCGAGGGCGTGACCCGCCAAAAAGCTGAAACTTTGATCCATAAAACCTTAGACCCCATTTTCAAGGGGGTTCACCGAGATCATTTTTGGAAACCTATTCACGATGGAGCGAAGGCTTTAGCCGCATTGGACATTTACCCACAAGCGTTGAAAACGGAATATCAACATGACAAAGAAGGCCATGTTTCAGGAAAAGAATGGCTCTATGATATTCCGTTCGGTGAAAAAGGCGGCTGGCATATGAGAGTCTTATGCTCTTTTGGCCCTAGTAAAATCGGTGAAACAGATGCTTATGACATCATTTATACCCTGAATTGGGATGGCAGGATGAGGCCAAATGTTTAAGCTGAAAGTGTTAAAAAAATATAGAATAAAAGCATCTTTGGATCTTCCCGAAATCAAATGGTCTTTTCCTACGGACAAAGAACTTTTGAGTGAAATCCATAGTGAACATGCTGTGGAACAACTGGTCAATCCAAATATGAATTCTTATCCAACGGATAAAGAATATTTAGGCTTTTTACAAAGTTTAAAAGAAGTCTCCAAGCCTGAACGCTTAGACCCGAAAACCCTCAAGGGAAGGCATATTTGGAAAAACTATGATGATTTAGAGAAAACAGTAAAGAGCTTTGGACTCCCAAAAAAGCCAGAATCCATGCTGGAAGCAATAAAAAAAGGCGACCCGTTGCCTATGCCTATCGTTGTGAGAAGAAGAAATGGGGAATTGGAAGTTCTCGGGGGATGCACCCGATCTGGAATAGCCGCTTTAGCTAACCAACATATTGTAGCTTTTGTTATAGATGAAAAAACTGCTAATGAGAAAATGGCAGATACTATTGAAAGATATGCTGACAAACAAGGTGAAGAGGAGAAAAGACAAGGGGCATATCAAAAAATGAAAGACTATTATTTACACAGTAAACAAAGGCCAAAATGGGTAAATAATGACGAGCAATTTTATGCCTATTTAGCCGAATATTTATATCGGAGAGTAGCTGAATTGCGAGGACTACCTGAACGTGATTGGGTTACCGAAAAAGTTAAAAAAGGAAAATAGATCTAAGTGACAATTGTTGTCACAAATTACCTTAATTATCAAGGAGTTATCATGGAAGTCAGGGATTTTTTAAAAGAACACTTTTACACTCAGGTTCTAACGCTTTCGGAATACAGAGAGCAAGTTTTAAAGCGGCTTCTGGAGAAACCAAAAAACGCTTCATTGTTGTCTTTATATGAAGTTTTTACGAAAGCCTTAACCGATGCAGAAGAGAAACTCTCTCAACTTGATGATCGAGCAACATGGGCATGGCATGTTGATAAAGAGACTTCAGATCCAGAGGACGAAGAATCTGAAATTATTTCTGAACTCGAAGAAGAGGAAGAAGAAAAAGAACATATTTTTAAAAATATTTTCAAAGATGAAGTTGAGACTACAAAAATTGTTTCAGAAGATGAACTTGTGGAATTAAAAGACTATGAACAAAAAGGTTTAATTTTCGATGCTGAACCAAATTTGTGGACACTTGTTTTGGTAATGGATGGTAAAGGGGTTTGGCGGCTTCAAGCTAAAATGTCCTCTAAAATAGAAGTTCCTGTGTACGCTGCTATGACACAAGCAGAAGTTGAATGGGTTAAAAAGAGTTTTAGGGAGAGAAAAGGGGCGAGGGTTTGGATCACAACTTTCGGCCAAAAAGAGTTCGGATTTGGGGCTTGCATGACGGTCGTGGATAAAAATTATAAATGGGGAATTCACCCAAAAGATTTACGCCCAGATGATGGTTTGCAATTTGTAAATTGGAATCATGATTTTGTAAAATCAAACGTAGATTCTATCGAAATCGAATAATCGGAGTCTAAATGGGGCAGGCAAAATTAACAAATGAAGATATCGTTCAGATTGTCGATAACAAAATTATTGCGTTGAGCGATCATCTGACTATAGATGTTGCCGCAGGCGATGATTATAACACAGTTTTGACAAAACTGATGGATTATGTTCTCACGCCAGCGCAATGGCAAAGCCTTCAAGGAACTTTAACGGCTCCTTCTGCTACAAATCCTGTTGTTGTTAAAGATGATTTGCCTACCTATTATCCAATTGAGGATCAAGGAGAATTCAAAGACGCTGTAGAAAACTATGGGGATCTTCCCGGACCTCTTACACCTGACCCGCCCGGTCCACCTTCATTGAACGATTTGCGGCCTGTCTTAAGTGAGAACACCATATACCGATGGGACGGTTTTACTTGGGTTATTTTTCTTAGAACAGGGACAATGGATCACACTGTCCTAAGCAATAAAAATACTGAAGCCGATTATCAGCATTTTACCTATGATGAAAAAACAGCTTTGTTGAATGCTGTTCATTCCCATTTAAACAAACTAATTTTGGATGGTATCCAAGGCTCTGGCTCTGGCCTTATTCTCTCTGATCCAGAAAGGCTCCTAATCCCTACCGCCCTTGAAAAAGAGGCTCTGAGAGGCTCCTATGGCGTTTTAGAGATAACAGGCTATGCTCAGTCAGGAACCGGAGCGCAAATTGTTTTAGATCCTCTTTTCAGTGAAGCCTCTCAAACTTATTTCAATGGAAAAAAAGTTTGGATCACTGAAGGCGCAGGCGTTTCTCAGCTTAAAACAGTTCCAGTTTTAGGGAATAATTGGAATAATCTTACAAAAATTTTAACGCTTACGTCTGCTTGGACAACGCCCTTAGATATAACTTCAAAATATTCCATTTCAGGGGATTCAACAAGATATGTAACTGAACAGGATTTCAGATTAAACACCCTGACTTCTCCTTTTATCACATTTGGGTATCCTCTTTCTGGTGCCAATTTTGAAGGCACTGACATTCTCACTTTACAAGCGGCCTTAGACTCTTTAATGCCTGATATAACAGGCACCGCTCAAGGCGGGACAGGCTCTCAGATTACGCTTTCCGCTTCACTGGATGTTTCAGATCCTACATTTTATAACGATCAAAAAATTGAGATCATTGGCGGGACAGGAGAAGGGCAAGTCGGAATAGTTCCCTTTTCAGGAAACAATTGGGATAACCTGACTAAAATTCTTACCCTTGTAGCCGATTGGGAAACTCCGCTCGATAACACTTCCGTTTATGCGATCTCAAATGTAAAAAGCCTTGCGATCCTGCCCCAAGATTACCCCTTGAACGCAAGCGTGAATCAAGGTTTGGTTTGGGATAAATCATCGTCAGGACTCAGGCTCGATGGTTTTGAGATTGGGAACGCTACTTTGACCTTTAACACTTTGAAAGCCTTGTGGCTCAAAGGGTCAGGGACAGGAGCCTGCTATATAAAAGGAATTGATTTTGTATTTGGCGGCTTTAATGTCGAAGGCATTGTTGTTGATACAAGAGATCGAACTATTATCGAAAATTGCATTTTCCATATTATTACGGGAAAATCTGTTACGTTAAATGCAGATCATTGCATTATCCGAAATTGCACCTTTTACAATTCAGTCGGCCTTTTGATAAATGGCAATAATACTATTGTTGAAAATTGTATTTTTTCAAACTCAAGATTAGAAATTTCAGGAAATAAAACGAGCGTAAGAGGCTGTGTTATAACCGTTACCGGATCTTTGAAAATAAATACTGGAGCCGAAGATGCTCTCATTTTCAATAATAGGATCACCGGAGCGGTCACAGATGCAGGAGTAAATACCAGATGGATCGAGGGGATTCCCCAAGACTACGGCCAACCATTTATTGGCCAAATCCGAACGCTTGGGACTCAAAACTCCTTTGCTGATTTCAGGTCAAACGACCAAGCGGCTTTCACCAATGCCCTAGCCAACCCTTATACTAAAGAAATCATAGTGTTAGAGGGAACGTATACTTTTACGGCAACTGTAACAGTCCCGCAGGGAAAGAGGCTCAAAGGCTTGAACTCTGGGGTTAATATTGTTGGAAGCGTGAAGCCTTTTATTCTCTCAAATTATTCAAGTATTGAAAATATAAATTTTACGATTACAAACGCTGATGGTATTGATGTTTCAGGGACAGAAAAAGCAAGCGTTAAAAATTGCTTTTTCAATATGGTTTCGGCTCTTTATTATGCGATTCTCGGGACAAATGTTTTGGATCTGAAAATTAGTCAGAATACTTTTTCAGGTTTGAATGGCATTTGGCTTATAAACGCTTTTTCTTCAAGGATTGAAAGCAATGTTTTTTCTTTGACCGGAAATTCACTTTTGACCGATCCTCTAACGGAAAATTTACATTTTGTAGATAATATTGTCGAAGCGGGAACACTTCTTCTTTACGGCATAAATCATCTTGTAAAAGGAAATGATTTTTTAAGCTCCACTCCTTCTAAAATTAATTCCACAGGCTGTATCTGGCGAGGGAATTATCCTGAATTAGCCAATAATTTGGATGGAATAGATACGGTAACATATACTCTCGATGGTCTGACTCCGCTCGAATATTCAGGAGCGTTCATTGGATCTCTTATTGGTTTCGGCACAATTTCATTTACTCAGGGTGTGAACGGGGAAGCAAGAATTCCACCAAAAAGATTGACTTCCAAAATAGATAGGGCAAAAGGGTTTTCAGTTAACATATATTGGACAACGACAATCTTAGGGCCATTCTCTGGGAATGTCCTCTGGGAAGTAAGAGTTACCTTTTTAGATTCATTATTACAGGAAATTGGTACTGGTGCGGTAGGAACAATTCTCTCAAGTCGGAGTAAGCTGACAGTGAGAGGCGAGGAATTCTGCACTGTAGCGTTTACTTCGGCTGACTATGGTTTCATCTTAGGCGTAGATCCCACAAGCGTTTCTGTCGTTATAAGGCGTTTAGGTATGGATGCTTCTGATACTTTAAAAGGCACAGCAAATTTGACCGAGGCCGAAATCATTCTCCCAAGGGATTAAAATGTTAAAACGCTTAATTGAAAAAAAATATAGAATCGTCAGCAAAGATTTGAGCAAAGAAGCTGACTCGTTTACAAAAGCAGTTAGGCTCGATGAAATCCCTCAAGAGTATAAACATTTGAAAGTGATTGGAAGGGGGAACACTTCTATCACTCTGGAAAAAGATCCCGAAACTGTCATCATGATTACCCGAGATGAGATGAAAAAAGAATGGCTCTGGCTCGGGCTTGAGATTACAAAAGATTGGAAAGTTCACGATATAAAAGCTAAGAATAAGAAATTTAAAGATTTCAATATTTATTCTATTGAAATGCCGAAACTTTATAAACTAGATTCAAAAAATAAGAGATTTGTGAAACAGGAATTGGCTTATTTAGTGCAAGCGTTTCAAACTTTAGGTTTGAACGAAATTGAATCCAAAAGAGAGCTTCGCAGGCTTCTTAGACATTATCAGCTTCAGGGTAAAGAGCATTCTATAATTTATCCTCTTCTTGATTTTTTACAGCATTATGGCTCTGATACTTGGAATTGGGATCTTCATTACAATCAATTTCTACAAGATAAACAAGGGAAGATAGTCTTAATCGACCCGATTGTTGCCACAAAATTAGTCAGCATGATGTGGTGGGAACCCAACAAGCCGGAATTCCAACACTTAGGGCCAACAAAATCAGCGAAAAAACCACCTATCATTGACGAGAGAAAAGCGGCATGATTAAAAGACTTATCGAACAAAAATATAAGATAGTCATAGCTGAATACCCTTTAACGACTTGGCAAGGCAAGCACAATCTCGGGACTGAAGGAGAAGAGGCTGATAGCTTTACAAGGTCGATGAGGCTTGATGAGATCCCGCCTGAATATAAACATATGAGGGTTATAGGGCGAGGAAACACTTCTATTATTCTCGAAAAAGATCCTGAAACAGCAATTATGCTTACCCGAGATACAATGAAAAAAGATTGGCTTCATTTTGGATTAAAAATTTCAAAAGATTTTAAAATTTTAGATGTAAAAGCAAAAAATAAATTATTCAATGATTTTGATATTTATGCAATTGAAATGCCTAAATTATATAAACTCAGCCCTCAGAATCGAGCGAAAGTAAATAAAGAATTGAAATATTTCGAAAAGACTTTAGCCCTTATGGGAATGGGTGGACACAACGCAAAACATAATCTGCAAGATATATTAACCTTTTATGAACATGATAATAAAGAAGAATCTTTAATTTATTCATTATTAGAATTCCTTCAAAATTATTCTACTGCACAATGGAATTGGGATTTGGCTAGAAGACAATTTGCTCAAGATAAAAAAGGAAATATCGTTTTAGTTGATCCAATTGTTGACACCGAACTGGTGAAAAAAATGCACGATGATAAAGTTCGATTTGATAAAGAAGATTATTGGAGAAGAGCCGCATGATTCAATACGATTTCTATAATTTTGATCCTAAAGATTTTTTAACATTGGATCTTTCAACATTTTCAAGTGAAGCAATCAGGGAATTGGCCTATTTTATATGGTGCTGTTACCAGCACGAGGACTCACTTATGCTTTGGCGTTCCACAAGTTTACTCCCACTTGTAAAACTTGATGAAATCATGCTTTTAAGCGAAACAGAGGATGAATAAAAATGTTCAAAAATGAAGTTACAAAATATTATGTAATCGCAGAAAAACCTGTACGCCTCGGCCTCTTCAGGCTTTCCTTCCTCAAAGGAGAAAAATACGAAGGTTATGACCTGACTCCCCTCTTTGGAAAATGGGGAAAAGGCGGGACTCAGATTGTTCCGGGCTTCAATAAAAAACAAGTTCTTGTCGTTTTAAGTGCCTTAAAACAAAAAGGCATTAATTTTACTATGGAAGGAAATAAAATTTCCACCGACAAAGGTGACTTCCAAGGCA
>Ga0315284_10017900_pt1 | contig 10048 bp, 13 predicted proteins | sample YL17G09_16_MG_FD_203696 | JGI IMG/M metagenome (GOLD analysis project Ga0315284, IMG submission 203696) | Sediment microbial communities from Yellowstone Lake, YNP, Wyoming, USA - YL17G09_16 | ecosystem: Environmental > Aquatic > Freshwater > Lake > Sediment | place: USA: Wyoming | collected...
GTTTGGTGTAGATGCAGGTACACTGGTAATTGCTCCCCTGGTAGCATTATTTATGAGCTGTGATGCAATAGCTGCCGGAGTAGCTCCAGGGCTCTTTTCTAAAAGCAAAGCAACAGCGCCAGCGGTATGAGGAGAGGCCATAGAAGTTCCGCTCATTGTGGCTGTCGAGGTGTTACCAGAGATCCCAGCAGATGTGATAGAAACTCCAGGAGCGTAAACATCAACACATGTCCCAAAGCTGGTAAAAGAGGCGGACACGTCGCTCTTATCTGAGGCCGCAACTGTGATTGCTTCCGGTGTACTTGCAGGCGAGTAGCGACATGCGTCATCAGAAGAATTACCTGCTGCTACGACAAAAACGACACCTTTAGCTATCGCTTTTGAAACAGCATCGTTAAGTGATTGTAGTTTACTTCCACCTAGAGACATGTTGGCAACGGCAGGACGACGAGCATTGGCGGCTACCCATTCAATCCCATCGATAACTCCTGATGTTTGTCCTGAGCCATCGCATCCTAAGACGCGAACCGGATAAACTACCGCGCCTTTGGCAATCCCATAGGTTGTTCCCATAATTGTGCCAGAGACGTGAGTTCCATGGCCGTTGCAGTCGTTTGTGCTGCCGTCACCTAGTGCAGAATATCCAGTTGCTACGCGGCCAGTGAAATCAGTGTGGCTGGCCATAATGCCTGTATCAACGACATAGACATTCACCCCTGCTCCGGTTTCAGAATACTTGTATACGCCAGTTGTGCCGGATCTGGAGTCAATTCTATCGATTCCCCAGGTTGCTCCGCTTTGCTCTGCTAAGATATGAACCCTAGCATTGGGCTCAACGTAGGCCACACCTTCTCGATTGAGAGCACCTGGGTCGCTCGTTTCGATGAGCATGCCATTTAGGTTTGGAAAGCGTTTCAGCACTTTCTCGGTTGCCTTGATAGCAAAGTTTTGTGTGTGGATTTCTGGCTTTAAAACGACAATATATTCATCGGGAATTGCATCCGAAGAAAGATCTTCTGACTCTGGATATGACGCTAAAGCCACGGTTGATAATAACATAATAAAAAAGCTAAGTAAGATCCTCATAAAGCCTCCTGCACTATTAATTGTAGACACCGAATAACTGTACCCGGATTAACAATTAGGTAGGTACTTTTCCAGAGAATTCTCTAGCTCGGATCTTATGGATATGCTTCTGAACTGCGTCAGTAAACTCCACCGAGTTTATGGCATCTTTGACTGCCGGATTGGTGTTGTAAATGACAAGATTACCGATGACTTCTAACAAATTCTTTTCTAGCCCTCTTGGGCTGGCCAAGGCTGCGGGCATGTCAAATGCTCCGGTCTTTGCCTGGAGATTACGATAGATTGTTATTTCGTTTGTTTCCACCTCCCCTGTTATTTTGTTTTTGAAATCAAACCCCTCTTCCATCAAACAGCGAAACCATGCTAACGCGATAACCTGAATAATCAACATCTCGTTCATTTCTAGTATCCTTCAAAAGATCCAAAAGCAGGTGCCTACACCAGTTTGGCATAGACACCCAAGTAAGGAGGTTATTTAACCATCTTAACGCAAGTCTCAGTGATTTGCGTTTTAATTATATCAGTTATGACAGACGCTGAACACTGCCAAGTTGCCGGGATTGGACTTGTCGCAAATGTTGCTACGAGTGCCGAAATTTGTGGACATAAAAGATCCGACAGTGTGGATTGCTGTGCCGTTTCTGCGCACAGTCCCAACGCCACGATTTTATCTGACAGATCCCCCGCGATAGCTGCAGGATTTTCGCATTGCAGTGTCGCTGCAATTACATTGGCTGAAGCAGTGGCTGCTTTAAATACTGCTTTGCAGAGGGGTTCCGGCAGTTGCGGTTTTTTTACACAGCTAGACACCAGGACTAACAACACGAGTAAACATAATCTTTTCATTACGATTCTCCTAAAAACGTGGGTATCACTACTATATTTAATCTGAGTGCCACATTCATGTATACAAAAAAGTATTGTTTTGACCTTAATAATAGTATAGCACATCGGCATTGATAGCAGAAATTCCCAATTTTGCTCCTGTAGTTATCTAGGCATTTCAAGCAGTTAAAAAATTAATTCGAAACCCTCAAGTTTTGAATACGATTTGGCGAATAGCTACGTAGGAGCTATTCAAAGCAATGGGGCTTTCTTAAACATAATCAAGGAGATGCAACATGGTAAAAGAGAAAAAGATCAGCAAAAAAGAGGCGGCAGCAATTGCGGACGTGTTCGGCGGTGCCTCGGAAATTGAAACCCCAAAATCTAAGAAAAACAACGGCAACCAGATTTCCATGGGCAAAGACTTTGAAGGTTATGTGTCTTTGATTCTTTTGGAAAATGCGATTGAAGGTGCCAAAAAACAGCTTGAAGGTGAGATGAAGGAGAAGAAAGCCTTCACGCACTTTTTTGAAAAAATCACAGAGACTGGCAATCAGCCTTCACAGATCGAAGGGGTGGAAGGTCGGGCATCAGCGATGTTCCAGTTTAAGAAAAAAGGCGCTGGCTTCACCGCTGAGATCGCTGAAGACCTCAAAGAGCACGGGATTGACTGCGAACGTAAAGAATCGATTCCGGAGAGGTTCGTCATCAATCCACTGATCCTTCAAGATCAAGCAAAGCTGGCACAACTCTCAGTTGCGATCAAGCAACTTGGTCTGGACTATGAAATCGTTCAGAAGCAAAAACCTGTGTTCAAATACCAGTTCACGGAAGAAACGATCCGGCAGATCTCGAAGATCAAGGACAAGCAAATCCGTGCCAAACTTCTTCGCGACATTGCTACTATCGCAGTCGCGCAAGCTAAACTTGACGGTATTGGCATTGACAAGAAAACCTCCCCTGAACAGCGAGCTGACGTACTTGCTACTGCGCTTCAGATCATTCAAGAACAAAAAATCCTTAACCTTGCTGGTTTGGGGGATGACGATGATGACGTTTAAAGAACAGTATTTGGCCGGGAAAGTTGAGATCGAACGTCTGGATACCTGTGCCAAGGAATGGCACGCTGGCAGAGAGCGTGGGGATTTTATTACCTACCACGACGCCATTAATGGCGTTTTCTTGTGGGATTATCTTGGCCTAACGAGAGCAGAATTTGATATTTTGCTACAAGGCGGTCTTAGTCTTTTAAAAAAGGATTTAGACCGACAAAGGGGGTAATGTGAAATGAAATACAGTAAATGGAAATTTCTGTTTCCGCCACGCCCGGAGTATGCAATAGCATCTGCCACGCTCCGGTATTATGAAGGTCGGGGGTGGCTGGCACAATATAAAAAGAACGGCACCAACACCCTCTTAGGGATCTCTCCTAAAAAAGAGATCATTGCTATGACAAGAAGAGGGGAACCGCATAAGGCATGGCAGGTCACGGAGCACATCAAAAAAGAGTTGGCTCGACTATTTCCGGAGCCTAAGTGGTTTGTCATCTGCGCGGAACTTCTGCACAACAAGAATGCTACGATCAAAGACACGATCTACATTTTTGACGTTCTTGTGTGGAATGGGGATTTTCTGTTTGATTCCACTTTTCTTGAGAGGCAGCAAATGCTTGACGCCCGTTTGATCACAAACGTGGAAGCCCAATCTCATTACGTTTGCGATACCGAAGGAAAGGTCTGGTATGCCAAGCGGTTTGAGAAGGGGTTTCGGAAGATGTTCGCTTCGATCCGCGATGCGAGGATGGACGAAGGACTGGTTATCAAAGATCCAGAGGGCCGTCTACGCTCGTGCCGGACAGCAATAGATAACGCAAGTTGGCAGGTTAAGTGTCGCCATCCAAGTAAGCATTATCAATTCTAAGGGGTTGCCATGAAAGAGAAATCCCAAACTGACAGTGATATGCGGGGAAGAAAAGTACGGTGTGTGCGTGAGTTGAAAGGTACGCTAACCGTTGGTAAGATCTATGTTGTATTAGACGCAAATAGTGCATGTTACAAGGTTCGAGCTGACCATAATAGACGGCGATATTATGATAAAGATCGGTTTGAGGTTTGTGATTAGTAATGGATAAGATTCAGTCGTATGACTGAATCATACATCCACGCAGACTATAAGACCGATCTCTATTGGGACATCTTCAGCGATGAGGAATATGTTGAAGTTGAAAAAAAGATCGGCCATACTCGCACAGACGTTCTAACGGAGGTCTGCGGACATCTATTAGCCATCGAAGTCCAATACACTGCCATACCCATCAAATCGATCCTCAGACGCATGATGGAGCACACTATAGCCGGTGCTCACACTCTTTGGCTGATCGCGCCAGAAGCCTTTCAGAACGGCCAGAGGATACGAAGCTTGAATTGGGTCTTCTTTATCCAGGCCATCCAGGGTGGCATGATATTTTTGCCCGGAGAAGCCAAAACTGTTGTCCCAGCTAGGATAGATAACTCACTTATATTTAAAGACTTTAGTTTAGGAGTCGGAAGCAAGATTTTAGACCAGCAAAATCCCATTGAATTTGAACAATTAAAGTTTAATAAAAATAGTATGTTAAATCTTAATACAGTTACTTACGACGAATGGTGGGTAGACGCATATCTGGACTGTTTGCCCTGATCCATGTATATAGATCCACCACTAAGATTTGCTTAAAGAGTTCTGGTAGACATCCAAATTAAGCATTACTGATGGGGGGTATGTCCTTATAGTTAAGGACATATTCTCCAAAGTGGAGCAATAGGCAAAAGCTATACAACGAAGAGAGAAAGGTACTATATGGATTATGCTCCTTACAAAGAACTTCTATTGCAAATGAAAGCAGAAGCTCAGATCCCAACCGAAGAGCTTGAGACCGTTCTTCACACAGAGCGGGCGGCAGATGAGATTGATAGTGCAACTGCAGATAGTTCAGCAGCTCTTGCTAAAAGGCTCTTGGAGCGCCAGAATGCTTACGTTAAACGCATAGACATAGCGCTCAAAAAGATTGAAGAAGGAACTTATGGGGAATGTGAAGAGTGCGGAACAATGATTTCTCCCAAGAGACTTCTAGCGCGGCCAGTTGCTCTTTTGTGTGTGATGTGTAAAGAGAAGCAGGAAAAAGAAGAGAAAAAGGACAAAGCTCCCAGAGGATTTTTGTCGGGAGAGTAGATGTTCGACCTATCCAGAATTCAGATTAGCATAGCTCCGCCTAAGACTCTGTGGTGGATTAAAGACCAATATGGGGATTCTAGAATAAGGTGTGATCATATTTTTGGTTTCAGCCGCTACTATTTTAGAAAATATCGCGTGTATGTGCTGATCTTTCACTGTTTTAGGCTAAAGATTTACTTGCTTCCAAAATGAAAATCAAATTAGCCGTGTGCTAATGTTGGTACGCTTTCCGTGCTAATGTTAGCACATTATGTTAACCACTTATTTAACGGGCACTTCTCTGCTTTCCACTGCACCTTCAATCTAACAAAGCACCAGCACTTGCGGCACTGGCGCGTCATTATATCAAGCTCAGGACAGTCACAGCAGATAGCTAAGCGTTCCGTCGCCACCTCCCAAGGGGTGGGTTCTGATCTGAACCAAGCCCGGAGAAAAAAGGGGAAGCGGATAGCTGCTTGGACTAAATTATAAATTTTCATTTCAATGGGATTACTTTGTAGGTGCCATCATCATGGATTTTTAGAAGAAAATTGCCTCTGATATTATAGAACTGGCTGGTACGAATTGCTTTTGATATTTTTTTTGCCGTGAGATTGGTGTGATCCGTTGCTTTATCAATAAATTTAATGTCTTCAATGCCAATAATATCGTAATCAAAGCGCACAGCATCTTCGATGAAATCTTTAGAGTTCTTGGTTAAGATTGCCGACCCTTGTGCAAGCTGCTGAATTTCAGGATCTTTTAGGCTTTTTTTCAAACCAATAGCCCTATAACCTAAAGATATTAAAGATTCCTTTAACCCCTCGATATTTTCATCTACTAAGATTGTCAACTTAGAACGCCGCGCATGAGACAATGCCTCGTTTTTTTTAAGTAATTTAATTATTTTAGTTATGTAGCTAGACATCAGCTCCCTCTCTTACCTCCTATTCTTATCGGCAAATTGACATAAAAGTTAAGTGGTTTTTGCTAAGTAATTAACTTGTTTAACTTGTCAAAGAATCCCCTGCCGTCAATACAACCGAAACCATAAAAAGGATCTTTTCCTAAAGTTCCCAAATCCTGGGCACTCCCTTCAAGAGAGGCTGTGATCTTATCTCTCATCTCTACTCCCGCTGTAAGCCCTTTGTTAAGAGCATAGGAGAGGCCAAGGGTAACGAGGCCAGCAACCGTTGGCGCGGCCATCGATGTCCCCTGCAGGAGCCTAAAGCCACCACCAGGATATGCAGAATAGCAGGCGACACCCGGAGCACAAACATCAATATTAGCACCGTAGTTAGAAAACTCTGCTCGCATTTTGTGCTTATCTACCGCCCCCACTGCCAGCACACCTGAGTAAGCTGCTGGATAAAATTTATCATCATCTCCAGCATTACCAGAAGCCACGACAATGGCCGCGCCCTTTTTGTATAATTGCCATAGAAGCTTTTCTTGCTTAGTATTCTTTTTGGGGCTACCGAGTGACATATTGATCACATGGGGGAAAACATTTTGTTTCAAGATCCACTCAAGAGCTTTATTCGTGAACTCCGCTTTACCCGTCCCACTATCATCCAGAACGCGGAGGGAAAAGAGAGTACAGGCAGGAGCCAGACCTACTCCTCCCCCTACTAGTTTACCGCATACCCACGTACCGTGGCCTGATCCATCTTGGGGAGAAGGAAGACCGGAAACAAAGGATTTGGCTGTGATCTTATTTCCGCTATGTGCAAAAGCAGAATGATAGAGGTCAATACCCGTGTCGAGAACAAAGACATTAACATTCTCTCCGCGAACCCCATAATGCGACCATACATAGGGAAGGCCGCAAGCGGAAAAATCCCATAAGGTATCTTTGACAGATTGTTTATTTTCTGGAGCACCTGCCCATACCGGGCCATTTTTACCCAGGGATACAATCTGCCGATCTTCTATTTCAACAGCCTGCTCTCCCATGATTTGTCGATCACGCTGTCGAAGTTCAAATTGTTTTTTATCTGAGATTGCATCTGCAACATCATTATTAGAAACACTCTTAATGCCGTCCATACTATGCTGCCTTATCGTTATTAATCAAAGTGTCTAGAGCTTGTTTTGCCCTACTACAAATCTGCATCATCTCTGGTGTCATGGGTCTGTTTGTGTGTCTGTTTTTTGTCATTAATTGGAAATTAGGAATATGCGCCCTGTATTTATTGATACGATGTGTAAGAGCTGGAGGAGTCAGCCCAAGGGATTTCGCAATGTTTTTTAAAATTGGTTCCGGTTGAAGTAGCGAAGTTAGAATAATTAAATCATCGATGTCAAGGTGGCGAAGATAAAGCATTTGAATCTCCTAGTAAGTATGATTCACTCGCTAAGGGTCTTCCATCGTCATCTAAAGATGTAATAATCAACTCAACGTCAGGTAAAGTAAGAACGGGCACATATATCTTATCAGTGATGAGAAATACCCCGTAAAAGATGTCGTTATATATGATAGAAAAAGAGTTTGAAGGATTTTTTTGGTGGAAATGTCCGGGTTTTAATGTAATAGCCCAGTTGTTTTTTTCTTTAACAGCAGTTAATGCCACGTTGTTTATAATAACAGGAGTAACAGCAGGAATTTCAGTAGTCACCAGCGACTTAACAATGCTGTGATGATTGGGTATGCGGTATTCAATTGCTAGGAATAAAAGAGATGTAAGTAAAACAGTTACCGCGAGTTTAAACCGCATCTCGAACTCCTAGAGGCTAGTTTACTTTTTTTACGTCGGGGAATGTACCTAGTTTATACCACAGTGTAGAGTATTTGTGCAGCATCTTTACAATGCTATCTTTATCTTCTTTGGCTGTCAAAGTGGCAGCCTGCTGTGGCGTGAATACATGGCTTACGTAAATGGCAACTCTATCCGCATCGTCCTGAATAACTTCAAGCTTGGTCAGGCGATTGATTGTCATACTGAGATGATCCCGCGATATGACATGGAAGCCATGGTTTTTCTTAAGATAATCACTCAGCGTTTTCCAGTCGATACCCATTGTCCATTCAACTTGATGTGCTATATAGTAACGACTTGAAGTCTCCTCATATTCAGAGCCAAGGTATTTGATTGCCTTGGTTCGTTTTAACGTGCCGTCAGATTTTAGATGCCGTTCCCAGATTTCGATAAGATCAGACGCCTTCTCTTCCCCGTGCATAATATCCTGGCAAAGAACATCTCTAGCGTCGTTCACCTGTGTTTTGGTGGTAAATGAGTATGGGATTAGGCCAAGCTTTGAGGCAGAGTTGGTATAGAGGATCCGCTGTACGGCTTCCCTTTTATCCGGATCTCTTCCACCGCGCTTTTTGATTTCACCTTTAAAATGTTTCTTTACATCATCCCACAGCCAATGACATTTTTCTTGTATATCGGTTGGGTATGCATCTTTTTTTGCACCTTCTACCTTAAGCATTTCTGTCTCCTCTTCGGGCGGATCTCCTAAAACTTGCTCATCTTGATCTTCGACGGTAACCGCAAAGCGTGCTAAGCCAAGATCCTTAGCCAACGTATCAATTTCATCTGTAATCTTATCGAAGTCAAAATCAAGCCAATCTGTCGTGTCAGCTCTGGCTACTTTTTTGAGTAAATCTTCGAGAGCATCTTCCATACCCGAATAAACCAAAGCTTGCTTCCCTTCAAACTTCGCAGTCTTTAATAAAACCTTGATAGCTGACGGGCTGTGGAAAAACGGCTGAATCGCATTGAGTTGGTTCTCGCGATTCTGGCTGGGATCGAAGAAAAATAGTTGATATTTTATTGAAATCATTGAATTATTTCCTTTTTATCCTGGCAAAAAAGCCCAGCGTTTAGCAACGGAAGATCCTTCATTTAGTTTATAACTCATTAGTTCTAAAGTTAACGGGGTACTTGACCCAGCAATAGCTGTGAGATCCAGAGCAAAGGGAATCACTGCACTCGTCATGCCACTAGAATCAAATATTTTGAATGCGGTCAGAGATGTCCAACCCAATTTATAGCTCAGGACTGATGGAAGATATGAGGACAGGGTAACAGCAGGAGTTGTCATAAAATCACTACTCAAAATCCCACTATCAACTCTTAAGAGGATCTGTGGCCCAATTTTAAGGCTCCAGGAATAGGGCTGAGAAGCAATATCACCACTACCATCGACGCGGATAGACCCTTTGTTAAAATACCATGGCTTATCAAAATAGATATTGTTAAGTGAGACTACATCTGCGTAAGACGTTTTTCCTGTGGGGATATAGGAATGACCACCAGTGTAAATAGACGAACAGGGAGCTATGATCTGAAGGAGTTGCTCCTCACCTTCTCCTTTTGTCTGATCCCAAATCAACTTAACTCGACCCGTATGTGTACCAATGTTGAGGGTAACGAGGATGGCGACTCCTGGGGACAGAGTATAAACCGGAGATGCAACAACATCATCTGCAGTCTTTAGTTGAAATCTACTAGCAGCATTCTCTGTACTAGGGGCTATGATTGCTTGAAAGGTTTCACCCGCCGTTACAATTTCTGGCGTTAAAATAGTTACAGGTGGCACTGACGAAACATCGGAATTAACTCGCTGTCGATATCTTAGCGTAAAAGAGGGAAGAACAGCCTCTGGAGCGGAGGTTTGCATCCTGATCATACTCAGAGGATCGGCTAGGTTTACTGTCCAACCGTCAGGGAGTGGATCGAAGTGGGGGGATGGCGACGGAGACAGTGAAAAATCTGAGTTCGGTAGCGAATTGGTAAACTGCCCTTCAAGCCGGACTGGCGCATATGAAAGATATGGAGCAGCATTAGCCGCACTTTGTGTTTGTGTTGCTGATAAAGCCCTTCCCTCTCCGCCTCCGACATAAGTAAGAGGATCACTAACGAGATCCGCGCCAAGACGTAAAGGATCCGTTCTCTCCAGGGATAACTCCAACCACAAAGGAGGATATTCAGATGGA
>Ga0315284_10017902_pt1 | contig 10047 bp, 7 predicted proteins | sample YL17G09_16_MG_FD_203696 | JGI IMG/M metagenome (GOLD analysis project Ga0315284, IMG submission 203696) | Sediment microbial communities from Yellowstone Lake, YNP, Wyoming, USA - YL17G09_16 | ecosystem: Environmental > Aquatic > Freshwater > Lake > Sediment | place: USA: Wyoming | collected...
CCGTGGTGATCGGCACCGTCGAGGGCGACCTCCACGACATCGGCAAGAACCTCGTGGCCATGCTCCTGCAGGGCGCCGGCTTCGAGGTGGTCAACCTCGGCACCGGGGTGACGAGCGCGCAGTTCGTGGCCGCCGTCAAGGAGCACGCCCCGGCGATCCTCGGCATGAGCGCTCTGCTGACCACCACCCTGCCGCACATGGGCGAGACCATCGCCGCCCTCAAAGAGGCCGGCCTGCGCGGATCCGTCAAGGTGATGGTCGGCGGCGCCCCCGTGACCCAGGCCTGGGCCGACGAGGTGGGCGCCGACGGCTACGGCGCCAACGCCGGCATGGCGGTGGACCGGGCGAAGGGGCTGGTGGGGTAGCCGCTCCCAGCGCCGGTCTGCAGGCGTCGACGTGACCGCGACAGGGCGGGGGTGCTGCGCACTCCCGCCCTGTCCTACGGTCTACGCCCGTGCGCCGTCGACCAGCGGCAGAGCCCGCAGAAGGTACTTGTCGAACTGAGGCACCGTGAAGGCCGCCAGTCCGTAGCCCGGCGTGTACAGAAGACCCTTCTCGATCAGACGCGCCCGCGTGGGGCCGAACTGGGCGGCGGTGCGCCCAAGGACCGCCGCGACCTCGGCGGCCTTCTGCGGGGCTGCGCCCAGCTCGGCCATGGCGCGCAGGTAACGCAGCTCGAGTTGCGTGGTCCGCTCGGCGCGCACCCGGAAGAAGCTGCCGTCCAGCCTTGCAGACACCAAGGGTCGCATCGACGCCACGTCCCTGGGGCGAATGGGGCTGCCCTCGGCCTCGTCCCAGACGATGCGGCCGTATTCCTGAATGAAGTAGGGATAGCCCTCGGTGAAGGTGACGATCTCGCCTGCAGCCTCGGCAGTGAAGGCGACACCGAGCTCCGCGGCCGGCTCGATCAAGGCCCGCAGGGCCTCATCGCGAGGCAGCCGGCCGATCGATGGGAACCTGAAGAGCCGCTCGGCATACGACTTTGCCTCCCCAGCGAGCCGCGGCACCTGGGGGAGCCCGGCGCCGACGAACGTCACCGGCAAGGCCCGCTGCACGGTCTTATGCAGGGCCGCGATCAACGCCTCGAAGTCATTTTGGGAGAGGTGCTGGATCTCGTCGAACAGAAAGACGACGCCCCGGCCGGACTCCTTCGCCACCTCGCCCAAGGCCACGACGAGGTCGGCCAGGTCCTGGACCAGCTCTCCGCTGTCGGCAAGACCCTCGACCGCATCCATGTCGAGGCCGGCGGTGAGCGAGCCGTTCGACGACACGGTGACCGTGAACGACTTGAGGACACCAGCGGCGCGGCACGCCCGGTCCTTCCACCGCGCCTTCGGGGCCAGCTGGAGCAGCGCGCGCCGCGCCAGCTGAGCCATGCGCAGCCCGAAGTCCGCCCGGCGGATGGCCTCGTCCTCGACCGCGACCCACCCCTGGGCCTCGGCCCGCTGCCGGAACTCCCCGAGCAGCACGGTCTTGCCGACGCCTCGCAGGCCGGTGACGATCACCGACTGGTCGGTGCGACCACGGGCCAGACGCGTCAGCAGGACATCGAAGGCCTCCAGCTCGTTCTCGCGGCCGACGAGGGCGGGAGGCCGAGCGCCGGCGTTCGGGGTGTAGGGGTTATCACGAGGGTCCATGGGAATCCTTATTTTTTTTTTCAGGGTTTATCGGTGGCTGATGATCCTTGATAACTCCGTCTGCACCGAGGCCCCGCAGCATCGGGCTGGCAGACCTCCGATCAAGTCTGCCATCGTCATCCGACGGAAGACCAGAGGCCGCGCGGAATGCGAACCCCAAGGTTGACGACGGAGGAGGTCGTCTGGCGCGCGGTACGGGCCCACGTCATCGATCGGCACTCCGCCTAGCCCGAAGTTTTCGACCGCCTGAGGCCCGATCACCTCTGTTTGCAGGTGATTGGGCCTGTTCTTGGCTGGTTCGTGTAGACACTAATAGTGTTGACATCCAGGGCGCTTCGTGAGATAGTCCGGGCATGGCCAAGCGCACCGCTGCCGTGCATGTCTCAACGACTCGTCGCCACTACAAGGGTAAGGTGTACGAGACCACCCTGCTGCGCCGCTCCTACCGCGAGGGTGGCAAGGTGCGTAACGAGACGGTCGGCAACCTCTCGCACCTGCCGCCCGAGGTGATCGCCGCCGTCCGCGCCATGCTGGCCGGGCGGACGCTGGTCGATGCAGGCGCCGAGCTCGCCGTCGAGAGCTCGCTGCCCCACGGTCACGTGGCGGCGCTGCTCGGCACGCTGCGCGCCCTCGACCTGGAGCGCCTGCTCAGTCGGCAGCGCTGCCGCGAGCGCGACCTCGTGGTGGCCCTGGTCTGCCAGCGCCTCCTGGCCCCGGGCTCGAAGCTTTCAGCGACGCGGCGCTTCTCGGTCACGACGCTCGCCGAGGAGCTCGCTCTGGGCGCGGTCAGCGAGGCGGAGCTGCTCGCCGCGATGGACTGGCTGCTGGCCCGCCAGGAGCGCATCGAGGCCGCCCTCGCGCGCCGTCACCTCTCCGGCGAGGGCTTCGCCCTCTACGACCTCTCCTCAAGCTACCTCGAGGGACGCTGCTGCCCGCTGGCGGCGCTCGGCTACTCGCGCGACGGCGTCAAGGGCAAGCCGCAGATCACCTACGGGCTGACCTGCTCGGCGGAGGGGCGCCCCGTGGCGATCCGCGTGCATGAGGGCAACGTCGCCGACGCCCAGACGCTGCCCGCCGCCGTGGCGGCGCTGCGCGAGCGCTTCGGTATCGAGCAGCTCGTCTTCATCGGCGACCGCGGCATGATCACAAGCGCGCACGCCGCGACGCTCACGGCGGCCGGCGTGGCCTTCGTCAGCGCCCTGCGCGCGCCGCAGATCCGCAGGCTGCTTGCCGCCGGCGACCTGCAGCTCTCGCTGTTCGACGAGACCAATCTCGCCGAGATCGCCTCGGCCGAGCTGCCCGGCGAGCGCCTCGTGGTCTGCCGCAATCCCGCCCTGGCTACCTCCCGCGCCCGCAAGCGCGAGGCGCTGCTGGCCGCCACCGAGGCCGAGCTGGCCAAGGTCACGGCCATGGTCGAGGGGCCGCGCGGGCGCCTGCGCGCCGCGCCCGCCGGCGCGATCGGCGAGCGCGTGGGGCGGGTCATCAACCGCTACAAGGTCGCCAAGCACTTCGCCGTGCAGATCGGCGAGGGCCGCCTGGCGTGGCGCCGCAAGAGCGCGCAGATCGCCGCCGAGGCCGCCCTCGACGGCCTCTACGTGCTGCGCACGACCTGCCCCCCCGAGCAGCTCGGTAGCGCCGCCGTGGTGCGCGCCTACAAGCAGCTCAAGGTGGCCGAGCGCGCCTTCCGCACGATGAAGGACGCCCTCGAGATCCGTCCCATCTACCACCACCTCGAGGGCCGCGTGCGCGCCCACGCCTTCCTCTGCATGCTCGCCTACTACGTGGCCTTCGAGCTCGCCGCGCGCCTCGCGCCGCTGCTGTTTGCCGACGAGGCGCCGCTGGCCCCCGTGGATCCGCTGGCCGCGGCGCAGCGCTCGGCGTCGGCCAGGGCCAAGGCCGGCAGCGCGCGCACCGGGGAGGGCCTGCCGGCCTCCAGCCTGCCCGACCTGCTGGCGGAGCTTGGCACGCTCTGCCGCAGCGAGCTGCGCATCGGCCTCGCCGGGCAGACCTTCACGCGACTGACCGAGATGAGCCCCCTCCAGGAGCGCGCCTTCGAACTCCTCGGCCTCAGGCTCGGCGCGTAGACAGAACGCGCCCGCTTGGCCGGTGCGAACCCGCTGCTAACGGGGAAGATCCGGCGCCTCAGGCAAGAAAACTTCGGCCTAGCAACGTCGCCGGGCGCGTACGATGGTAGATGACGTAGGTCAGCGTGGTGATCGGCGCGCCGCCACCGAACGACGAAGCGAGGCCGCCGTCCGGAGCACTGCCCGCACCACCGCTTCGGGCAGGAACGCGACCTGGGTGGCGCGATCCAGCTGCGGCAGCCGCCACGCACGAGGACGGGGCGGGCGGGCGCTCTCGCGCCCGCCCGCCCCGTCCGGGACGCGCTCTGTCGCCGGCGACCTCTACAGCTGGTCTTCGCCCGGAGGCAGCGGCGTCTCGCCCATGGGGCCGTCCGACATGGGGACCTGCGGGATCGCCGTGTCGGCCAGGTTGTCTTCGTTCAGCGCCGCCCCGGCCGGCCCTTGAAGCGGGGCGGCGTCGGGATCCGGGAGCTCCTGGCCGACCGCGACGATGCCGAGCGCCGCAGCCTGCTGCGGCTCCTTCTCGGGGAGGATGTGCCGCAGGAAGCGCTTGGTGCGCTCGTCCTTGGGGTGGAAGAAGACCTCGCTGGGAGGCCCTTCTTCCACGAAGTAGCCGTCGTCCATGTACACGACCCGGTCGGCGACGTCGCGGCTGAAGGCCATCTCGTGGCTGACGACGATCATCGTCATGCCCTGCGCGGCGAGGTCCCTCATGACCTTGAGCACCTCGCCGATGAGCTCGGGGTCGAGGGCGCTGGTGGGCTCGTCGAAGAGCATCAGCACCGGGTCCATCGCCATAGCACGGGCGATGGCGACGCGCTGCTTCTGGCCGCCCGAGAGCTGGCTGGGGAAGAAGTCCATGCGCTCGGCCAGCCCCACCTTGGTCAGGAGCGCGTGGGCCTTCTTTATGGCTTCTTCCTTCTTCTCGCCCTTCACCAGGATAGGGCCCTCGGTGACGTTCTCGGTGGCGTCCTTGTGGGGGAAGAGGTTGAACTCCTGGAAGACCATGCCGCACTTCATGCGGATGTCGTGGACGTCCTTCTTGAACTGGCCGCCGTGGCTGCCGCAGACGACGTGCACGCCGCCGATCTCGATCTCGCCGGTGGTGGGGTCTTCGAGGAAGTTGAGGCAGCGCAAGAAGGTGCTCTTGCCCGAGCCGGAGGGCCCGATGAGCACGATTACCTCGCCCTTGTGCACTTGCAGGTCGACGCCCTTGAGCACGTGGTTGCGGCCGAAGTACTTCTGCAGCGCCTTGACCTCGACGACGACCTCGCCACCAACGGTGTGCAGCACAGCACCAGATGCGGCGGTCGGTTCGGTTGTGGCCATGGCTACCTCCTCTCCCTCTCGCGGGCCTTGTCGCGCGCCATGCGCGTCTCGAGCTTCGCCTGCCAGAAGCTGAAGAAGATGGTGAGGGCCCAGTAGAAGGCGGCCGCCACCAGCAGAGTCGAGAAGAAGTTCATCGACGACGCGCCGGCGAGCTGGGAGCGCCGCAGCAGCTCCTCAACGGTGATCACCGACACCAGCGAGGTGTCCTTGATGAGGGCGATGAAGTCGTTGCCGATGGCCGGGATGACGATCTTGAAGGCCTGCGGCAGGACGATGCGCCGCTGCGTCTGCCAGCCGCTGAGACCGATGGCCCAGGCGGCCTCGTTCTGCCCCTTGGGCACCGCCTGGATGCCGGCGCGGAATACCTCGCTGAGGTAGGCGCCGTAGTTGAGCGACAGGGCGGCGACACCCGCGGCGAATGGCGACGGGTTGTAGGTGTCCGGCAGCCCCAGGGCGCGGATGACCTCCGGCAGCCCCTGGTAGATGACGTAGATCTGCAGGAGCAGCGGTGTTCCGCGGAACAGCGAGGTGTAGAAGGTCGCGATCCAGTAGGGGATGCGGCCGAGCACCATCCGGAACATGTACTCGCGGCTCTGGTAGCGGTCCCAAGCCTGCCTGAAGGTCATCTTCTTGGAGAGGCGGCCGAGGGCGCCGAAGAGCGCGAAGATGCTCGCCAGAATGATGGAGACGATGGTGAGCTCCACTGTGATGATGGCGCCGGCGGCGATGTACCAGAACCAGTCCTTCATCACCTGGGTGTTGATGAGGGAGCCGCCGCTGGCCGCGCCTTGCGAGGCGAACTTCCACGAGTGGTCGACGCTCTTGTCCGCCATGGTGACTATTGTGACCTTGAAGTCGTAGTCGCCGTTGGGGTATGCGTCCGCCCAGATGAACTGCAGTGTGGGGTTGGCCGGCGCGAGATAGACCACGCTGGGCGCTGAGGTGGTCCGCTGTTCCTTGCCGTTGACGAACAGCCTGGTCTTGGCGAGGTCGAGGCCGCCGTTGGCCAAGGGCTTGCCGTCGGGCCCTATGTCGGCGCCGTTCGGGTCGAAGTTGACGTTGACCTGGGCGCCGGGCCAGTTGGTGAGATTTCCCTTGGGGTCGGGGATGACGCCCAGGACGATGGGCACGCCCTCGGGGGCCGCCGCTGCGCCGGACGCCGCCGGCGACGGCGAAGCCGACGTCGCGGCGAAGGCGACGGGCGTGAGCGCGGTCACCGCCAGGGCGAGCACCGCCGCGAACAGCCCCAGGTTCGCGGACCATGCGCGTCTATTCATGCCAGACAACCTCTCCTTCAAGACCTGCGGCGGGGGCACCACCGGTGCCCCCGCCGCCTGGAATAGCCCTAGCCAGGATGGCACAACTGTGCTCCGGGCGGACTTCCGTAGAGCGCTACTGCTTCACCGTGAGGTCGATGCCGTTGTACCACTGCTGGGACATCGCGGTGAGGTCGCCGTTCTTGTGCATGGTCTGGATGCAGTAGTTGCACAGCGCGACGAAGTCCGGCTCGCCCAATTTGATGGCAAAGGCGAGGTCCTCGTAGTACAGCGGCTTGCCGGAGAACTCGATCGCCTTGCCCTGAAGGATCGCCTGCTGGCCGGTGGGGCCCGCCGTCATCCAGAAGTCGAGGTTGCCGTTCAAGAGGTCCGGGACGGCGTCGAGATCGGTGGTGTAGGTCTTCACGTTCGCCTTGGTTTCCTTCTTGAGGTAGTCGTAGTAGGTGGTCTGGGCGCCGACGCCGACCGACCTTCCGGCGAGGTCATCCGGGCCCGCGATCTGCGTGCCGCCCTTCTTCACGAACAACTGGCCCGAGGTGTAGTAGTACACGTCGGTGAAGGCGCGGTCCTTCAGGCGCTCGGGCGTGATGGTCATGGACCCGATAGAGACGTCGAAGAGACCCGTCTGCAGGCCGGCCGAGATCGTCTCCCAGGCCGGGTGCTTCCACACGATGCCGAGGCCGAGAATCTCGGCCGTAGCCTTGGCGACGTCGACGTCGAAGCCGACGAGCTCCTTGGTCGTCGGGTCGATGGAACTCTGAGGTGCGTAGTTGGGGTCGTTGGCGATGACGATCGTGCCCTTGGTGACGATATCGTTGGCGAGGCCGGTCGGCGCATGGCCGAGGATCGTCGTGGCGCGATCGAGCGCGGAGCCAGTGAGGCCACCGGCGCTCGCGGCCGCGCTCGGCGTGCTGCCGCCGCCGTCGCTGCTGCTCCCGCAGCCGATGGCGAGCCCCATCATCCCCACGATCGCGACGAGGAGTACGGCCACCACAATGTAGGTCTTGCCTTTTCTCATGCTTCCGTCCTTTCCGGCTGACTTGATCCCGACATGCCGCGAGGACCCTCTGGCAAAGACCGTCGCGGGCGCGGCCCCGTCGCCGATCGAGACATACCATGCCGCGCTTCCCCCCAAGCGGCATCCGATTCCGATTTATACAGCACCACGGTGAAAAGGCAAGTACGGAATTGAGCCCCGGGGCGTGGCGTACGAGAAGCTTGAGAGTGGGGTCGCCGGCCCGCTTGGCGGCAAGCGACCACCGGGGCCTTGATCCGCGCGTGGCTGATCGCCCGCACCTGCTTGTCATGCGCGAGTACGACCTCGGCGACGTGCGGGGCGATGATGCACGCGATGGCCAGCGCGTTGCCGGTCGCCTCCGCTACCACCGGGTCGTCTGGCGCCAGCTGCAGGTAGCTGACCACGGAGCCGTCCCTGTTGCGCCGCCTTGTCTCGCGCAGATACACGCCTACAAGAGTGCCAGAAACTCCTGCTCCTGTGAAGTAATCGTGTGCCTACACAATGCGGCCCTTCGGAGCACCCCGAAACGCTCTGAGCGGGGGAAACGTCAGCGCGAACGGCCGAGGTTGCCTGCGAGCTGCGGAAGTCCTGGCAGCGAGGACGCGTGCCCGCCCCGCGTGGAAGAAGAACGCAGGCGGCGGCGCCGTCGCCAACCAGCGCCAGCAGCTCCTCAACGCACAGCGAGTCCAGCACGTCTCGGCGGTGCTCCAGCGAGCTGTCGTCTCGTGGACGTTCATCCACTGCTCGACGGCGAAGGGCCTGACCTACTCGGCCTGCCTCCTCGGAGGTCGAAGCGGCCGGGGCGCCAAGCGCCCCGGCCGCCGCCGAATCGATCAGACTGCGCGGATCACTTCGGGAGCTTCAGCGAGTACGCCCTCCCGTCCATGGTGTCCGTCGCCTTGATGCCCATGGCCTTGAGCATGGTCGGCATGATGTCGACCAGCCGCAGCGACTCCTTGCTGACACTGTGCTTCACGCCCGGCATGTACCACGCCATGGGGATGCGCTGATCATCCATCTGGGCGCCGCCGTGATCGCCGTACATCCCGTAGGTGGTACGGTCGGCGAGCAAGCCGACGAGGTCGGCTGAGCTTGTAGAGCTCATCGTGTCGACCAGTTCCTGGCCGTGCGCCATCCACCAGGACCTCTCCGCCGAGGTCATCGTAGAGCTGGATGAGTCCAGCCTGTAGCGGTCGCCGTACCTGATGTAGGTGGCGATCACGCCCGGAAGCGTGGCCATGACGGTCGCGGCCTCGCGCTTCTTGAGCGTAGAGCGGTCGATGAGGTATGTATTGATCGACGTGTCCTGCATGCTGAAGGCGACGTTGCCGGTGTCGAGCAGCGGCGTAAGGGCAGGCGGGCCGGGGCTCGTGTTCGGGACAGTCGGCGTGGTGTAGCCGGGGAACCAGCTTCCGGCGTACCAGTTTGGGCTAGCCTTCTTCAATTGGTCGCTGCCGTAGAAGTTCTCGCCGTAGCTGGCACCGTGATCTGCGGTCACGACGATCAGGGTGTCTTCGAACTGGCCGAGCTCCTTGAGCTTGGCGATGAGCTTGCCGAGCTGGTCGTCGGCGTGCTTGGCGGTGAACGGCATGTGAATCTGGTCGAAGATCGAGAGGGGATCCCAGCCGTACTTGGCTATCGTGTCGACGGAGCCCCCGCCCCACATGTGGCCGGTCTTGTCGATCGAGGGGAAGTTCACGAAGATACCGGACCAGTCCTCGTTCTGCATGATGGCCATGGTCGCATCGGCGACCCAGGCGTCGCCGCCCTCGTGACCGGGGACGGTGCCGGGCGATTGCCGGCCGTCTTCCGGACTGAGCCATGACGGAGAGCTCAATTCCGTGCCGTAAGTGTTCCACGCGTTGCCGGTACTGACCCTGAAGCGGGTGTCGGTCGCGATGTAGGTGGGCACGTTGCCCCCCGCGGTGCGCCACTTGCCCGTAACCTCGGGAACGGCTGGGTCGAAGGCCTGCGACGAACCGATGCGGACCCAGTAGTCGGCGCTGGACGCGGCCATCGACTCGACCTGGTAGGGCTTTATGCCCACGCAGGCCACGATCTTCTCGGGGTACTTGGCGTGGAGATAGTCACCGATCTTGGGGTAGTCCATGTTCTCGATGAGCTTTACGTAGTCGGCATACCCCAGGTCGCCGGCGCCGACGAGGGCGTTCTCGCCGTAGCCCAGAATGTTGTCGCCGTCGCGGAAGATCTCATCGGGCCAGCCCTGGTGCTTGGGGAACTGGCCGCTGACCATCACATTGTGGCTCAGCATCGTCGTCGACGGCATGTGGCCCACGTATGCATTGGGGAAGTTGACGCCGTGCTTCTGCAGCCACAGCACGTTCGTCATGTTGAACTGCTTTGCGTACTCCGGCTTCATCTGGTCCATGACGACGATCATGACCCTCGTCGGGCGATGGACCGCCAGCGCCGGAGCCGCGGCGGCGAGTAACGCCGCCAGCACCAGGAACGCAACCAGCATGACACGCGATCTCCTCACCATGACTGACCTCCTCCAATCCAGCGCAAGTATGGAGGACTCACAGTAGCACCCGTCTTGCGCTCCCACAATGACCCGCATTGCCTCTCTATGAAGAGGAGCCGGTCGTCAAGCTGTAGCTTTTGCCCGTGGGACCACGAGCCCGTCGTGGAGTCTTGCTCATCTCTCTATCGCCTCCTCGGATGGAGGATCAGGTCGGATG
>Ga0315284_10017903_pt1 | contig 10047 bp, 11 predicted proteins | sample YL17G09_16_MG_FD_203696 | JGI IMG/M metagenome (GOLD analysis project Ga0315284, IMG submission 203696) | Sediment microbial communities from Yellowstone Lake, YNP, Wyoming, USA - YL17G09_16 | ecosystem: Environmental > Aquatic > Freshwater > Lake > Sediment | place: USA: Wyoming | collected...
CAGTGTTCTATGTCGATGCCACCGGCGAACTGGTTAAGCGTGAAGTGACGCTGACTGTGCCGGAAAAGGGCCAGGGCGAAGTCAGTTTGAGCAGCGCCAAGTGGTCGGCATCGACCACGCGCTTCCTCACCACGAAGTACCACGGTCGCACTGTATTTTACGTGGTGTTTGACGATGTCGGTCCTAAGCATAAGTCGCTATTGTTGCGCGGTACCTATCTGCGCGGTAGTAACTTGGCAGCATACTGGGGCGACCTGTATACGGGTCACTGTCCAGAAGGTGTAAGCCTGGAGTCCTGCGCGACAGCGGAGAGCGCAGCGGGTCGGCGGCACTGGGACCATGTTGGGGGCTTTCATTTCAAGGCTCCGGTAACCGGCGGTACTCCAGCGCCGCAACCAGCTCCAGCCGATGGTGACCTCTCTGAGATTATCGGAAATGATTTTGGCAATTAAGGTTATCGGCCACCTCTACCTAGTGGGGGGTGGCCAGTTTTTTAGCCGTTGCACCGCTGGTCATTTTAGTCTGGAGCCGCCTGGATCCACTAGTGGTCTACGTCGGGCTGGGCGGTCCGCGTCGAGCCTGACGCCTGGCCTTGGCAATTTGGTGACGCGTCGCTTGGGTCGGATCGACAAAGCTTAGCTGTTGGTGGACAAAAGCCTGAAACACCTCGGTCAGGGCGTGATGCTCGGTGCCGAGTTGCCCGGTGTATCGCAGATAGCGGTCGATCACCAGATGGATCGACTCGATCGTCGAAAGGTAGCTGGCCGCGGGCTGCCGGCGCAGATGAAATTGTGAAGCGCTGTCAGGCTTAAATGCAACCATAGGGATCTGCCGCAGGTTGGGGCTTAAACGCAGCATCTTGGGTACCTGAGCCCATTTGGCGTCGAGGACCCAAAAGACTAGGGGTTTGGGATTGGGGGCATGAACTGTGGCGAATGCCGCCTCGATCGGCATTGCGTCGAGGCTAGGATAGAGCATGAGGTTGCAGCGGTCAGGATCTGCAATCATGGCGTCGATCAGCGGGTGCCCGAGGAAGCTACGGCCAACGATCAGCTGGGAATTGCGGATCGATAGATGGGCCATCCGCGCGGTGGCAATGGCATTGCGCGCTTCGGCGGCGTGCTGCAGGATGACGAAGTCGACTGGTGCCGCAAAGGGTTTGAGCGCCGCGCAGTAACAGGTCGCGAGGATTTTATGGCAGTTTGAACAAAGCTTGCGGTATCGCGGCGGAGTCTGGGCCTGTCTTCGAGCTATAAAGGTAGCAAGGTCCATGGCGTGCTGAATACTCCCTGATACAAATGGGCGCTGTAAGCTCTCTGGCCACCATACATGCTTTGGCCCAAGGTCATCTATGTCGTAGATCAGCAGTATGGCTTTTGCAGCTATAGATGCTGGAATATAGGCGCCTGGCCTAAGCTCGACTTTTGCCATTTTGGCTAGCGCTTCGCCTTGGCCTTGCCCCACCGAGGCATAAATGCGGTTCCCAGGTCCATGCGAGGCATGGTAGATGCTGGTGCCTAAACGCCCTCAAGGCAAAGCAGCCGCTATGAGAAAGCACCTAATGACCGCCACCCGGCCCGCTCCGCCTCGTCCGCTTAAACCCGATTTTCCGGGCGCCTGCATTAAGACCACAAAAACGGCTGCAGTACCATTTTTAGACGCAGTGGCTATCCTCGGCGCCTGGCGCAGGAGGCACCCGGAGGCTATCCAGCTCGATGGCCATCCGAGCGGGCGTAATAACCTGAAGGCTTGGTTGCACTTTAAGCTCGACGGCTTTTCGTCGCCACGTCACGATTTCCGCGCTAAGCATACCCATGAGCTGATTACTGGCAATTTCTATAATGGTACCTGGAATTTCCATGGCGACGCCAAAGCTGCAGCGATCGACCGCTTGCTCCAACTCTGTGCCTTGGGCGCCGACCCGGTGGATTTCTTGATCCCAACTGCGACCCACGAAGCCAAGGTGGAGCATCATGGCGATCAAAATCCCAAGTTTACCATAGCCAGCACCGGTGCTAGTTCGGCCGAGGATTTGTTTTTGTATCAGAGCTAGGCGTAATGATCTGCGTCTTTTTAGATAGTTACAAGTAACGCAGGTCTTGCTGCCCTATTATGTAAAATTATGCTATAGCCTGCCGCCAGTCCCCGACTACCGCCGGCCCTGCCGCGCCCCTTCTGCAACGAGCCAGTATATATGAACCCCAACGATGCCCTGCGCAGCCTTCGCTATATGCTGGATGTCAACGACGCGAAGCTCGTTGAGATCATTGCATTGGGCGGTGGCGACAGCTCAAAGAGCGCCGTAGCTGCCTTTCTCAAGAGAGATGACGAAGAGGGCTACCAAAAGTGCAGCGACCGGGTTATGGCGCAGTTCCTCGACGGTTTAGTCATTTATAAGCGCGGCATCGATAAGGGCCGGCCGATACAGCCGCTGGCCAGGAGCGTCAGCAACAACTTGATCTGTAAAAAGCTCCGTGCGGCCTATCAGCTAAAGGATCTGCAGATACTGGCCTTGTTAGGACCGTCTGGACTGAAGATTTCCAAGGCCGAAATCGGCGCTATATTCCGTGCTGAGGGGCACCGCAACTACCGCGAGTGCGGTGACCAGTTGCTCAGGTACTTAATAAAGGGCCTGACGGCCTAACTTACGAATTGGACCCATCATGACCACTTTTTCCAGCTTCCCATTACTCGCATCCTTGCAAGCGACATTGGTTGAACTCGGGCTAAACACCCCTTCAGATATTCAACTTCAGGCGATACCGGCGTTGCTTGCGGGGCGCTCCGTGGTTGGTGTCGCCGAAACAGGTAGCGGCAAGACCCTGGCCTACGTGTTGCCGATCCTGCACCTGCTTAAGACGCTGGAAAATGACGGGCAGGCCGTTACTGCGCAGCGCCAGCCCAGGGCTGTAGTCATGGTCCCAACCCGCGAACTCGGTGAGCAGGTAGCGCGTATTTTCAAACCATTTACCCATACTACTCGCCTGCGAGTGCGTAGCGTTCTGGGCGGCACAACCATTGAAGTGGCTAAAAAGAATATCAGCGGTGCTTTCGAGGTACTGGTCGCTACGCCAGGCCGTCTGGTCAAACTCTTGGACCGTGGTCTAGTCAAGCTAGATGGTGTCAACCTTCTGGTGTTTGACGAAGCCGATCAAATGGTCGATCAAGGGTTCTTGCCTGATTCCCAGCAAATCGCTGCGGCATGTGCGCCGGGTCGTCAGCTCGCTATGTTTTCCGCCACGGTACCCCCCGCTGTTGCGCAACTAATCGCCGAGGTCTTTAGCGGTGCTGAGGTTTTGCGCAGCAAGGGCAGCCACCGAGTGGTGCCTACTCTTACCACCAAAAACCAGCCCGTGACCGATGGCAAGCGCCTGCCAGTCCTTGAATCCGTCCTTAAGGAGGCGGCCTCGGGCGGTACGATGATCTTCACTAATACTCGCGAACAGTGCGATCAACTGGCCGAGGATCTCAAGGCGGCCAAGCGTTCCTGCCTGGTTTACCGTGGGTCCATGGATAAATTGGAGCGTCGCGCTAATCTAAAGGCATTTCGCGACGGTCAGGTCGATCTGCTGATTTCCACAGACCTCGCTTCGCGCGGACTAGATGTCGACCACGTCGGCCGCGTTATTAATTATTTCATGCCTTATCAAATGGATAATTACCTCCACCGCGTCGGTCGCACGGCACGTGCTGGGCGCGAGGGCTTGGTGATCAATTTCGTCACCGAAAAAGATCGTCCGTTATTAGAAATGCTGGCGGATCGTTAACCAGGCTATTTCCAGCGATTGTGCATCCAAAAATACTGCTCGGGGCAGCGCCGCACGCAGCTTTCTACTACAGCATTAAATTGCGCCGAGAGTCTTAGGATATCTGCTGCCTGGTCGGTCGTTTTGGCTAGGTCAAGCGGCGGTAAAAATTCTACCACGTGCTGCCCCACGCCGGTCCGGCGGGCGAAGGCGGGCACGATGGCCGCCGGACTGCGATACCAAATTGCTGCGAGGCTTGTATTAGTTTTTGCTGGATGCCCAAAAAACGGCAGCTTTGGTTCGCCAGGTCGGGCCTGATCCATGACAAAGCCGATAATGTCTCCGCGTCCAAGTGCCTCTTTAATAGCTCGGTAACCATCGCCCTTTTGTCGCCGCGGCACCCAGCGAAAGCCGATCTTGCTCCGCACTTCCGAGACGAACCGATCAACACTGTCCGAACCTACCTTCTTTACTAAAACATAAGAAGGGACGATGTGGTGATTGCAAGCTGCCCCCATCGCCTCCCAATTGCCCATGTGGAAGCAAAGGATAAATGCTCCCTGACCAGTCGACAGTGCCGCATGCATCGATTCGACGCCAACCATTTGAATACCGCTGAGTGGATCGTGGCGTGCGGAACGCAGGAACTCCAGCGCGGTCAGGATAAAATGATAGACCGAAGCGCGTCCCACCTTTACTCGCTCGACGGCGGAAAGCGCCGGCAAGGCAATGCGCAAATTCGCCAGGACCAAGGAGCGACGCAGACGGACGACGTCAAAAACGAATACCGCAAGGACCCATCCGAGTGCCGAGGTAGCTGCTAAGCTCATGCGGCCGACTACCGCTGCTAGTGCAGTTAGGATCCAGTACATGGCATATCTGCATACAAGAATGGTCCGAGGAGCCGAAACTCTCGGAAGATAAAAATCTGGGCCGCCAAGAGAGGGGTATTCAGCAATCGCTTCAGCATCGGCTAGCCTTCCAAAGGCGGCGCTTAAAAAAGCATGTCACCCAAGCTAAACCTTTTGTCCGGCGGCGTCAATAGATAACAGGCTAATATATTTAAAAATAGTGGCCACTAGGCAGGTGGCCTAGCGCCGAAAGGCAAGCTTATTTCCCACAACTCAGGGTTCCTGTGAGGTGCAGGCTCAATGCTTGAGCAGGGATCCCGAGGCGCTGCTGACCCCTTCGAGTTCTCCACCCTGTACGCGTGCGTCCTTCAGGCCCGTGCGCTTACGGAATGCGGCTAGCGTCGCATTGATTGGCTCGATGGCACTGACACCGTATCCCATTTCGGCCATGGCGTCGGTGAAGCGCTTCTGGTCTTTGGTCAATAATGCCGTAATCTCCGCTGCAGATCCCACGCCTGAGGTCCCCTGGATCGTCTTAGGCATATTGATGCCGTTGCCGTGACAAGTCATGCACGACTCGCCGTTGAGCACATAGCCGCAGCTTTGTATTTTATCACCGACACAGGTCGTTAGCTTGTCTTGGGGGCGGCGAAAATCGGTGGCGATGAATAACTGCGCGTCTAGACGCGTCTGAAAGGCGAATCCAGAAACATAATAACCCTGCATACCGTTGGGCAAGCTAAAAAAGAATTCGCCTGCTACTAGCCGCGGAATAGTCGCAAAACGCATATTCTGCGGTGCCGCGAATGCCGTGGTTTGCTCGGGCATCCCGGCGAAATCGTAAGTGCGCCAATAGTACCCACCTGGTTTGCCACCGATCTCCAAGGGTATACGCTGAAGCACCCGGCCGTAAAAGGTTACCATTGAGTCGGTGATGTTAATATAAGATGCCTTACTATAATCTGGATTTAACTGACTCTCGAAGCTTGGCACGGAACCAGGGATATTCATAATTGGATCATAGATTTCAGGACGAGAGATCGCGTAAACGAGCCAGTCGCCTTCAACTACTGTCGCGCCGTCGACCTTGGTAGAGTTGGTGCCAGCGTTTTTTTCGCGCATGATGAGCGGCCATCCCTTGCTAAGGGTGAAGTCAGCCAGTTTGATCCGGAAGATCGTTTCCGCCGGATCGATAGGCTTTAGCTTAACTATGCTTGGGTTCAGCGAAACGCTGTTCAGTGCCTTTGCGAGCCCAAAACGATAGATTTCCAGATCCTTGCTCCCCGTTTGATTTTGAGCCAGGTGCCGAATGTCAGCATAAATAACATCACCCCCTGCTCCAGCTTTTGCAAAGTCGGACGCCACCAGTTGGGTCGCCTCGCCATCGCTTGGCACTTTGACTTGGCTCAAATCCCGTGTGGCCGGCGCAGCAGCTGCCCCTCCGGTTGCAGCGGGAGTCGCCCCAACCGTCGCCTCGGCCGCACCCTCAGCGTCTGCGGTATTGCCGGGCTCGGCACCTGCCGCGGCAGCCCCTTGGGTCAAGGCGTCCTTCTCCGTTGCCAGGGCTTTCTCTGCTGAGTATTTGCTATCAGATTTGCTACTAGTCTGAGTGCAGGCACAGCACAAAAGTAAGGTCCCAATCACGGTTAGAGGGTGGTAGCTCGTCTTAGCAAGGGTCGTCGGTTGCTGTTTCATGGTCATCTACCTCTCGGTGTGCATAAAAGGGCGTCAATTAATTGAACAGCTGCATGACATTTCTAGCTGCGCTCTCGCCGGCACCCAGAGCAATCTTCGGGTCTAGGCTGATGATCCCAGCATACAGTTGAACGCCAACATCAAGCATGCCATTGACGCCGTTGAGGATACGACCGAGGAAGCTAGAGTTGTCGTACAAGCCAAAGCTGGCTTGGCGTTTCGCTGCAATAGCCATAATCTTCTTGTTTAAAGTGTTCCAGGTCTGGGCTGCGGCGGCAGCATCCTTGGCTGCGGCATTTTTCGTGTATGTGCACAGCAGCGCTGTCAATTCTTGGGCATCTTGCTGACTCATCGCATTTGGATGCGCGGCATGGGCGGCGCTTATGCGTTGCGTCATGTCCGAGCAGATCAAAGCCTCCATGTCGGCTGGAGACAAAGTACTCTTGCGCTCCGGAGCTGCAGCGTCAGCAGCCACAACAGGATTAGCTTCCGCTGGGCCTGCAGCGGCATTAGAGCCGACCTGACCTAGCAGGTCCTTTGGGGTGACGATGCGAAGGTCAGCATTTTCGCTCGCGGCGGCTGTGGCGTTGCCAGAGTTGGTTTGAACCTGGACGGACGGCTCAGCAGCTACTTTGGCATTGGTAGCCGTGTTTTCAGAGCGCGCATTATTTTGGCCCGTCGTCTTAACGCCGCCATTGCACGCGGCCAAAAGGACTGCAGTTTGTAAAAAAACTAGGGACTTTATGCGAAAGTAAGTGGTCATGCAAAACCTCATCGGTGGATTGGCGATGCCGTCTAGCGACTTTGACATTCTGACTGATGTTTTCTTAACGGAATATTCGAGGCAAAACTTAAATTCAAAATACAACTACAAAGAATTAATATTATTGACTTAATTAGGCTGAGCTAATGCCGCTATTGCGCCTGATCCGGAAATGATCAAGTTGGTTTCTGTTGTCCTAAACTCTATTCTACGCAATTTGTCGCAGTCGATGTTCATCCAGCTGCTAGGATGGTAGGACCTTACTTACTTACTTAAGGAGAGGAGTTCTAGACTATGACTAAGAGCTTGCCCATGATCCGGCCAAAGATTGATAAGAGTCGATTCTCTCATTTTGCCAAAATGATCGCTGCTGCTAGCGGACGGCCGTGGGCATTCGGTCCCGCCGCATGTTCGATTTTAGTTTGGATTGCGACAGGACCTATATTCAAGTACAGCGACACTTGGCAACTAGTCATTAATACCAGTACAACAGTCATTACATTTTTAATGGTTTTTTTAATTCAAAACACCCAAAACCGCGATAGCCAGGCCATGCATCTCAAGATGGATGAATTGATTCGAGCGGTCAGAGGCGCTCATACGGCGATGATGGACATCGAAGAACTTACGGATCATGAACTTTATCAGATCAAAAGGCGTTATTGCAATTTAGCAGAAATCGGTCGTGAGCAGCTGCGGCGGGGGATTCAAGACACCGGTACTCCGGCTATCGATAACCAATTCGACAACCCTCGCGATAGTTGAAATTGAATTTGGTGCTCAGGCATTATCGGATCGTCAAAAGGTAAGGTAGGCGAGGATCGTGAAGATCCCCGCCGTGGTAGTTTAACGAGAAACGTAAACTACTCGATTATTGATGGTAGTCTGATAGAAATAAACACCATCTTCTGCACAATACCAGCTGCCGTCGGACCAGGAGCAATCGCCAGGCAAGGAGTAAAGTTGGGTTCCGGCAGCCCAACGCCGAGAGACTCTCCTTGCGGTACGGCGCGCCACGCCGGGCGCGCCGACCACACCAGGCCTGACGCCGTGTGCACCGCCCACGGCGCGACCTCCCCGAGCCTCGGCGGGTTGACTAAATCCGACAGAGTTTATTCCGTGATTTTGATCGAATTCAATCGAAAGGTTGGCTCCTAATACTGCTAGGCCAACCAATACGGACCGCCGCAGGTTCGCAGCGCTTGCTACGGCTACTATGTTGCTTATGATCGTCATGCTGTCACTACCTTTCGTGCTCCTGGCAGCGTCGCCAGAAATTTGGATGAACCTGCCGTTACCAGATGTTGAACTGAGCTAATCTTTGCGCTTTACTCAGCCTTTAGGTCCTTGAATTCGACCTTGGTGGCGGTTGATGGAGCAGAAAATTCAAATAATGAATCCTCAAGGTCTGGATTGGAAATCCAAGAATTGATGTCCACGGTGTAGCTCGGTGAGCCGGTTAGCCCCTTTGAAGTGACCTGAAACCGTTTGAGCAATGGCTCCTTCCCGGCATCTACCCACAATTGCCAGTCGACATTATTCTGCCGCATGGCCAAATGGTGGCACTTGACCCCGGCGATCTCGGCGGTTCCAATGTATGCTCCAGATTCCACATCACCAGTCAGCAGAGTATAGGGATCACTGGTAATAAAATCCGACATCGGTGCTTCAACTTGATATTTACTCAAGAGCTTAACGAGGCCATCAAGATCTCCCGATTCATCAGCGCTAGCATACATGAGGGATTTGGGATTGAAGGCAACGATCTTGCTGCCATCGAAGAAGAAGTTCATCGGCTCATAGCCGCTTTTTTTTGCCACTATTTTATTGGGGCGCTTGAGGGAAATAGCGATCTCCGAATCGAAGGTAAGCTTTTCATTATTGGCTGAAATCGTGTCGCTCTTCGCATGCGCTTTGTAGGTGAAACTTTTCAGGGATGAGAGATGGGCCGCTACCGACTTAAGGACCTCATTGCTTTGTTCATCTATTTTAGGGGCGTCGGCACCACGGGCCACCGCCGCACACAATACAAGAGCGCCCAGACCTACACTTTTTGCAATCTTGCCCAACATAAATCCCCCTAAAGTTTTAAATACAGACCGAATACCCTATGGCCAACGGAGGAGTTCGAATCAACCCTGCGCCGGCAACGCACAACAATTCAGCACAACCATGCCGATTGTCGAAGGACTGCATTTAGTGTGCCAATTTAAATTTGAAATGCCTTAATGCTCAGCGGAGCATTACGCCGTCTGTTCAGGAGCACTCTTAGTTTCCAGGACCCAAAGGTGCTTTTGCTGCCGAACATGTGGCACGCATTTCAGTCCGTCAACAAGGCGCTGACGCTGAGCTGGGTGGCATCTGTGTTGGCCGAGGATAGGGATCGGCAGTCGGCGCTCTAATGTGCAAGATGTTTTCTGCCGGCCCCTTAGAGTCATTCGTGTTGCGCGCTTGACCGTAGCTGAAAATTGCAGCCTCAGCCGATGCAACCTGACGACTATATCCTGTATGTATTGACCAACAGTGTCGTGTCATTGCACCGGTGCCGGAGCAAATAAATTCACCGTCCCTAGGGCCCATGATGCGTACTTTGCTCGCCATGAAGGTGCCCGACTTGAGGTTGCTCATAGCGGCCACTGGATTCGGCAATACGAATTCGGAAAATCACACCTTTTGTTGGTTTCAGGCGGATTTGTTTTTGCACAAGGTCATCGGCATCATCATCCCCTGGTAGTGAGCTGCTGCTGATCACGTAGGGGCTAAGGCGTGAAAAGATGAGGTCGAGTGCATCAGCGGCCTCCGGGCCGTGCAATTCCTCAAAAACACCGGAGACAATAACACTCCGCCACTGTCTCATATCCTGAATTTCATCTACTTCCAGGCAAACGTTAGGGTTCTGCCTTAAAATGCGCAGCTTCTCCCCGCCATTGGTATGGCCATAAACGTAACCTTGATCGAAGACGTAGGTGATTGGCACAATATACGGTCGGTC
>Ga0315284_10017905_pt1 | contig 10047 bp, 12 predicted proteins | sample YL17G09_16_MG_FD_203696 | JGI IMG/M metagenome (GOLD analysis project Ga0315284, IMG submission 203696) | Sediment microbial communities from Yellowstone Lake, YNP, Wyoming, USA - YL17G09_16 | ecosystem: Environmental > Aquatic > Freshwater > Lake > Sediment | place: USA: Wyoming | collected...
CCGCCTACGCGGCATGGACGCCGCCTTCTGGATCCACTCGTCGACGTTCTTCTTGTTGACCACCGGGAGGATCTCCCGGAGCTTGGACCACTGCGCCCCCTTTAGCTTCTCCTCCTTGACCCCCAGGTGGGAAACCAACTTCTTCACGATGGAAATCTGGTACCGAATGGTCCGTTCCTCGAGGCCGAGCTCCCGCTCGGTGTAGTCCTCGAGGCTGGCGAACCCCCATTTCTTGAACTCCTCGCAGTGCTGGATCCGCTCCAGGTTCTTGATGAGTTCGATCCAAGACTGCTGGATGGAGTTCGCATACTCCTTCGTCTCCCTCCGCAACGACGCCGATTCCTTGTTGTCCATGGGTCCTCCTCACCTTCTAAACAGGTCCCTACGGTTGCACTTCCGCCCACGCAGTCTGGTCGGACCAAATGTCGGCATCGAACGTCCGCATGAACACATCGGCGTACGCCGACCACGGGAACCGCTGTTCCTGGACTTCCTTTCCGCGCAGGATGAAGGCCCTGCGGAATAGCTGACGGTCGGACGGGGCCATGGCCGCCGCCCACGCCACCTGCACAGGATCGCCGGGAAGCGTGGCGCCAGCCACCAGGCAGAAGAGCCGGTGGCCCTTCTTGCTGAGAAAGGCGAGGATGCCATCAGTAAGGCCAACGATCTTCCCGGGCTTTCCATCCTTCGCCATGGCGTCGGACAGGCCCTTGTAGATCCCGAGGTAGGAAAACACGAGGCAGTCCCTTTCCGAGGGCTTCACCCCGATGATTTGCGGAAGGATCACACCGCCGCCCTGGAACGTGGGTCGAATATACCGCTCCAGGGTCAATTTAACAAGTCCCTCTGGAGTGTCCACAGCGCTCCGGAGCTTGATGGGCACGCAGTTATCCGAGATGGCGGCCACCCCCGCCTTTGTCTCCAGAATCTTGAACATCAGGTTCATGTGGCACGCGTTCCGCTTGAAATACTCCTTCTGCCACGGGGCGAGTCCCCTGTTCGCGACGGCCATTGGTAGGAACCTCCAACTGTTCGGAAAAAGACTTCAAGGTCTCCGGGTCCTTTTCCAGGAGTGCCTTGAACGGGAACACGATCAAAACTTCCCCCGAGACGGGCCGGATCTTGATGTTCGGGAGCGGCCCGGCGTTGTCGACGACATGCTGGAAGGTCCCAACGTCGACGAGGCAGTAGTCCTTTTGGCGCTTGTGCACGATCAGGAGCTTGTGCTTCCCGGCGTGGAGCAGGGGGACGTCTGCCACCACATCACTGAGCTCTGACCACCACCGCACCACGGGGTGCTTTTCGTTGGTCAGCATGTCGGCGAAGTCGACGTCCTCCGCCTCCTTCCGGTCCTTCACTTCGATGAGGAACGGAAATAGCCGCGCCTCCGGGGACACGGCCACGATGTCCCCGTGGGACCGCTTCTTCGGGAATCCGCCGGACTGCGGAGTCCTGCGGAACGCCTGCCGGTCCTTGCCGGACGTCCACCAAATGGATAATGACTCCGCAACCATTCGTTCCCGGACCTTCCCCTTTCGGGAGGACTTCCGGCCCACCGCGGAGCGGTCGATGCTCATTTCTTGGCCTCCGCCCGCTTCGACCCGATGGCCGCCTTCATGGCATCCACCCCGAAGTCCTCAGCCACGTAGTCGCAGTAGTGCCGCCTCCCATCATCCCTGGACCCGCACACCCGGTTGGCGATCAGGCTCTCGACGGTCAGGCGGCCCCGCTCGTACGCCGACCAGAGCGATGCCGCCGACTTGACGAGTTCGACGGACTTCTTCCACGGCTCATCCGAATACTCGATGACGAACGACTTCATCGGGAGCAAGACGGTGTCCTTGCCCATGGGGGCGACGTGGATCACGATCCCCCTGCGCAGGTTCGGGAACATCCCCAGTTCACGCAGGAGGTGCATGTACACGTTCAACTGATACACGGGGTAGTCCCTCGGCTGGGAAATTCCGGGGAGGGCCGCCGGGTCCTCCGACTTGATCTCGATCCCGAAGTCTTCCCCGTTCAGTTCGACCACGCCATCCGTCCGTCCGACGATGCGCACGCCCTTGTCGACTTCGTGCGACACCCGCATTTCCTGGTAGGCCAGCCGAACTGACCCGCACACGGCGCAGGCGGCCGGCCTCGTCGTGATGGCATCGGGGATGTGCCCGTTCTCACACCGCCACTGCCCCTTCAGGCAGCCCATTTCAGTGAACTGCTTCTGGAGCAGCCAGTGCATGGCGTGCCCGACCTCCCACCGGAACTTGTCCTTCACCGGATCATACCTCGGCTTCTTCATCACCCGGGCGAGGACCCATTGGACCGGGCAGAACCGGTACAAGGAGCTGACGTGGAAACCGTCCGACCGGTCCTCCTCCACCCGCTTGTCCAAGTACCTGGCGACGGCCTCGGTGAGTCCGAAGGACTCCTTCGGCTGCGCGTCCTGACGCTGCTTCGCCAGCCCGGCGAGCGCGTCGAATCCGCTACCCATTCTTCACCCCCGAGGCCAACCGGACCAGCCGCACCAACGACTCATAAGGGAGGACCGCCCACTTCCTGTGTACCCCGAACCGCATACCAGTGAACTCAATGGCCAAGACCGGGATCTTCCCGCTCGAGAAGGCCTCGCCGTCGATCTTCCCCAACGTCTTCTCGCTGAGTGCGTACTGTCGCCTATCCGTCTGCTTCCCGTCCACGACGAGGATCCCGTTCTCGGCATCTGCCTTGTCCCACCGGGAAATGCTTGGGTCGCCCTCTGCGTGAACCCGGCGGCCCCCGATGTCCCTGGCTATCCTGAGCTCATGGAGCTTGGAGGACTTCGTCGACGAGACGAAGAACTCCCCCATGGGGTACGCCCGACGACCGCGCCCTCGTCGCATCAAGATTCCTCCTCATGGATTGCGCTCGTCTTCTTCGACGGGACGTCTAGCGCCCGCGGCAAGTACTCCTCGTACGCCTTGTTTATCGCCTTGAACAGGGTCCAGCACAGGCTGATGTCCGTGCGGAGGGCTGACTCAAGCTCCTCCCACGTCTTGTACTCCTTGCCACCGAAGGTGTACTTCCCCGTCTGTCCCTTGACCACCTCGAACTTCTTGGCGAACTTCATGAGGGCGGCCACGTTGTCGACCTGACCAATGAGCCTGGTAACCCCCGCCTTGTCGATGTAGTTGTTGATGGGGATGTCGAAGTCGCCCGTCCGCCGGACCGGCCCGACCTTCGACTTTTCTACGACGAAGTGGATCGTCTGGTACATTGGGTCCGCCTTGTCCTTCGACATCTCGATGGCCTTCTTCGAAACCCGGATGATCGTGCTGCCGAAGTACTTCTGGGCCTCCCCGCCGGGCATGACTTCCGGACTCCCGAACATCACCCCGACCTTCATCCGGATCTGGTTGACGAAGATGGTCGCCGGGAACCGGCCCCCCTTGCACTCCAAGTTTTGGAGCTCGGTGGCCCACTTCCGCAGGAACTTCGAGTAGACCCGGGGTACCAACCCGGTCTGCCACTCCTCCATCGTCCCATCCACTTCCTCCTTCGGGCAGAGGGCGGCGATGGAGTCGAGAATGATGAGGTCCACGGCCTCCTCCCGGATGAAGGAGTCCACAATCGCAAACGCTTCCTGCATGTGCCTCGGGTGTCCGACGATGACCTGCTCGGGGTCGATCCCCAAGCTCCGGGACCATCGGTTGGTCCACGACCGCTCCGCGTCGATGTAGAGCACCTTGCACGGGGCCTTCTTCCCGCACTCACACTTCTTGGCGGAGGAGAACGGGGTGAAGCAGTGTCGGCACAACTTCTGGGCGCTGGCAATGGTCACCAGGGAAATCATGGACTTCCCCGATGACTGCGGCCCATATATCACGTTCAGGCAGCCCGTGGGCCAGCCGCCGCCGAGCATCACGTCCAGTTCCGCCACCCCGCTAGGGATCGTGTCGTTCTGATCCTTTTCCTCCGACGCCTTCCGGAGGATCGGGCCATCCATCGCGACGTTGACCTCGCCCATTAGCTTGTTCGCATCCTTCATTGCCCGGACCCTCCCCTTCCTCCCCGTGCGGACCCGATGGCCGCATCGATGGACTTGTTCACCTCGCCCAACATCCCCGCCAAGAACTCCACGACGGCCTCGTACTTCGGCCGGAGCCGCCCGCGCGTGGTCTTCGACTCGATGTCATCCCCGGGCTCCGATGCGGTCGGGATGGCGAGGCCAAACCCGAAGCCGTCGAACTCAAACCCCCCGAGGCTCTTCGTGTGCCTCACGTCTGCCGATATGAAGATCGGCGGCCCGGGGTCCGGCTTCCGCTTCCTGCGCTCGCCGGCGAGGGCGTCCTTCACGGCCTTCGCCACGGAAGCCCCGATGGCCTTGGCGGCCGGCATGGCCGTCAACTTAACCCTCGGTGCCTTCCGTCTACGGGGCGTTCTCTTCCGCTTTCCTTTGGCCATACACCCTCTCCCGAAGGAACGATCCCAACTTCCAAGACACAAGGCGGCGAAGCGCCGCCGACAACGACGTAATCTTCGGTCGCATCCGACCGAATGGTTCCGACTCTAGCGGTCCGCAAGCCCACGCCCTGACGTGCACGCGCCGACGACCGCCCGCGGCCCTGGTTGAGTGGTATTGGACGAACACCTGCGCGCGCCTGCCCTGAGATGGGAGAGACGCCGGAAGCCTGTCGCCCCCGGACTGGTCGACGACCAACTCCAGCCCCGGGAGCCCGTAGAGCACTTCGCACGCCCATGAGCGGGTGTCCCGGAATCGTCGGGGGTAAAACGTCCTTCCGGTCACGACGGCCCCTCCTGCGACAAAATCGGCACATGAACGACCGCGGACATGGCCTTGTACTCCCTGGCCCGGCTGGCACACATGCTCTCAAGCTCCGGGACCCCGATGTCCAGGATGTCCAACACGATGGGGCTCTTCTTCCCATCGATGGACCTCAGGATCCTCCCCACGACTTGTCGGACGTACGTCTTCGGGGTCCCGAGAATGAGGCAGTCCCGGTCCGGCAGGTCGATCCCCTCCGAGGCGTATCGGTACGTGCACCAAAGGATGTCGGCCTGCTTCGCGGACTCCCGGGCCACCTTGCTAAGACCGCCGACGAACATCGCGCTAGTATGCGACCCGTTGACGATGGTATCGAACGCCGCCTTCATCCGTTCTAGGTGGATCAGGCGGTCGCTAAACACCATGGTCTTGCGCCCCTTCCGGACCGACCGGACGGCGAGCGCGACGAGGTAGTCGTTCCGACCCTCGACATTCACGATAGCGTTCACGAGCCGGGCGAGGCTGGGCTTGTACTGCCCGGCGTTCGGACCACCGTAGGAATAGACCATGTACATGCCCTTGGCAATTTTGGTGGGGTGCCGGATGACGAAAACCTCGGGGAGGAGCTGCGGCCCCATCACCTCCCGGTTGAGCGTCTCCCCGAGCCCGTAGGCCAAGAGGACATCGAGTCCATCGAACCTGTCCGGGGTGGCCGATAGCCCGAGCAGGAACTTCGCGTCGAACTTCAACATGGCCCGAGAAAACACATCGGCGGGGAGGTGATGGGCCTCATCGAACACGACCATCCCGAATGCCTTACGTTCCTTCGGGCTGAATTCCCGCCGAACGAGGGTCTGGATCATGCAGAGGACGATCTTCTTGTCGGAGACATCGTGCTTCCCCTGCCAAATGTAGCCGATGTCGGCCTCCTTCAAGTCCGTGAACCCAGGACGGCCGTTCGGGAATCCCGTAAGATGCCACCGCCATTGGTCGAGGAGCGACTCGTTGTGGACGACGATGAGTGCCCGGCGCCCGACTTCGCAGATGGCCTTGACCGCCATCACGGTCTTCCCAGCGCCCGTGCCGGCCCGGAGAATGCCGGAATTGTGCGGGGTTGCGAGCAAGCCATCGACGACTTCCGCGACGATCTTGTCCTGCCGAGGCTTCAAGTCGGGACGGACCAACTGCTGGGCTTCATCGAACTTCGCCCGAAGGGGGGTCCCCGCAGAACGCCGGTCATCCAGCTCGATGCCACGTTCCATCGCGTACGCAATGCCGAACTTCCGCGGGACATGGATGCACCCTTCGCCCATTTGGAAAAACTCGACCGAATCTGGGGCGGCCGACTTGGCGGACCCGAAGACGAATCGGCGGCTCTGCCGCTTCTTGAGGGATAGCCGCATTCGGAGTGCGGCCAAGGCTTCCCGGTCGAGCAGATCCACGGGGATGGCCACCGTGCAGCCCACCATCGCCTTCTTCCCTTGGTCCATCATTGGCACTCGCACCTTTCTATCGGCTTTTCGCAGAACCGGCACTTCATCTCCTTGTTCTCGGTCATGGCACGGTAACAGCCCGAACACATCACGATCCCCCGAAAGTAAATGAACTTCGGGGAAGCCTTCTCGCACACATCGCAGTGCGCCCCCTCCACTTGAACGGTGTTGACCCCCTTCAAATACCCACGCCGATTCCCGATCAGGTAGGCCAAGGCCGCCAACAACGCCGCTGCGGCGGAAGCCAAACATACATTCATGACAGACAATTCGATGGTCATCGCCCGCCCTTTCCGGACCTGACTTGCATCCGGTTGTCGGACTGGTACGCATACGCAACGCCGCCCGTCCTTCCGGAAACGAAGAAGCACAGATCGGCCAAGGACGTCCGGACGACGAGGACCCATTGGCCGGTCATCGACTGGAGCCCGATGAACGCATCCACATCGTCAGCGCTCTCCGGGACGAACGCGGCGGTCAGCACCCGGCGGTACTGCGACTCGTCCAATTCCCACCCCTCGACCGAGACGACGCCCTCGCCATCGACATGGGCCTGAAGCTCCAGATCGTCGCCAGCATACAAGACTTCGCCGGCTTCATCGTTGAGGGCGGCGTTGTCCCCCACATCGAGCAAGATGGCCGGAAGCATCGACCCGTCCTTGAAAAACACGGACCCGACCGTGCCTGTCCCGCAGTCCCGGTCTTCCGGATTCGACTGGCCCATGGCCCACCTCAGGACTTCGCTTTTGACCATGTCATCCCCTTTCCGACCTCTGCCTTGATGTCGACCAACAGGTGACTCCGGCCCACGTTCTCCAGGCTCTTCTTCAGCAAAGCCTCCGCTTCCCCACCGAGACTCTCTGGGGCTTCCAGTAGTAGTTCATCGTGGACCTGCGCAAGAATCTTCACTTCCCGCCACTGCGGGTCTACCTCCCGCCGCGCGGATAGCTCGCGCCAAAGGTTTATCATCCCGATCTTGATGGCATCCGCGGCCGTCCCGGAAATGGTCATATGGAACGCCTGTCGGTCCGCATAGTCGTCGAGCGCGATTCCCTTAAACCGGCGGCGCCGCCCCCATACGCTCTCCACAAACCCGTTACGGACCAGGTCGATGTGGACCTTCTTCCGGTACGGCTTCACGCACTTGGCCATCTCATACCATTTCGTGTAGTAGTACTGCGCCTTCTCGATCGAAACCTTCAACATCTCCGCCAACGACTTTTCCGTGAGTCCGTACAGGATCCCGAATGAAACCGTCTTCGCGGGGTTCCGGTCCGTCAGCCCGGTCATTTCCATGACCCTCTTGTGGATGTCCGCACCTTCCTTGAACAACTTGATGAGGTCCGGGTCCCTGCTCTGATGCGCCAACACCCGCAGTTCGATCTGAGAAAGGTCCCCGCATACAAGGATTTTCCCGGGCGGCGCGACCACACAGTCCCGAATGCCCCCCTTGCGGGGCATGTTCTGGCTATTGGGCCGAGCGCTCGAAAGCCGCCCGATCCGCGTCCCCGTCTGACGGAACTCTGGGTAGATCCGGTGCTCAGCCGTCGCCATCGCCATCGCCAACATCGGATGCAGGAAGTTGGTCTTCAAGGTCGACGCCTTCTTGTACTCTTGGATGATGGGTATGATCGCATGCGCCGACACCAGCCGCTTCAAGTACGATTGGTCGGTTGAGTAGACCGGTCGATCCTCTGTGGAATTCTTGTGGGTCGGAATGTCCCCAGGCGGGATCTCCAATCCCCCCCGCGAGGTCTTTCCAAACAGGATGTCGGAAAGCTGCATTGAACTTTCGATCTTGAACCGATGCCCGGCGATCTTCCAAATCTCCGCCTGCTTTTCAACAAGACTAGCCTCCGTCTCCCGGAGCAGCTTGTCCATGCCGGCGATGTCGATGTGGAGCCCAGCAGACTCCATTTCCATGATGACCGGAACGATGGTCATTTCCATCTTGTGGAAAATCTTCTGGATCTTCGGGCCTTCCCGCCGGAGGGCCGGCTCCTCGACCTCCTTCCAAAGCCGCCACACATCGGCAGCATCCTCCGCGGCGTACGCCAAGAACTGCTCGGGAGCAAAGTGGAAGAACGATGCCGCCTGCTCATAGGTCGTCCGCTTCTTCTTGAAGTACTTTTCGACGAGCGGCTTTAGCCCGAACGACGGGTTCTTGGCGTTGACAGGCGATGCCCCCCATTCGTTCGTTATCCACTCCGCCAGTTCCGTGTCCACCGGGATGTTCCTCACGCGGAACCCGTGGGCGTGGAGCACGGCCAGGTCGAACTTGGCATTGTGGATCAGCACCTGGAGGTCTGGGTCATCGAACAGCCCCGACGATAGGCGTTCCCTGGCCTCGGCCAGGACGACGGCCCCATCGTTCCCGAAGAACGGCATCACCCAAGACCGGTCGCCGACCGCGAAGGAGAGGCACAGGAGCCTGTCCGCCCTGACGTCGAGGCCCGTGGTCTCGCAGTCGAAGGCATAAGCCCCCGCGTCCTTCGCGGCCCGCTCGACTTCTGCCAACTGGTCCAATCCGATGACTTCCATGGCTTCCCTTTAGAACGGGATGTCGTCGGCATTCGGAGGCGGTGCCGAATCGGTATCTGGGTACACGGTCGGTTCCGCGGCGGGGGCCGGCCTGGACGTCCCATCGGACTTGCGGTCACCCCAAGTCGCGGACGGATTCTCCGCAAAGTACCGAGCCTGGTCGTCCGATGTGATGGTGGGAATCGCCGTCTCCCACGGGACCACGTTGGTGTCGATCCCCTCCCGCTTGAGCTCCTCCGGGGTCCACTTCCGGATCAGGGTCCAGTCGTCACCGAGCCGGGCGACCGACTTCTCGATCTTGAACTCGCAACCGGCCAGCCCGCTCTGCGCAGCATCCCGTCGCCGGAACAGGTCCACCTCAGACCCCTTCTGCGACTCGAACAGCACCAACAAGGACCGTGGGTTCTTCACGAGTTTCCCGGCGTTCGGACCGGTCTTCGGCGTGTACCCATCCCGATTCACCACTTGGACCAAGTAGTGGGCACCCCGGGGACACGGCGGACGACCCTCCCCAGGGGCACACAGCCAGCACGTCTTCCTCTGCACGGCCAGACACGGGAACACGGGCACCCGAGGGTTCCCAACTGGGTTCCATGCGGAATGCTCGATGAGCCGACGCCCATACTCCGAGTTGATGTTTCCAAGGAACAGGAGGTGCTTCGTCTCCCCGTTCCTGATGAACCAACGCGAGTCGTACAAGCCACGACGGTTCCCGCCTACCCGGGACTGGGGTTTGTAGTCATCGCCCAAGCCCGGGCCATCCCAAAGGTCCCCTGACATGCCATCCCCTCCCAAAAAGGGCCGACAAAAAATCACACCATGACCGCAGAATTGACCGACTTCCTCAAGTCATCATCCGCCATCTTCTTCGGGTCTTCTCCATCCGGGAATCGGCACACGCGCAAGGAGACCACCTGCCCCTTGAGCAGATCGATGGCCTTCTTCGCGCACACGACACCCGCCTTGTCCCCGTCGAAGGCGAGGACCACGGGCTGACAAAGGGACTTCAGCCTCCTGACCTGATCAATGGACAAGGATGACCCCATCACCGCCACGGTGTTGTCGAAGCCCGCCGACATCATCCGCAGGGCGTCGAAGCACCCCTCCACCACATGCACTGGACGGCGTCGGTCTATCGTGAACTCCCCGTAGAGGAACTTCGACTTCGCAAAGGCCCAGTAATTGTGGTGCATCCCCGTGTGCCTCTCGCCCTTCTTGCAGCGGTCGCACCAACAACGGCCGTAACATCCCACG
>Ga0315284_10017906_pt1 | contig 10046 bp, 10 predicted proteins | sample YL17G09_16_MG_FD_203696 | JGI IMG/M metagenome (GOLD analysis project Ga0315284, IMG submission 203696) | Sediment microbial communities from Yellowstone Lake, YNP, Wyoming, USA - YL17G09_16 | ecosystem: Environmental > Aquatic > Freshwater > Lake > Sediment | place: USA: Wyoming | collected...
TACCGCTCGTTCTACGGGTTGCGCATCGGCACGCACGCCGCGGCGGCCGCGGCGAAGTAGCCGCCTCGGACGCAACCCACACGCGCCCGCAGGGCCAAGAGCCCCGCGGGCTTTCCCCTGCCGCGCGCGGCTCCGGGCCCGCAGCCACCCGCCCGTCGCCGTGAGCTCACGCCATCAGCCGCTCACGGACGCTTCCCGCTCCACGGCCCGGGCTCAGATCTCCGCCGCGAACTCCTCGATCCGCCCGGCCCCTTTCGCGAACACGGCGGGCTCGGGGATCAGGCTCAACACCAGGTAGCCCTCGCCTGCGAAGTCGTAGAAGTGCCCCGGATGGACAACCACGCCGCGTGCGAGCAGGCCAAGCGCCCACTCCTCCTCGCTGCGCTGGCGCGGCACCCGCAGCACGGCGCCCCAGCCACCCTGTGCGGCGAGCACGCCCAGTTCCGGCCGGCGTGCCACGAGGCCATCGAGCCGCGCGAGGTTCTGCGCGAGCCGCTCGCGCACGCGCCGCTGGAACGCCCCGCGCGCCGCGAGCAGCGCCGGCAGCGCCACCTGCACGGGAGTCGAGACCGAGAGGAACAGATCCGCGATCCACTCGAGCCCGCGCAGCGCCTCGTCACGGGCGGGTCCGGGACCGCCCGCCACGATCCAGCCCAGCTTCATCTGCGGCATCCCGCAGACCTTGGAGAGCCCGCTCAGCACGAACGTGGGCACGCGCGCGTCGCCCGCCAGGCTCGGCAGCGGCGTCGTCCCGCCCGGACGCGGGAAATCGCCGAAGACCTCGTCCGAGACGATCGCCGCGCCATGGCGCTCGCAGAGCGCCTCGAGCAGGCCACGCTCGTCCGCATCGAGGCACGAGCCGGTCGGATGGTTGGGCTGCACTACGATCACGCCGCGGACGTCGCCCCCGAAGGCCTCCTCAAACGAGTGCCGGTCGAGGTGCCAGGCGCCATCGTAGGCAAGCCGGTAGGTCCGCAGGCTCACGCCCTCAAGCGCGGCGAGCGGCTCGAAGAGCGGGTAGGACGGCGCGGGCACCAGGAACACTCCGCCCGGGTCGGCGAGCAGCCGGAAGAGATGCGCGTAGGACTCGCTGGTGCTCGCCGTGAGTACGATGTGCTCGGGCGGAATCGCAGCGCCCCGCTCCGCGTAGTAGCCCGCCACCACCCCGCGCGCCGCGAACAGGCCACGCGGGTCGGGCTCGTAGCGCGCGCCTTCGGCCCGGGCCAGGGCCGCCAGCTCCTCGGGCCCGGCACCCCCCAGACCCACGAGCGTGGGGTTCGTCTCGGAGAGGTCGAGCAGTGGAACACCCGCGGCTCGGCGCTGCTCGAACAGCCGGGCCCAGGCGTTGCGCTCGAGATCCTGCGGCAGTCGGCGGGAGAGCATGCACCGGACGGTAGAGTGCGCCGCGCCCCCGGGCAAGCCGCCGGCACCGGACCGGCCGGCGCCATCCAACGGCCTCGGCCGACCACGCCGGGGCACGGATGTCGTGGATTCGCTGGGCCGGCCGTCTCGCCCTGGCCCGCCAGGCGGGCAAAGACCGCGCGAAGGCCCGCGAGTACTGCGCCGCGGCCGCGCACTTCTATCCGCTGCCTGCGCTCAACTACGCCTTCATCCGCGCGAAGGCCGGGAAGATGCCGGCCGGCATGAAGGCCTGACGGCGGGCCCGGAAGCACGATGGGCTCCCGTCCGCGGACCGGGGCTCCCGTGCTCGTGCGGTCGTGCCGCGGTCCGCCTACGTCCCCTCGCTCCACGAGCGCAGGTAGCGCTCCTGCTCGGGAGTCAGCACGTCGATCGTGATGCTCATGGTCTTGAGCTTGAGCCGCGCCACCTCCATGTCGATGTGCCGCGGCACCACGTACACCTCCCGCCTCAGCGTCTTCGCCCTCTTCTTCAAGTACTCGAGCGAGAGCGACTGGTTCGCGAACGACATGTCCATCACCATCGCCGGGTGGCCCTCGGCCGCGGCCAGGTTGATGAGCCGCCCTTCGGCCAGCAGGCAGACCTTCTTGCCGCCCTTGAGCGTGAACTCCTCGACGAACGGCCGCAGGGTGCGCCGCTTCGAGGACATGCGCTCGAGCACCGGGATGTCGATCTCGACGTTGAAGTGCCCGCTGTTCGCCACGATCGCGCCGTCCTTCATGGCCGCGAAGTGCTCGCGGCGCAGGACAGACTTGTTGCCCGTCACGGTGATGAACAGGTCGCCCCGCGGCGCGGCCTCGGCCATCGAGACCACCTGGTAGCCGTCCATCTGGGCCTCGATCGCCCGGACCGGGTTGACCTCCGTCACGAGCACCGTGGCGCCGTGCCCCTTGGCGCGCATCGCCACGCCGCGCCCGCACCAGCCATAGCCCGCGACCACCACGGTCGAGCCCGCGATCAGCATGTTGGTGCTGCGGATGACGCCGTCCATTGTGCTCTGGCCGGTGCCGTAGCGGTTGTCGAAGAAGTGCTTGGTCTCGGCGTCGTTGATGGCGATTACCGGGTAGCGCAGCGTCTTGTCGGCCGCCATCGCGCGCAGGCGCGTGACACCAGTGGAGGTCTCCTCGGTGCCCGCCAGCACGTCCTTCAGGTAGCCGCGCTTCTTGGTGTGGAGCACCGTCACCAGGTCGCAGCCGTCGTCCATGGTGATGTGCGGGCGCGCCCCGATGCACGAGACGATGTGCGAGTAGTAGGTCTTGTGGTCCTCGCCCTTGACGGCGAAGGTCGAGATCCCGTAGTGGACGATCAGCGACGCCGCCACGTCGTCCTGGGTGCTGAGCGGGTTCGAGCCGCAGAGGAACACCTCGGCGCCGCCGGCCTTGAGCGTGCGCATCAGGTTCGCGGTCTCGGTGGTGACGTGCAGGCACGCCCCCACGCGCAGGCCCTTGAGCGGCTTCTCGCGGTTGAAACGTGCGCGGATCGCGCGCAGGACCGGCATGTTGCGCTCGGCCCACTCGATGCGCACGCGGCCCTCGCGGGCCAGCCGTAGGTCGCGCACGTCGCCTGGCACTACGGGTTCGTTCACGGCCGCCGCGCGCCTGGTGGTCAGTGGCATGGGTTCTCCTCGCAGAAGGGTCGGGTAACGGACGTCGGACGCCTGCCCGGCGGATACTGCCCGAGACGCGCGCCGCACTCAAGCGGGACGGGGCCGCATGGACGACAGGTGGCAGATCGAGATATGCTTTTGCACATGAAACGAACCACCCTGGTGCTCGACGGCGGGCTGTACGCCCGGCTCAAGAAGCGCGCCGCCGAGGAGGGGCGCACCCTCTCCGACGTGGTCGAGCGCGCCCTGCGACTGGGGCTCGAGACACTGGCCTCGCGCCGGCGCGGACGCGTGGCGCTGCCCTCCTACGAGCTGGGGCCGTTCCTGGTGGATCCCGCGCGGCGCGAGACATTCGGGGCGCTGGTCGCCCGCCCCGGTGAGCCGGAGGAGCGCTGATGCATGCCATCGACACGAGCCTGCTGGCCTGGGCGGCAAACCGTCATGCGCCCGGGCACGCGCGGGCCGCGCGCGTGGTCGAGACCCTGGCGAATGGTAGGTCACCCTGGGCGCTGCCGTGGCCCGTGGTGCACGAGTTCCTGCGCCTGGTCACGCACCCGCACGCCGTGGCGCGCGCACTCGCACCCGCCGATGCCTGGGCTTTCATGGAGGCGCTGCTCGCCAGCCACTCGCTGCGCCTGCTCGGGCCCACCGAGGCCCACGCGGCCTCGCTGACCGAGACGCTCGCCTCCCTTCCGCCGGGTCTCGGAGTGCCACCCGGCTTCGAGACCGCCGTGCTCCTGCACGAGCACGGCGTGCGCCAACTGCTGTCGGGCGACCGCGGAATGCGGCGCTTCGCCTTCCTCGAGGTGCGGGACCCGGTGCACGGCGCCGCCTGGTCGCCGGGCGAGCCGCCGGCACGCCGCTACCGCGTGCTGAGGCCCCGAACGGTTCGGTGAGGACCTGCGAGGGTACGCACAACATCCACACGCTGGTCCTCGGCGAGCAGATCACGGGGCTCGCCGCGTGCCGGTAGGGGGCCGGTGCTGTCGCCGAATGCACGGAACGAACATCGCCCGGGCTCTCTTGAGCCCGGGCGATGCGCTTGTTGATCTGACTGCTGGCGGATTACTTGCCCCAGAGATCGAAACCGAGTCTCAGGGAGATGTGATTGGCCTCCCCGATGAGAACGTCCTCGCCCTTCTTGCCTTCCATGTTGCGGTCGAAGCGGACCTCGGCCCGCAGCGCGCCCTGCTGCCCCAGCTTCTTACGGACACCAACGCCAGCCCCGTACAGCACGGATGTCGCGCTCAAGTCGTCACCAAGGCTGACGCCCTGGATCCCTGCCCCCGCGGTCACGAAAGGCGCAATCTGCCCCTTCGAGTCGAAGTTGTACTGGTAGTTCGCCGTGAGATCGTATGCACTCACCGATTCTCCGCCTGACGACATGACCGACACGGACGACAGCAGGTACACCTCGTGCATGGGCTTCTCACCCACGAGACCAAGACGGAGACCCCCCGTCGGCCAGCCGAATATGCTCACGTCTTCAGCGCCTTCGTCGGTCGGCATGAGCATCTCGTAGCCCAGATTCCCACCGATGCTCCAGTTCATGGCCGTCGCCGGAACGACGAGGACCGTCAGGCAAGCGATCGCAGTCACAACAATTCCGAGCTTCCGCATCTTCGTTTCCTCCACATCTGGGGTCTGACTAGGTGGTCGGGCCGACTTTGGGGCCGGGGATCCGCCGCCACTTCGAGAGACTACCAACCTACTTCCGACGTCATTCGGGCCTGCCGTTGCAGACCGTCGGGTGGCCCATGCCGACAGTCCGGACCTTCATGGCCTCAGAGGCGGACTTCCCGCGCTGCCGCCCCGGGCATGGCCGGAGCCTCGGTGCGGTACTGGGAGCATTCGACCGGGCGGGATCGGACACGAGAGATGTTCGTCATCCCTGGTCTCGATGCGCAACTGCGGCGGCTCGGGCCGCCTGCTGTCTTCAACGGCCCCTCCGTGGCCGCCGCTTCCGATGCGGAACCTACCGACCGGACTCGGCCAGAGTCAACCTCAGGATGTACGAGTGGCCCCATCGCAAACTTGGCTCCAGAACGCCAATCTGTTGCGGTACAACGAATCGTTCCACTTATGAACGCCGCAGGTTGCGCTTTCGAGCCTCGCCGCTGGCCGGGAGAGGCACTGTTCCAGCCACCCCATGGCGTGCCCAGCCAGCTCAGCCGGCCCCATGGGCTGCGGCCCGCCGTCGGGACAGGAGCACCAGGTACCAACCCGGGCGGGCCAAGAACGCTTCAACGCGGCCACAAGATTGATAGTGATGACGTCCGGCGCGAGGACGAGCACGTTCTCGCGGAAGAGACCCTGGTTGCGGAAAGCCAGACGCCATCACCCGACTGCGCCTCCGCCGGGGCCTGCATCAGGAGCCCCGCGCGCTGGACCGGCGTCGCCCAGGGCTCGGCATCGCCGGTCCCGCGATCCGCCAGATCGCAGGTGTTCGATGGCGATGGGAGAGCAGATTGCGGTGATCGTGGCGTACCGGAAGGGCGGCGGCTCGTGTCATCGGGTGCACCCCGCAGGAGACTCAGGATCCACAGGTCGGCGATGCGCCCTTGCTGGGCGTACCAGGCGACTCGGCCCGGGTCGAGTGACCCGGGCCGAGCGCTCCAACCGGTACGGAATCGATCTCTACCTGGACGCCATCCCGAAGCTCGCGCTGACGCCACCGTGGAAGTACATGGTCGCCTTATCCTCGGTCAAGACGTCGTGAAACTTGGCGAACGCTCCCGCCTTGACCGTCGGGTTCACCATGAAGTCGACGCCACCGCCGATGAAGACGCCCGGCTTGTTCTCGCTGGCACCAACAGCGAAGTCAATAACGTCGCTGAAATCCGCCGAGACAATGTACAAGCCACCGCCGACCATGAGGTATGGGGACGCGGAGCCATCCGTCGTGCGTATCCACTTCGAGTAGACGGTGATGGGGATGATCGAGAAACTGAAGTCCGCGCCAGCCGGAAGGTCCCCCATCCCCACTCTCACGTAGTCGACGCCAATGCCCATCGCGGACTGCTCGTTAAGCGCGAACTCGCCGAATACTCCGGCCTGGAAACCCATGCTCAATCCGTGGCCCATGTCCCCGGTAATCTTGGCGAGCCCGCCGTTGATGCCGAACGCCCCGTCGGCCGCAAACGCGCTCGAGAACACGACCGTACTGAGCAACAGGGTGATCAATGCGGTCTTCTTCATCCGATCCTCCACGTGAGATGAGTTGAATGAGCGGTCACAGGCCCCGGAAGACTCAGGCCTCACCAACGTGACAACGGATGCCGTTCCCAACCTCTCTTCTGCGATGCGCGGTCCTCCCTGGCCAACCGGCGTGAGACACGGGCAACCCCGCAACCCCACCCGGTCCGGCGGGACCTCTGCTTGGTCCATACGCAGACCTGGGGCTCCAAAGCTGCCGAGCATGGTCCTGCGGCCATGCAATCAAACCGCGGGGAGTACCCGGACGCGAGGCATGCACGGCCTCCTTGGTCTCGATGCGCAGCTTCGGCGGCTCGGGCCGCCTGCTGTCTTCAACGGCTCCTCCGTGGCCGCCGCTTCCGACGCGGAATCTAGTGACCGTACTCGGCAGAAGTCAACCTCTCAACAAGCCGAAGGACCCCGCAAGCTCGGTTCCAGAACTGCGACTCATTGCGGCACAACGCAGCGTTCCAACTCTGGACGCCGAGTCTGCCTGCCTCCAGGATTGCTGCTGGCCGTGAGAGGTGCTGTTCAGACGATCCCGACAGACTGTCCTGCCCCCACAGCCAACTCAGCCGGCCCCGTGGGCCGCGGCCCGCCGTCTGGACGTGAGTACCAGGTACCAGCCCAGGCAGGCCAGCAGCGCCCGGTCGGTGGCCGGAACGGTGGAGGACTCGAACTCCACGCGTGTCGCGCGGCGTGACAGCGAGAACCGCCAGTGGAAGCGCACCACGGCAGCGCCGTTGGCGTCCTCGAACCGCCAGGCAGGGCTCCAGAAAGCCTCCCGCCGCCAGACGAATTCCCTGCCGTCCTCGAAGCGCAGGACACCGCGCCGCCAGGAGCGCTCTAGAGTGGCCACCGGAGTCGTACCGTCCGCGGCCAGCACGCGCACGTTCTGGCGGAAGAAGCCCTGGTGCAGGAAGCACCAGCTACCGTCACCAGACTGCGCCTCCGCCGGGGCCTGCGTCGGGAGCCCCGCGCGCCAGACCAGCGTCGCCCACGGCTCGGCATCGCCGGTCCCCGGACCCACCAGATCGTAGGTGTTCGACAGCAGGCTGCGCGGCTTCCACGCCAGCTCGCGGCCGATCGCCTCCCTGATGGACCTCATCGCGACCTCCTTCTCCCGTACGTGCGGCGGACGCGGAGAAGATGGGACGTTCGGCCTCGGCCGGGACCGGTCAGGCCGCCGCTTCCCGGGCCATCTCGTCGACGCGCCGCTTCTCGGCGCGACTCAGGAAGTAGACCGCGACCAGGATGAAACCCACCGAGACCCAGTCCTGCAGGGTCGGGAACTTGGCCTTGAAGACGAAGAACATGAGCAGGGTCGCCGTCGTCCCGGCCAGCAGCGACGTGAGCCGGTTCACGAGGCCGGCGAAGGTCGCGGTGCGGCCCTTGAACATGAAGATGAAGACCGAGAAGAACGCGAGCGCGCCGTACGGCAGGCCGGTGAGGAACGCGCCCAGGCTCGGTTGCGTCACCGCTTCGCGGAAATCCGCGATCGGCTTCGCCGTCCAGCCGAAGGCCGGCGCGCCGAAGAAGAATAGGGCCACGATCACGGCCATCGTCAGGCTCGCCGCGATCTGCTCGACCGCGAAGAAGCCCTGGTTGTCGAGCGGCACTCCCTTCGCACGCGTGTTCTTGAAGTAGTTCATGATGTAGATGCGGATCGTGTAGGCCCCGATGTAAAGGCCCATGATCGTCATCGCCTGGGGAGAACGGATGAAGTCGAAGCTGCCCTGGAGCGCCCCGGGCTTGAGTCCCAGCCAGTGGGCGGCGTCGATCCCGCAACCCTTGAGGTACGACACGATCGGGATCAGGACCACGTTCGTGGCGACCGCGAGCAGGGCGAACACGACCGCCCAGTTCTCCTCGGCGTAGACGCGCTTCTTGAGGATGCCCTGCCTGATCTGCACCGCGTCGATCAGCCGGCTGATCACGATGATACTGCCGCGCATGATCACCATGGCCACCATGACCGAGATGGGCAGCGTGTACATCAGGGTCGTGGTCGGGATGACGACGGCCGTGCAGATGCCCGAGGGGATGATATAGGCAGCCTCGGAGGGGACCGTGAACGGACCCCACTTCACCATGCGGTTGGACCTGAGCTTGATCCAGCCCAGCGCGAAGACCACCAGCAGGGCGATGGCGCTGCCGCCGAGCGTGTTGTTGAAGAGGTAGGCCATCTCCGGCATGCGATACGGGTGGCCGCCGGTGAAGACCTTGGCGAACATCCCGGTGAGAACGTACAGGCCGAAGTAGCCGAAACACAGCTGCAGCAGGCGCCCGGTGCTGCCGGGCGAGGTCTTCCACATGGTCACACCCTCCGTGAGGCTTCTCCCATGTACTATCGGCCGGGACGCCATGGGGTTGCAGGCGGCGTGCAGGCCATCCCGGGGCGTTCTGAGCCCGGGGCGGTTCATGGCAGCGCAATCTACCACCGCCGGCTACCGCCGTCACGCGGGAAGCGCGGAGAACGGCGCGTGGAGCGGACTGGTCCCGATGGACCTGGACCGCCCGCCGATCAGACCTTCGGGTGAGTAGTCCGCACGGCTTCTCCCCCGTCCGGCAGCGGCACCCGCTCGTAGTCCGAGAAGAGCGCGGGCGACTCCCGCCGCATGAGGTCCAGCACCTGGAGCGCCACCTTGCGGATCTCGACGTCGGCCGCCGCCGAACCGCGCATCTCGATGAAATGCCGCAGCGCCCGGGCGTTGGCGGTGAAGAAGATCCGGGTCTCGGTGGCGTTCGGGAGCACCGAGCGTGCCGCCTGGCGCGCCAGCTTGCGGCGCACCGTGCCATCGGGCTCGCTGGCGTAGTGCCGCTCCAGCCCACTCACCAGGCGGTCGTAGGCTTCGCGCGCGGCCTCCACGGCCCCGGTCCACACCGCGTGTAGCGCCGGGTCGTCCGCAATGACGTCGGGCTCCACGAAGGGCGACTCCGACTCGTTCACGTAGCGCTGCGAGAGCTGCGAGTAGGCCCAGCCCGCCCGGTGCCGCACCAGCTCGTGCGTGAACGAGCGCGACACGCCGGTGATGACGAAGCTCCACACGGCATGCTCCAGCACCGAGCCGTGCCCCACCTCGATGAGGTGGCTGAGGAACTCGCGGTTGGTCTTGCGGCCCTTGCCGTAGGACAGGTAGCAGAGGCGGCCGGCCATCTCGGCCAACGCCTCGGCACCCACCTCCGCGTCGCTGGTCCAGGTCAGCTCATGCTCCACGAGGAAGCGCTCGATGGCTCCCGGGTCCGCCACCTGGCGGCCCACCAGGAACACCTTCGGTTCGCGAATGATCCTGAGGGGCCGGGCAGTACCGGTCGCTTCCATGGACGAACCTCCTCCTGCGTGAGTCGCGGCTGGGCGGCAATGTAGCAGAGCGCGAGGTCAGCGCTCCAGCCGGCGTACCTTCTCGCGCACGCGCCGCATCACCCGGTCCACGTCCTCGTCGCTCGTGTAGAAGCGCGGCGCCAGCCGGAGGCCCAAACCCGGGCAACGGTCGAGCAGCACGGCTTCCGCCAGCAGCGCCTGGCAGACCTCGGGGGCGCGCGGCAGGTCGAGACATACGGTGCGCCGCGATGCTCCGGAGCGCGTGGCGAGGCCACGCCGAAACCGTACTCGCCGGCAAGCGCGATCATGCGTCCGGTCTGCCGCAGCGGCTTCTCGCGGATCGCCCGCACGCCGATGCGGGCCACGATCTCGTAGCCCGGCCGCGCCGCGGCGTACGCCAGGACGGAGGTCGTGACCGGCGCAGCTGGGGTCCAACTCGGGCTCCGGGTCGGGCCGCAGGCGGCGGCCGCTGGGTTCAGGCGTCGCGCGGAGCAGTGCCGTCGA
>Ga0315284_10017907_pt1 | contig 10046 bp, 3 predicted proteins | sample YL17G09_16_MG_FD_203696 | JGI IMG/M metagenome (GOLD analysis project Ga0315284, IMG submission 203696) | Sediment microbial communities from Yellowstone Lake, YNP, Wyoming, USA - YL17G09_16 | ecosystem: Environmental > Aquatic > Freshwater > Lake > Sediment | place: USA: Wyoming | collected...
AGCAGCCGTCCGTGGAGGATACCCGTAAACCCCAATCTCATGCCCAAGACCGCCCCCCGCCCTAAACGCAACTACGGCGAAGCCGTTTAGTCCAACGCTTTGTGTGCGGCTGCTACTTAAGGTAAACTAACGTGTTACCCACAGATTTTCGTGCAGTAAACCCGACCCAGGAGGTGTTGCATCATGTCGGAGAATACAGGACATCCGGTCGAAACGTCGGGATCGACCCGGCGCGAGTTCATGAACCATGCGGTGCTGGCGGGTGCGTCGGTCTCGATAGCAGTCCAGACAGCCCAAGCCGCGCCAGCGGGCCAGCCCGGCGTGCCTTGGGAGTCCAACGGACGCATGGGCATCGGCATCAACCTGGAATACGTCCGGCACGCCGACAAGAGCCTCGCGTACGGCATCAAGCGCGCCGGGGAGATCGGCTACAAGTGGGTCGAGCCGTGCATGTTCGACGGCCGCTGCCTGCTCGCCAACGCCGGCTATTGCCACGTGACGAGTTTCGACACGGACCCCAAGATCATCAAAGACATGTGCGAGGAGGCCGGCGTGCAGATCAGCGGGCTGTCATCGCACTCGGATCTGCTCAACCCCGAATACGGTGTTCAATACGCGCGGAGGGGCATTCGCTACGCCCGGGCGCTCGGTGTGAAGGTCGTCCAGATCACCGAGGACATGCATCCGCCCAAGTGGATCGACGAGGCCGAGGCCTACAACATCATGCGGATCAACCTCCGCGCGATCTCGGAGACGTGCGAGGAAAACGGCGTGTGCATCGCAATCGAACAGCATGGGCCGTACACCGCCAAGATTGAGCGCATGAAGCGGATCCTGTCGCTGGTGGACTCGCCGTGGATCAAATGCAACTATGACTGCGGAAACACCTTTCTCGCCAACTCGGACCCGTACGAAATGCTCGATGCCGTGATCGACAAGGTTGTCCACGTCCACGCGAAGGACATCTCGGTGAAGCAGGCCGAGGCGGAGCGCGGCAAGGTCACCGGCACGGCTGTCGGCTGCGCCTGCGGCGACGGTGTGATTGACTGGAAACGGCTGGTGGGGCGGCTGAAGAAGGCGGGTTACAAGGGTGTGCTTTCAGTCGAGTGCGGCACGGAGGAGGAGGCGACCCGCTCCCTGGCGCACCTGACAAAGGTGCTGCAGGAACTGGATGCCTGACGCAAGGTTCCCAACCTTCAACCTCAGCCCCTCATTACCATGCAAGAAACTGGAGTTAGTTGCGTAGCGGGGGGCAGATTCGAAGCGCCGCCCTGTGGCTTTGACCTTTGGGTTCCCGCACCAATATGGTCGAAGACCTTTGTGGCACTCGCCCAAAGGTACATGCGGGACATCTTCCCACTGGGAAAAGGCCGAAGGATCGGCGCAGATTTCCGTGAAATCCTCGGACTGTGTCAGCCTTCATAAGTCATTGCTTCCTCAATAGGTACTTGCTCTCTGGAGTCACAACGCTCCTATCGGTGCCGGATAGATTGTCGGGAAGGACACCTCCTTGTGCCGCCCGACATCCCGCCAGAAATGGACGTCCTGGTCCGTTCCCTGGTTCAGCGAGGCTTTCAGAAGCTCAACCAGGACCAACGTTTCGAGAGCAGCGCCTCGTCAGGATGCATTTCGAAGCTCGGCCATATTCACAGCTTCAGAAACCGATCCAGCCAAGCGAATGCCTCTTCCTGCATTTCCTGATTGAAGAGATGAGGCACATCATAGAACCGGCACTCCAAGCGGTCTTTGGCATTTTGGGATGCCCACACTTCCGCCATCTTCTCGAAGCACCGATTCACTCCGCAAATCGGGAAGAGCACGTCTTGAGTTCCGGCGAGAAACATCATGGGCTTGGGACAGGCAATGCTGGCGATGTCCGGGTAATCCAAGTAGCTGAAAACGCCGGGGTGGATCATCGTGAACGATGACGTACCTGATGTTTGGTTCTGGCCGGGGACCATGAAGCCTTCGAGATCGCACATCCAGCACACCACGACAGCAGCCTTAACGATGTCGGTGGCCGCGCTAAGCTGCCACGTTCGATAGGCACCCATGGATAGGCCGAGACAGCCGATACGATTCGGGTCCACCATGGGAAGCCCTTGAAGGTACTCAGCGCTTCGAATATCGTCCCATGCGTTATAGCCGGCCCAGGAGTATCCGAGTTGGAACATGTTCGCGGCCAACGCCTGTTGTTCTTGAAAGTCGACGCCTTCCTTGCGTCCACGGTCCCCCCAGTAGGTGGCGTCGATGGCAAGAACCACATAGCCGCGCTTGGCGAGTTCGTCGCCGATATAGCGCCCGGCGTAGTACTTGGAGGTCCAATCCTGAGCGTCTTCCGCGAACCCAGCAGGCGCATTGAACGGCAGGACCACCTTCTCCTTGCCGATCGAGAAGTGGGCTCCGTGATCATGCAAAGCGATGATGCCGGGAAAAGGCCCCTGCCCTTTCGGAACCAGGAGATATGCGGGCACTCGGCAATGGGAACTGATGTTAAAAGCAATCTTCCGTGCCTCGTAAGTGTTCCTTTGTTCCACCTCAAGGATTGTCGCTTCGAACGGCACGCGCGCAGGCGGGGTCAAGAAATGCGCGAGTAGGATCTTTCGCGCGGCCGTACGCCATTTGTCGAATCGCATATTGGCCTCGCGCCAAGACATGGGAAACCGCATCTCTCGGATACGCCGGTCGTAGTAACTCGGCATGCGGTCGCGTACCCCGTAAGCATCGAAGTACGTCGCTGGCGCCGGCGGAGCTGCGGGAACCTGGAGCCACCGCGCTGCGTCCTTCTCGTAGCGTGACTTGAGCGCGGCTAGGCCGCCTTTCATCAGGTAGACATTTGTCCGCACGGTCGTCGGACCGTTCCTCCGAAGGGGCATCTGTGCTTGGGAATGTATGCAGCGATGCGATGCATTTGCGTTGTTCGCGATGCTGTCACAGCACTCAGAAGCTGTGCCTGTAACCCAGACGCCGTCGGCGCTGGTACAAACGATGAGCGGCCTATCAGGCCGGGAAGTCTGAAGTGTCTTCCATCCGGCATTTCTCATATCCTCATTCATCTCTGGCGACGGCAGCCCCTCAATGAACGTGAAGTTGCGGGCGTTACCTTCCACTTGTTCTCCAAGAGAGAGCCAAGAACCATCTTTGAGGTACCAGATCCGATTGAGCAGGTCTTGATCGTTTCCCTCGAAAAGCCCGCCCTTCATCTGCGTGCAGGGCCCGAGCTTCAGGACATCCGGAGGTGTTGTTCCCTCTTTCGGAACAACCGTGTAAGAACACTCGACGCTGTCCAAGCGAGGCACGAACGTTGCCATAAGGACGGCCTCATCACGCTCGATGACGAACGAAAGCGTCTGGGTGACCTCATCGCGGCGCCAATCGACCTTGCACTGATGCAGGTCGGCATAAGACAGGTTTGGCAGGTTGACAAACTCAGGTCCCCAGAGAATGACCTGGGCTTCGGGGTTGTCCGGACGCGACAAGCGGATGTAGGTTCCTGCATCGAGGGGCGTCAGCCGAATGCGGCGGTCATCGACACGGTTCAGTACTTGCCCCAGGCGTTCTGGTGTGTGAAGGAGACGCTCGCCGGGCCGATGCTTGAGATAGAAGCGCAGGGCTTCCCACAGATGCACGAGGGTTTCAGGCACCACAGATCCCAGCGTTACCTTGCCCTCGGAGTAGTCCCGTGCCGGATCGCGGTCTTCGGGGTGTTCGTACAGCGGGTAGATATCTTCGGCCTGCTTGATGACGCCGGAGGACATCTCCCAGCCCTGGACGCTTTGGAGGAACATTCCCGTACGTTCATATGCACTTATATAGCTTTGTATCGCACGTTCGATGGCGTCCAGCAGGCCATCGATTGCCTCGCCCCGCGCCTCGAGCACTTGGGCCGCGCGGGCAATCTCTGCTGCACACTCGGCGGATTGAGAGAAACTGTTACGGCTGCTCTTAGGGTGAGGGTAGCGCCAGCCACCCGTAGGATCCTGGGACTCCGCCAGAAAATCAGCCACGGCGCGCACTGTATCGCGTAGCTTGGGTTCATCTGGCAGTTCCTGGAGCAAGTGCGGCAGCCCCATTAACGCGTAACTCAGGATGTAGGGTTTGGCGAAGGGGAATTTATACCCTCGCGCATCCTCTTCCAGGAACGGGAGATTCTCGACGATTGGCTCGCCGCTCTGCGTAGACAGGTCTCCCTTGGATAGCACAGAACGTAGTTCCCGGAACAAGCGCGCGGCTTCGTCTTCATAAGAGCGAACGCCCGTGAACCGGAAGAGACGGAGGAAGTCTTCGACTGCGCCCACATTCCGGGTGTTCCCCGGCGGCTGGTTGCTGTGCATGTGCTGCCGCGCATACTCGACCTGCCAGTGCAATGCTGTGGCCATTCTGGGATCGCCGGTTTCCTCGTACGCGTAGAAGAAACTGGCGAAACCCTTCGTGCAGAAATCGAAGGCAGGGTTCCTCCGCCAACGGAACATGGGGCTCTCTGCCGTGTATTCGCTCATGGGATGGCGCGTTCCCCCAAAGTGGCTGTAGTCCTTTTCCCAACCTCCGATACTTGTCTCATCGCCCCACCATATGCACAGGTCGTAGAAGTTCGAGCACCAAAGCGCTGCAACGTCACGTAGTTCACTGTCATCCCGCCGATACGCCGCATCGAAAATAGCGGGGGCGCTAGGCAATCGCAACATGCCGCCTATCGCCGTTTTCCCAGTGTTTTCGTCATAGGAGGTGACGTTCCCGAAATCGTCTCCTCTTAGCATGCAACGCTTCACCGAACTCCACGCGTAGTCATCCGCGCTTTCGATGTCCGGCCAAAGAGACAGATCGAGCGGCATTCCCGAGTCGTAGATCACGTCGTAAGCTGTGGGGGCTACGTGAATGGGCAGGACCGGTTCGAGCAATACGCCTAGAGACGACACGCCGGGCTTGCCGATAACGAATTCCATTCGCCGCCAAGCGGTATTCTGGAAGGGAACTCTCTCGTCGGCACGACACCGAAGATAGCGCACTTCGGCACCTGTTTGGGCCGGGGAAATGTCGACACCTCCGCGCAATTCGAATGGGGCGATAGGAAACGAAAGCTGCCACACGCCGTCAGAGGTCGTGAGCGCGCAAGGTTCTCCGTTTGTGAAGGCATGGGAAACGGTCTCGGCCATCGCCGGACATGAGAGGCTCCAACCGAGGTCCGGGGCAGTATCGTCCCCCCAGATTTGTCTTTGAAGGTGGGCTTGAACCGCCACGGTGCCCAGCCTATCCATTCGGACTTCGATGATGCGCGGCCATTGGGGATCGGGTGCGAGGAGGCGCACCCAGACATAATGCTCGCCCCACTCGATCACTTCCGGCTTTGCCGGTGTGGCAACTGAGCGTTTCGGGGCGATAAGCGTGGCATTCCAGGTGCTGCCGTTTTCATAAAGCACGCGTACCGACTCGGGCGTGACTTGGACGGAAATCCCGGACAATTCGGCTTTGATGGCCCCTTGTGCATCCAATTCGAGGGAGCGATGCTCGACAGGTCGAGGCTCGGCCAAGCGCAAGGCGAATTGGTGTGCGTCAGGGGTCGCGAAATTGAAGGGGAAAGTCAGCATTGCGCGACGCACGCTGACGGGCCGACCAGGATGGCGGGTAAGGATGCGCAGATCCACAGCAATCTCATCGCCCTTGCAGATTGCCTTGACGCCCATCGACTCGGGCAAGGCTCCCGGAGCAAACGGCAAAGACACGCGCACGAGACGTTCCCCCGTGGCTGCCGGCATGACTGTGAATGCAGGCAGGGCGCCAACCTCGCCCGTGCAGATGCCTCCCGTCTCGACAAGCGGCTCGTGCATCGAGAACCGATCGAGCCAAAGCCCCATCGCGGCTTCAGTGTTGACCATTTGGGTCTCTTGTGCTGCTCCCGCAAGACACAGCAGAGGCAGGATGAATGCCAGTTTTGGGCAATGCAGCATGTCGAAGCTCCTCTCTCTTACAGACAGTTCAAGAAGCAGAACCTACTGGTTGCAGCCTTCCATTGAAGACTACATGGACCATCTCAACACGCCATGGATAAGCGAGCATCGCACGGCATACATATCAGCGGAGGCACCTTCAGACAACCTTGACCGTTGGGTTGGGTGAAGATGCGCCGGCAGTCATCCCAGTGGATATTCATGATATCCATCTTCTTCTTGAGTTGGTCGATTAGGTCCGGCTCGAGCATACGGACGTATTCCTCGTCTTTGGTCTTGGCCGTGTCGGCAATCACGTCATTCGGGCGGGGGGCCAGATGATATTCCAGAGATGACGGTGCGCCTCGGCCAGTTCACGCAGATGCGTCATCCTTGCACTGGGTTCACAAACGTGAACCCCATAAAACCGATGAGAACCTGCGGCGACACCGTCTCTAGGGTCAGGGACTCCAGCGCCACCCCGTTCCGCAGCCGCCTGTTGAGCACCATGGCGGGGCAGCTCTTCCACGCCAACCGGAGAGGATGTGGCGGTACTGCCCCGCCTTCTATGTTTTTCGTATGGCATATTGCTCTAAGCACCTCATGGCCGGATCGGGTTTTCGCCCGACGCGGAACTACACTTTGGAGCAAAACACGCGCCTACTCTTCCACGGCCGCCAAGGTCATACCCGCGAGGCCAAAGAAAGTCTCTGTGGCTATGCTGCGTATCTCGATAGACGACACCTTCCTGGCCGGATCGCAAACCACGTCCGTCATCGTCAAATGATGCTGATAGCCCAGGCTTATCCGGGGCGGTCTGTACATGTCTGTTGGGACCGGTTCGATGTCCTTCAACGGAAACGCGACAGTGTTGATCCCGCAGTCCTGTTCATACGTGTCGAAATTCAGCGGCGAGATCAGTTGGGTAACGGCCCGGTTTCCATCTTCATAGTTTACGGCCACGTCCACGGCTGGCACGTAGGATTTCATCGAAACCTCCATGTCTAGCGACAAGAGATAGATTTTGTGAAGGCGCCGGTTGACCTCGAAGCGAACCCCTGTGGGCAACGGGTAAGGATCGGTGTTAGCCAGCATAATCAGGTCGTTTCCTTTCTCCCTCTGCTCTCCCGGTCCCATCGGCCCGAGCACAAAAGGGATCCCGGCCACGTCAATCTCTTTGGGTAAGGGTTCTGTCAAGCGGAAGATCGGCTGGAACAAGAACTGAATATACTCCGGGTCACCCTGTGGACCTTGGTACTTGACGTACTTTCCGTAGTCCCAGTTCCAGGGGTGCTTGAAACACCGCTGGATGTCGTCCGTGTATGCGGCGGCGAGGTCCACGGGGATTGTCTTGGCTCCAGCAGGCAAGGGTTCTGTTACCGTTTGCGCCGTGACCTCCTTGGCCGTCTTGGGCAAGGTCGAGAAAACGACGGGCTCGATCCAACTCACGTTTCCGACGCGGCAGTTGAGAAAGAGAGTGGCCCGGCCGCATGCTGCCTTCTTCAGCCGGACTTGGATCTCGACTGACGTTTGGCCCTGGATGTCAAAGAAGCGGTACCGGTCGTCCACTTCGACCTTGTCGGCTCCTGTAAGGCGGACCGTGGCCGTCTCGCCGACCCGGAGGTCCGCGGGAGCTTCCATCTGCATGGACCGCTCGTCAACCGCCATAACAACCTCACCCCCGCCTCCGGGCAACTCGACCGTCACGCTCGCATGCTTCATGGCCGGGGCCACGCCATATTTGACGGGCTTTCCGTCCACGCGCACGTCGAGCACCGGATTGTGCACAGACAATACCGCAGTAACTTGAACATCCGGCGGGGTGACGACCTTGAGCGTCTGCGAGCCTTTCTGCCGTTTCCACTTCATCGAGAGGCCTGCGCGCTCGAACGCGGCATGGTCCCAATGCGACGGGAAACGCGGCTGAATGACCAACCGCTTCTGGTCGAGATGGGGTTCGACACCAAACAAGGCTTCGACTGTGGTTCTGGCCACGGCGCCCAGCACGGTGGCCGGGTCCATGCCCCCGACACCGCCGTGCTTGTAGACACCGCCCGGATACACGATATAGCTGAAACCCGGCGACGCGGAGCGGTAACTTGTCGAGGCAATCGTCTCGAGCAACCGCCCGCCCTCATCGTAGTGGCCCGCCAGCATGAGCGCCCGCGCGATCATGACGGCATCGCCGTCGGCAACCATGGATTGGCTCCACATGACCGGCCACCAGTCGCCTTCCTTTACCCACAGTCCGCCGTTTTCGTCGGGAAACGAGCAGTTGGCCAGAAACCAGTCCGCCAGCACGAACGACTGCCACGGGTCGGTCAGCCCCGTCCAGATGGGAATTTCCACTTCGAGGCACTCCGGATGCAAGCGCAACACGCCCAACGGACATTTTGACCCCAACATGGCCATCTCGTCCGACCAGAGTTCACGTTGCGCGGCCTCGTGGATGCGCTTCGCCTTCTTGTCGTAGCAGTCAGCCAAGAAAGGCAGCTTCAGGAGTTGGGCGAACTCGGCCATGTCGGCATAGGCCTTGCGTACCAAGGCCGTCTCGAAACAGGAACTTGGACCCCGGGCATCCGCGTCGCTCTTCCACTGATGAAGTATGTCGCTGTACAGATCATCCCCGTCTGGATTGAGCGAGGCCTCGAGGTATTGCAGTGCGCGGACCAATACGGGCCACAGTTGTTGGACTGCGGCCAGGTCGCCAGTCCATTTGTAGTAGTGATATAGAGAGTCAATATACGATTCCTCAAAGGACGTGGGATGGGCGTCATCGCGGAAGTTCCGGCCTGTTGACCGGATCCAACCGTCGGCTTTCTGGTTGGTGGACAGCAAACGGAGAAAGTCAATGGCCTTAGCTTCGAGTCCCAAATCCGACGCGCCATGGATGTGGCGGTAGGCGAAGATGTAGTGCCATTGGTCGCCGTACTTCGTGTCGTGGCAAAGGCCCGGCGGCTGCACCAGCCCCGGATACAGGTCGTTCAGCATCAGCTTCAGCAACGAGTTCAGTTTTGGGTTCGGAACATCCATTGAGATGGGCGACGTGCGGTACACGCCCAGATCCCAGTTCGCGCAGCAGGCATCGAAGACCTTCGCCGCATCGGCTCGGATTTGCTCGATTGCATGATCGCCATTCACCACGATGCGAGCCATCGTGTCAATGCCCTCTTCCCTCATCCGCCGCCGCACGTCTTCGGGAAGTGATGGGTTGCGATCGAAGAACGCGCGAACACGTTCCTCGACTTCGGCGGCATCGTAACCGGGTGAATCAATCAAGCAGGTCAGGTAGGCCCGGCCTTGGCCTTGGGCGGCAAGATCGAGTGCCCGCTTCGCGCCCAGCCGGTCATCGACTCGGTTCGGTCCATCCCATGCGAGAAGCACTTCGTAGTGCGTGTCGTGTAACAACGGAGGGCGGCTGGAATCATCCAGTTCGCGCGGACACGGCACACGCACCAAGGTAGCGTCGGCTGCTTGCGGTACGTTCAGGGCGCGCACGGGCTCCTTGCTGTCGGCGGCCAGCGCCACCAGTTGCACTGTTCGGGGGGCGTCCCGCAGGTTGCTGACCGTCAGTCGTCCGATCATGCCGTACGCCGGGACTGCCGCGGGCGAGACGACCTCGAGTGTCGCGTCCAGCCCCAACTCCGCATGAGACAGGCCGTAGACTACGCGGCCGGGGAGGACTTCGCACCTTTTCACTTCGAACTCGTCGAACCAGACCGTCCTTTCTTCCTCCTGAACGCCCACGACCACGGTCGCCAGCGGGTCGTACAACTCCATGCGCATCTTGAAAATGGGTTTTGTGAGGCACCGCGCGCCGGCCCGCCGGTGATGGATCATGTAGTAGCCTTCGGCGTCGGGGAGGAAGCGGATGCCATCTTCGGTGGGTTCCTGCACATCCGGTCTAAGGGGGCCCAGCCCATTCGCGCCCAAGTCCAAGTACATGCTGCTGAGGCGCTCAGGAAAGGCCGCGAGGTTCTGCGAGGGCACATATGGGATGTCATATCCCTTATTGGATTCCCTCAGAATTTCGACTGGGAGCCTCACAGGCTTCGCGGTCACGTTCGCCGCGTCAGCATCGGCTGCGGTCGTGCCGTGGATGGTAACCACGACCAGGGTCAG
>Ga0315284_10017909_pt1 | contig 10045 bp, 6 predicted proteins | sample YL17G09_16_MG_FD_203696 | JGI IMG/M metagenome (GOLD analysis project Ga0315284, IMG submission 203696) | Sediment microbial communities from Yellowstone Lake, YNP, Wyoming, USA - YL17G09_16 | ecosystem: Environmental > Aquatic > Freshwater > Lake > Sediment | place: USA: Wyoming | collected...
CGCTCTCCGGATCGGACACGACCGGAAGAGACTGACAGGGTTTTTATGGTCCCTTTTTTTCAGAACAATATTCTTGTGCTTATTGAGCCAAACCCTAATCAGACAAGAGAGCAGGTATGAGTTCTGTTATCGGTGTCATCACCGCCCGGATGGCCTCGACCCGGCTTCCGGGCAAGGTGTTAAAACCTCTTGCAGGGAAATCCATCTTCGCACATCATGTCGAACGGATGCGGGAGGTGGAAGGGCTCGACCGGATTTACCTCGCCACCTCCATCGATCCCAACAACAAGGCGCTCATCAGGGAGGCAGAACAATACGGTTGCGGCTGGTATGCAGGCCCCGAGGAGGATATCGTGGAGCGGCATATCGGGTTATGCCAGCGTGAATCGGCAGACGCCGTGATCCGGGTGACCTGTGACTGCCCCCTCTTCAACACCGATATCACCACCCGGTTCATAACGTCATTTAAAAAAGAGTACGCGGATTTCATCTTCTGCGGCAACATGACCATGATGCAGGGGACCCTGACTGAACTCATTTCCTGCGATGCGCTGGTGCGGATCCATGAATCCTACCACGGGCCTGCGGTCTCCCTTCCCATCCGGGAAAATCTTGCCGCGTACAAGACACGGACGCTGGATATCGAAACGGATCTCGTCCGCCCGGAATACCGGCTGACGGTCGATGAAATGGCAGATTACATCCTCATGGAACACATCTACAATACGCTGTATGACGGGAATGCCATCCCCCTTCGCGATGTGTATACCTGGCTTGATGACAATCCCGAAATCGCCCGGATCAACAGGAATGTGAATATAAAAGGGGTGAACCGGTATGCAGCAGACCTGATGGACAAACCGGTGTATTCAATCGTACAATCAGGAGAGAAATTCATCGTTCTTGATGGCAATAAACAGGTTGTGGATCCGGCCGTTTTTCTCGAGAGGATCAAGAAAATGGCAGATTCCGGTGAACTGGTCTGATAGCTTCATCAGCATCTGGGGGGCATGACGGCATGAACGCGAAAAGAGGGGAAAAAAAACCTTCCGGGCAGGCGATACTCTTCAGGGCTGACGCAGATCAAAAAACAGGGACCGGTCATGTCATGCGTTGCCTTGCGCTTGCCCAGGCGCTCCGTGACAGGGATGTGCCTGTTTTTTTTATTGTGACAAAAGAATTTCCCGACATTGCCCCGCGACTTCTGCGTGAGGGAATTACGATCATCCCGATCGGTGCAGAACCCGGATCGCCGGAGGATGCAGAATTGACCTGTGCAGCGGCAGAGAAAACCCGTGCCTCATGGATTGTCATTGACGGGTATTGTTTTTCGGAGAACTACCGGCAGCAGATCAAAAATGCAGGGTATTGCCTCATGTGCATCGATGACGGCGGGCTTCTCCGGCACTACCACGCCGATATCATCCTGAACCAGAACCTTTACGCAAAACGCAGGATGTACAAAGATACCGCGCCCGGGACACAACTGCTCCTGGGAGGGCGGTACGCACTGCTCAGGCGTGAGTTTCCTGCCGCACGGGACAGAAAGCGCCGCATCCGGAAAAAAGCAGGACGTGTCCTTGTTACCCTCGGGGGGAGCGATCCGGATAACTATACCGGCGATATCATACGCGCTCTTATGCAATGCGGTGCGTGTTCATGTGATGTCAGGGTTATTGCCGGTGGATGTAATCCCCACGTCCATGAACTTGAAGCCCTCGTGAAACATGCCGGCACCAACATTGTCCTCCTCCACAACGTCGATGACATGGTGCAGGAGTATCTCTGGGCTGACATTGCCATTTGCGGGGGAGGGACCACGACGCTGGAATTGGCCTGCCTCGGAATACCGATGATCACCGTGGTAATTTCAGATAACCAGGAACCGGTCTGTGAATTTCTTGAAAAAGCCGGCGCTGCAATAAATATGGGGTCCGGAAAGCACCATCTGGAGGAGAGAATACAAGAGGCGTTACAAAAACTGATGGCATCAGGACATGCCGTTGCGGAGTTGTCGCATCATTCGAAAAAACTGGTGGATGGCATGGGTTCCAACCGCGTTGCGCAGTTCCTTGCAGAGGACTCAATATCACTCAGGTACGCGACACCCGGTGACAGCAGTGTGGTGTATGGCTGGATCAATGAATCGTATGTCCGTCAACAGTCATTCAATACCGCTCCCATAACGCCGGAGGAACATTCAGCATGGTTTCTCGCAAAAATGCGGGATCCAAATGCGGTTTATTTTATTGTGAGTGACCGAATCGGAACTCCGGTCGGGCAGGTCAGGTACGACATCGCCGGCACTGATGCGACCATCTCAATTCTCATCGATGCAAAAAATCGTGGCAAAAACATCGGGACGCTGGCAATGGTACGCTCCGCAAAAAAACTGTTTGAAGAATCCCCGGTGAATGCAATCCATGCGTATGTCAGGCCAACAAACAGGGCCTCGTGCAGGGCGTTTATCAATGCGGGTTTTGTTCCTGAGGGAATGACAACGCGGGGTACGACCGAAGCATTCCATCTCGTTTTCAGGAGGGCATGAGGTTATGAAAGAACAGATTATGATTGGAAACCGCCGCATCGGCAGGGGCATGCCGGTCTACTGCGTTGCTGAATTGTCCGCAAACCATAACCAGAAGTATGACGATGCCGTCGCCATCATCCATGCTGCAAAACACGCGGGGGCGGATGCGGTAAAACTCCAGACCTACACACCGGACACCCTTACCATTCCATGCGATAATGACTGGTTCAGGGCGGGAGCGGGAACACTCTGGGAAGGAAAGACGCTCTATGACCTGTACAGGGAAGCATATACTCCGTGGGAATGGCAGCCGGAACTGATGAACGTGGCCAATAATCTCGGGATGGATCTCTTCTCGACACCGTTCGACCGTTCCGCGGTTGATTTTCTTGAGGGGATGAATGTCCCGGCGTACAAGATCGCTTCCTTCGAACTGGTCGACCTCCCGCTGATCCGGTACGTGGCAGAGACCAATAAGCCTGTCATCCTGTCCGCTGGTATGGCTACCATCGATGAAATAAACGATGCTGTAACAACCATACGCGATACCGGCAACGATCAGGTGGCCGTCCTGAAGTGCACAAGTGCGTACCCGGCACCGGTTGATGAAATGAATCTCCGGACAATTCCGGACCTGATAGAACGGTACCGCGTTCCGGTCGGGCTCTCGGACCATACGCTTGACCCCACCGTCCCGGTCGTTGCCGTGTCGCTCGGTGCATCTGTCATTGAAAAACATCTCACCCTCACAAGAAAAATTCCCGGTCCTGACAGCGCATTCTCTCTCGAGCCCGCTGAATTCACAGAGATGGTGCATGCGATAAGGGCCGCTGAAAAAGCATTGGGAAATGTCCGGTACGGCGTACTTGAGCATGAACGCCAGAGCGTCAGGTTCAGGCGTTCGTTATTTGTCGTTTGTGACATGGCTGCCGGAGAGAAATTTACACAAGAAAACGTCCGGTCAATCCGCCCGGGAGTGGGACTGCCGCCAAAAGATATTCAGGCGGTTATCGGCAAACGGGCGAAAAAGGATATCCGCAAAGGCACACCGCTTGGTTTCGACCTCGTTGAGGAATAATGTTGATAGGTAACAGGGATCCGGCCGCAGAATACCGAAAGAGAGGGTGAGAGAAGAATTTAAATATTATTTGGAGGAAACATGTTTCCACAAGGTGTTTTCATGAAATATTGTAACGTATGTCTACAGCCCGACACGAGACCCAATGTCATATTTCATCCTGACGGGGTGTGTGCTGCATGCCGGTTCCAGGAGGAACGAAAGAATATCGACTGGGATAAAAGGGACAAAGAAATTAAAAAAATTGCACAATGGGCAAAAAAACATTCCACGTATTTTGACTGCGTTGTCGGGGTTTCCGGGGGAAGGGATTCAACATTTCAGGCATTATACGCCCGCGATGTGTTAGGATTGAAAGTTCTTCTGGCAAATGCCGCGCCGGATCATATCACCCCGTGGGGGCGTGCCAATATCGAAAACCTCGTCCAGATGGGATTTGACCTGATCTCTGTACGCCCGAACCCAATCATCAATAAAATTACGATGAAGGGTGCATTTTACAAGTACGGCAACCCGTTGAAACCCACAGAATATTATTTGTGGGCGTCCGCGTACAGGATTGCGATTAATTATAACGTCCCGCTCATCCTTCAGGGTGAGAATGTTGCCATTACGTTAGGGCTGAAGGGGATGGAACCCACGGGAGATGCCCTCCAGATATTCAAACACAATACCATACAGGAAGAGGCGTCCATCTGGGAGTCAGAGAAGGTGAAAAAAGAGGACCTGTATTTCTGGACGCCCCCGACAAAAGAAGAGATCGATAAGTCCGGGGTAAAAGCCGTGTTCGCGAGCTATTATTCTCCGGACTGGTCATGGTCAGGAAATACCCGGTTTTCAATCAGGCGGGGGCTCCGCGGGCGTGACAACCACAGGCCCGAAAATGTCGGGTACCTGTCCCCCTACGTCCAGATCGACACCGATATGCTGCCGGTCAGCAACCTTTTGAAATATCTCAAGTTCGGGTTTGGCGGCGTAACCGATGAGGTATGTTATGATCTGCGCGAAGGCAGGGTCACCCAGGACGAGGTCTGTTATGATCTGGCAGGAGAAAACCTGACAAAAGAAAAAGCAATCCAGCTGATCGAGCAGTATGACGGCAAGTGCAGCGACGAATATATCGGGGTCCTCTGTGATTATATCGGGATTTCACAAGAGGAATTCTGGACCCACGTCGACAACCATGTCGTCAACAAAAAACTGTTCAGGAAGGATCCGAAGACCGGGACGTGGGTGCCGAAGTTTAAGGTCGGGGTGGGGTTGGGGGAGTAAGGGACTTTTATTTTATTTTATTTTATTTTTTAGCGTGGGATCTGTTGCTTTATCGGGACTTAGGCTGATTTTGAGAATTGAAAATCGATGAGTCATTTCTCTCAGGTTTTGTAAAAGCAACAGCACCTTGATAATAAAAAAATTTAGTTCAAAAATTTTCACGAGCAAAAATTTCCGGACCAAAAAATTTCATATCCAAAAAAAATTGCGGCTTCAAAAAGTTTAGGTGCGAAAATTTTCCGGCAAAAAAATATTCAGTTCAAAAAATGCAAAACTTGAAAATCCGAATTCCGGGCTCTTTTCTTAATCAAGGAAATTATCTCGGTTTTCGGATCGCGAAAAAAAATTACGGCCAAAAAAAATCCAGCATTAAAATTTTTACTCCGAAAATTCCCGGACAAAAAAATTTCAGCGGAAAAAAATTTGTGAAATTTTTTCAAGCTCCTTGTGAAATCAATCCTGCTGAAAAAATGAATCGGAATCGCAATGAATTAAAAAATTAGAATTAATTAAAAACGCATATATATTCTTATAATAAACGTTTTTTGTCAAAAGTGCGGTCACTCTAATTTCTAGTTGGATGACCCCAATTATGCCAAAAGGTATGACTTGAATCAACTTCTTTCCTGATGAAGTTTTTCACCATGCCTCTTTGAAATATCTAATGACAGTGGCGGTTATTGAGTATGCCTATAGATTCAAGAATATACCTTATTGCCATAAGCATGGTTTTATTAGCATCATTCATCTGTATCCCTCTAGCGAGTGCTAATGACAGACTAGGAATATCAAATAACAATACAATAAATAAGACGCAGCGAGCTGGTGTTCTCCTACAAAATCAATCGTTAACCCCGAATGTAGCCGAGAAACAAAAACTAGCAGCTATTGTGATATTTCAGAATTATAAAGAAAACATGACCGAATGGCAGAAAAAACTTCCTACTGACCTACTGTATATCATTGATCCAAAATTCCCTGAAATGGGAAATACCAGGGAACAGGTGAAGGAGATGATGAGGGGACACAACCAGCTGGTGTATGCGGATGAGGCAATCAAAATATTCGGTATCAGTCAGACATCCGGTCAACCGGTGGGCGATCATGTTAATGTGTATATTTCCGTTAACGCCTCTGTCTCAACCCGGATTGTTGAATCTTATTTTACTAAAGTAGATAATATATTTAAAGATTTTACCGGCGTGAATCGCATTACAGGGTGGGTCGATCTCAATAATTTAGAAAAAATTGCCTCACTCAAAGAAGTTAGTGGAATAGATTTGGTGATACCGCCAAGTCTTGGTTCTTATGAACCAGAACAAATGAACGATACCGTCTCAATAAGTGGAAATGGCATTCTAAATACTCCAACTTCTGCTGTTTCCTTCATACCCACACTTGTGACCTCCACATCTCCGGTTTCGACTACGCGTGCTACTCCGATATCTGTTATGAATATTTGTGCAGCTATAATTGGAGCAGGGATGATTATCCTGTTACGACTGAAAAATGTAAGCTGAGTTTCTAAAAAACTTTAATCAGAGTTGGTGGTTTTTTGAGAATAAATTACGGAATCTTTGTATTAAGTCTTTTAATTTTATCGATTAATTGTGTATATGGGGTTACCGCAGATCAAAGCAATTCAACTGCTGTTTCGGTTAATCTAACTGATTATCCTCAAAATAACAGAGAGTGGTTGAAAATTACTAGTAATAATTCAATTATAAATATAACCGCGAATGCATCACATGTAACTCCAGTACAAACATTTAATCCAAGTGAACAAGTCACTATCATTCCTGAACTATTGCTGACATTGAATATTATAGATATACCTGATGGAACTGCGAAGTTGAGTTTAGCACCTGCATCTAATCAGACAACTGTAATCAAACTTGATGAGGAAGCAAAAGGAACAGCGGATAAAATCGGCAAAGCAAAACTTGCTGCCATTGAACCATTTTTACGTTATAAAAAGAGTAAAACAGTGGTACAAAGGAAATTTTCTGACGATCTTCTGCAACTCATTGATTCTAACTACCCGAAAACGGGAATGAGTCGTGAACAAGAAAAAAAAATAATGAGAGCAAAAGGAGAGCTAAAAAGTAAAAATCAGCTGAATTTTGCAAACAAAGATAAACAAATGTTAAAAATTTCCCAACCTGGCGATGACCAAGTCAATGTTTATATTTTTCTCAAACCGTCTGCATCAACACAATTCATTGATGCTTATGCCACGAACATAACATATCGTGATCAAGAGAAGCATTTTGTTACAGCTTGGGTCGATCTCAATAATCTAGAAAAACTTGCTTTGAATGACGAGATTATCTCAATACAAACAGTAATTCCACCACTTTTAAACACTGTGACAACTGAAGGAGACGACTTACTGAGATCTAACGACGTTCGGAATACATATAACCTAAAGGGCAAGGGGGTAAAAATTGGAGTTATTTCTGATGGGGTTGTCCATATTTCAGATTCAATAAACGCAGGTGAACTCCCAAACACTGTACACATACGTGAAATTGGAGTTAATGATGAGGGGACTGCAATGCTTGAAATTGTTCATGACATCGCACCAGAGGCAGAACTCTATTTTCATTCAGGTGTGGGGCGTGTCGATAACTTTAACCATGCGATAGACGATCTTGATGCTTTGGGATGTGACATAATCGTTGATAATATAAAATGGAAAGATGAACCCTATTTCGAAGATGGACTGGTTGCTTCGCATATAAAGAATATACTTTCCGGTAATCCAAACCTTATCTATATCACATCTGCCGGGAATAATGCTGAAAATCATTATCAGGGAGATTATTTTGAAGATGGAAATCATATGCATGACTTTAGTCGGGGTTCGAATAAATATCTGGACGTAACAATTGCTCCTGGAGAAGAACTACAAGCATTTCTTCAATGGAATGACAAATGGGGCGCTTCAAGTAATGATTATGATTTGTATCTCTATCGCCAGATTGGACCATTTGAATATGAAATATTAAAATCAAGTACTAAAGACCAAGAAGGGATTGGCAATAATCCACAAGAATTTTTTAGTTTTATAAATTCGGAAAATTCTAACATTTATGCTCAGATTGATATTAACCGGCCCTCCTCAACAACTCCTGAAAAAACTCTAGAACTTTATATTTATCCCCCGAAAGGGTCAGGGTATACAAATATCGCAAAGGATTATCTCATAGCTTCTGACTCGATATATGGTCATGCAGCAATACCTGATGTAATTACCGTAGGTGCAAATAAGTGGTCTTGGCCTAGTGAAATTGAACCTTTTTCTAGTCAAGGTCCGGTCACAATATCTTATCCCACTTCAGTCCTACGATCCAAACCTGACATTATTGGATTTGATTATGTCATTACCTCAGTAAGAGGGTTCGAAGATTTTGGGGGAACAAGTGCTGCAGCACCTCATATTGCCGGAATTGTCGCATTAGCTAAGCAAGCCAATCCAAGTCTTTCACGTTCCCAGATACAGAATTATTTATATGGATCGGCAATTGACCTTGGGCTGCCAGGAAGAGATAATATATATGGATTTGGCCGGGCCGACGCACTTAAAATGATCCAGACGATAAATCCAACAACCCCTACCCCTATGCCTACTCTCACACCAACCCCCACCCCTACCGTCACACCGACACCGACCTCCCCACCAAGTGCACCCGTAGCCGACTTCACCGCAATACCAGTATCTGGCACCGCCCCGATTGCCGTTCAATTCATTGATAGATCAACAAACTCACCAAAATCGTGGTCTTGGGACTTTGGGGATGGCCAGCGGCAAATCGGTAATCAATATCAACCAGTTCACCTATATTCCAACGCAGGTACCTACACGGTTTCCTTAACAGCAAGTAACAGCGCAGGAAGTGATACTAAAACCAGAAGCAACCTCATCACAATTTCTCCCCCTCCTGCGAATGAACGTGTCCAGAATGGTGATTGCAACAGTGTATTATACTGGACGACAAATGGTGATTCCGGATCAGGCGGAACATGGTATCCTGCTCGGTATGTTCCGTATGAGGGTCAATCTGGGGGATACATACAATCGGATGTAAATGGTGCTTTGTCCGGATGGGCAAATTCCGCAATATATCAAGACACTGACCTTACCAATGTAAACAAATTGACTTATTATTTAATGACGATAAGTTCCAGTTCCGCCGGTGATAAACGAATAGAGGTTTATATCGATAACATGAGGATCAAAACCATCACATCTCCGTCAGGATTGACCTCATGGACACAATATTCACAGGATGTATCAGGCTATTCTGGTATTCATAGAATTAAATTCTATACCTCAACCTCCAATTCTGGCAGTGGCGGTTGGCTAAAAGTTGGCGTGGACACAGTTTCAGCAATTGCTGAAATAAATCCACCCGTTGCATCATTCACCGAAAGTCAGAATTCTGGCACGGTTCCATTCTCGGTTATATTCTCAGACACTTCAACAAATACTCCGACAACTTGGGCATGGGACTTTGGTGATGATGGTACTTCAACTGTTCAGAACCCAGCACACACATATACATCAACAGGAACCTATACCGTCAAATTAACAGCAGCAAATATTGTTGGAAGCAATACCCAAATAAAAACAGGGTATATTATTGCCTCAAACATACCGGCATCTACTCCAACACCGACACCCGCACCCACGGTGACACCCACTTCAACGCCGATAGTTACACCTTTGCCAACAGAAAATACCGCAGCTCTGCTCCACTTCAACGGTGCAGACCAAAGTACATCGTTTGTCGATGAGACCGGAAAGACATGGAGTGGGTATGGTGACGCAAAGCTCAGCGCGTCAAAAAATAAATTCGGCAGTGCAAGCGGATCATTCGACGGGTCCGGCGATTACCTTGCATCACCGTCTAGCAGCGACTTCACATTCACGACAGGTGACTGGACTGTAGACTGTTGGGTGAACTTCAATTCGGTTTCATCGATTAATACTATCGTGTCGAGTCCGAGCTCAGGAAGTGACAACAAGTTCGTTATCTGGCAAGATGGGTACTCCAACCAGATCATGGCATACGTTGGCGGTGTTTCAACTACCTCGAGCTGGACACCGCAGCCCAACCGGTGGTATCATATCGAGGTGAGCCGGGAGAGTACGACCGTAC
>Ga0315284_10017913_pt1 | contig 10045 bp, 13 predicted proteins | sample YL17G09_16_MG_FD_203696 | JGI IMG/M metagenome (GOLD analysis project Ga0315284, IMG submission 203696) | Sediment microbial communities from Yellowstone Lake, YNP, Wyoming, USA - YL17G09_16 | ecosystem: Environmental > Aquatic > Freshwater > Lake > Sediment | place: USA: Wyoming | collected...
GAAAACGGCATTGACCATCCGCGTGTTCATTAGCAGCCCCTCGGCCCTTGTGCCCCGATACGTCGCCTCCTGGTTGAGGAACCATCGCCGCCCTGCAAGATGGATGAACGTGCCCGCCCGGACCCCCGGAGCAACCTGCAGGCTCATGTCGGTGCGGCCGGGAGCTATGGGTCCGGATTGACCTGCGAGCGGCCCTGCCGTTGCAGTGAGCAGCGACAGGCACAGAACGATGACGGCTGCGAATCGATTGTGAATCCCAGGCTGGCTCATGCAGTGCTCCCTACTCATATCCATTGGTGTTTCACACAAGGAACGTCCATGTGAAAGTTTCCATCTCCCGACTGCCCCGCCGTTGAGCAACTATGGCGTGCGAACGGCCAATCTCCGTTTGCAGCCTCTCGTACTCCAGGCATTTCGCCCGCAACGCCGCGTACCCCCACAGTATAATACTCACCCTCCGGCTGCATAGTGACAAGGCCCCGGACCGCCCACAATATTTCCGGGGCAATGCCGGTCGGCCTGCCAAGGGCATCCATATTCCGGTGAGGCCGGGGCCGCACCCCTGGCAAACTGGGAACGATCTGCCGAGAAAGATCCAATCCCGGACCCGGTCCGGCAGGCGCAGAAAAAAAGCCCCGCAATTGCCGCGGGGCCTTCTTGTACTCAGACCTTGCAGGACTTAGCTCGGGGTGACGTTGGTCGCACACGGGCCCTTCTTGCCCTGTCCGACTTCGAAATTGACCGCTTGGCCCTCATCGAGCGAGGCGTAGCCCTGAGTCTTGATCTCTGAGTGGTGGACAAACAAGTCCTCTCCACCATCCGCCGGGCTGATAAATCCAAATCCCTTGCTTGCGTTGAACCACTTTACTGTACCTGTTGCCACGTATTCTTCTCCTAAGGCCGATCCGGCCTACAAACGTACTTTCCCTCTGCTTTGGATAAGGGGTAGACTCCGAGGGAGAAAAGCGTACACCTTCACAAAACAAGCATTGTATCGGCTCGCCCTTATATGTCAACAAAATAAATCGCAAAAATACAAATTATGTGTGTTCTCCTCCACGATCGCGGATTCCCACCCCGGCAGTGTCAGGTCCGCAGGGACCATCAGGCTCAGCCGCCGCTCCAGCGGCCGACGACGCTGACGACGACGGCAACGAGAGAAGCAGCGCGATCAGTTTCTGTCCTCGGGCGAAAGCTCCATGAGGGCCGCCTCACGGGTGTCAAACGTATCGAATTCATCCGTAAGGCGCACGCATTGCAGTTGCCATTTGAGATGCGGGGACAGACAGCACAAGACCAGACGGTAACCAGACTCCTCGGCCAGTCTTTGAAGATCCAGCATAAGCCCGTAGTTTGCGGTTTCCAGATTCTCGAGATCGGCAAGATCCAGGACAATATGAGACTCCATGTACTCCTCACAGAGCCACTGAAGGTCGCCCTTGAGGCCACCCGCAAGCTCCTCACGAAGCCATACCTTGAAGGCCGATGGCCCTTCCGCCTCCGCAATCACAATCACTTCCAGAGAATATTGCTCGATGGACATTGCCGGCGCTCCTTTCCTCCATGGCAAGCGAAATCAGGGGGGCTCTCGCATTGCCGGAGAATACTTCCTGGTTGCGTGAGATCGACGGTTCATCCTCTGAAATCCATTCCACGGCGTACATACCGGTCATTATACCCGCAATAGGGTCGCAGTGTTTGTCAAATAATCGATTTGTCTTCGTCTTCGTGGTGCGTTTTCCTCCGGGGATGACTCATTGAGAGTATTTTGGAGGAAAAAAAGTAAAAAAAAGCTTGCGTGTGTGTCAGAAACCGGTATAATGGTAGTCGTCAGTGTCATCTTGAATGTGGGATGATCGCCTGATGAAGCCTTGAAGCAAGATCGTTCGCAATAGATGGAATCACCAGCCTCAAGACCCGTCTCCCGAGTCATTTCTCTTTGGTTGACACGCAGTCGGATAGAATCGGGCTTCTACAATGACCCGGAAACATATTGAGTGAGGCGAGCCGTTCCGACGAAAGCGGAAGTCCGCTCTCGGAAAGGACGGTGCCGCCCGTTCCGAGGTGAAGGATGTCGAACATGATGAACGATGCATACCGCAAGTCGCGAGGCACGGACAAGCCGTTCAGCGGCTCCGAGGAACAGGCCAAGGCGATCTGGAACGAACTGATTCGAAAGGAAAAGCATCAGTACAGAAAACCAGATTCCACGCCTGAGGCCACACCGAAAGGGTGAGACTGCCGGGGCACTCGCCAGTCTCAGAACCATGCGAGGTCACATCGCCGGGTGGCGACGCGGAAGACGGCGGAGAGTCGTTAGATGATGGTCACTTGGACGCGGCTTTCGATGATCCCCGCGGCGATGGCGTAGCGCGTGAGCCCCGCGATGTCGTGGAGGTCCAGCTTCCTCATGAGATGCTGCCGATGCTTCTCCACCGTTTTGATGCTGATGCCAAGTTCCGCCGCGACTTGTTTGTTGGCTCTGCCTTCGGCAATCAGTTGCAGCACCTCCACTTCGCGCGAACTCAAGCCGGTTTTTTTCTTCTTGACCATGTGGCGCCCATCTGGCGACTCCAAAGACAGACTGTGCAGGCGATTGGCAATGGAGGGACTGAAGAATGAGTTTCCTTTTTGAACTTCCCGGATCGCCCTGGCCAGGAGACCGGCGGACGTTTGTTTGATCAGATATCCCGCCGCACCCAGCATGACCACTTGCCGGATGTACTCGTCATCACTGTGCGCGGAGAGGATGAGTACTCTGGTGGCGGGGACGGCCTTCAGAATTCGCCGGGTGGCTTCCATACCATTGAGCAGCGGCATCGCGATGTCCATGATGACCACGTCGGGGCGGAGCCTCCTGGTCAATTGCACTGCCTGGCGGCCGGTCTGGGCTTCGCCAACCACCTCGATATCGCCTTCCGCCTGCAATAATGCCCGAAGCCCCTCTCGGACGATCATGTGGTCCTCAGCCAGCAGAACTGTGATTCGCTTCATAAGAACCGGCCCCTGTAGAATCCATGAGAGGTCTAATCTCGGATCCCGTTGGCGAACGGAATCTCCGCTCGGATCGTGGTGCCCTTGCCCGGCGACGATTCGACGGTGAAGCGGCCGCCGACCATCTCCACTCGCTCGCGCATGCCGAGCAACCCCAACCCTTTTTTCTTTCCGGTGGGCAACACACCCTGCATCTGGAAAAATTTGCCGTTGTCTTTCACTTCCATGCGAATGACGCTCTGGAGTTTTTGGATGCTCACGTTCACCAGGCTGGCTTGGGCATGCCTGGCAACGTTGATGAGTGCTTCCTGGGCGACGCGATAAAGCACCGTTCGCCTGGCACTGTCCAATTGTTCCATCCTGCCGCGAGTAAAGCTCGTGAAGTGAATGGGGAGGCCCGTCCGCTTCGCGAAGTCTTTCACATAGGAATGGAGGGCGGGAATCAGCCCCAGGTCGTCCAACGCCGCCGGGCGCAATTGACCGGCAAACTGATGCACGATGTTCAACGACCTTACCACCAGCCGCTGCGTGCGGGCGATCTTTCTCGTGAGGTTCTTGGCGTCGGCCGCGGCCTCCTTCTTCAATGTCGCCAGATGGAGATTGACTCCCATCAGGACCTGGGCGACTTCATCATGAAGCTCCCGGCTGATCCTCCTTCGTTCTTCCTCCTGGGCGGACAGAATCCGGCGGGACAGATGCCGCAACTGCTCCTGCATGTGATGGGACTGCTTCAAGAGCAGGCTGGAGTGCTGCTGGCTCTTCTTGAGGGCTTTCTCCATGGCGTGGCGCTGGACGATTTCCCGCTTCAGCTTCCGATTCGTGGCAGCCAATTCCACGGTGCGGCGGCGCAGCGTCCGGTTCAGTTGACTCAGGTGGACGTTGGCCTCCATCGTGCTCCGATGAGTCTTCTCAATCGGCGTGACTGCCTTGATGAAAAAAGCCTGCGCCCGTTTGATCATGCCGTCTTTGGTTCCGCGTGAATAGCTCGGCGACACCAGTGCAATCAGCGCTTGCTCGTGAATCCTGGCCAGGTCCAATGTCTCCAGCCCGACGGCCAGGGCTCGGCGTCCCAGCCCATCCGCGGACTGCGGGCTCGCCCGTGGCCCTTGCTCGAGGTGTTCTTGCAGAGCTGCGTGATATCGCCGCGACAAGCCGGTCAACTTGGTTTCCATAATTCACCCTGAATTTACACGATACCGTCCGGGCAAGCATCCGTTGTTGTCCCGCCATCAGGGATGCCCGACCCTTAGTTGGCGAGCCACCAATCTATTGTCATTATCCGACGGTTGCTCTGATTTGTCTATGGGGTGAAACCCGACCGGTCCGTTTGATCCATCCGGCAACGTGCATGACGGGTAGCCCGATTCCCCAAGACCGCAGGAACAAGCGCCGCGAGGATCTGGCTCGGCGTCCGCCCGGGATAGCCCGAAACCTCACCCGGCCTTTCGAACCGGCCCCACGACCGGATCCCTTTTCGCACAGTACCCACAAGGATCCCAGGTAGGGTTACACCCCATAGGAAAGGGGCGGCCCATGACGTAGCATGGCTCAAGTAATGCAACAATCGAAGAAGGTCTGTGCAGCGGAAGTAACTGCTGAGAAGGGAAAGAGCTCGGATGAACATTCTTTTGATCTATCCCGAGTTCCCGGATACGTTTTGGAGTTTCAAGCACGCGCTGGAGTTCGTCGGCAAGCGGGCGGTGCTGCCGCCGCTGGGACTCTTGACTGTGGCGTCCATGCTGCCGCGGGAATGGTCGCAACGGCTGGTGGACATTAACGTACGGAGTCTGACGAAAAAGGACCTGGCTTGGGCTGACTGCGCGTTCATCAGCGCCATGGTCGTCCAGCGTGAATCGGCGCATCGGGTCATTGCCCGGTGCAAGGAGGCAGGTCTGCGGATCGTCGCCGGTGGTCCTCTGTTCCAGATCGAACACGAAAAGTTCGAGGCGGTGGATCATTTCATCTTGAATGAGGCCGAACTGACGCTTCCACCCTTTCTCAAAGACCTGGAGCAAGGCAACCCGAGGCGGATCTATTCGTCCACCGAGCACGCGGACTTGCGGCAAACGCCCATGCCTCTCTGGGAGCTGCTTGACCTCAGGCGTTACGCCACCATGAGTATCCAGTTCTCTCGCGGCTGCCCCTTCAACTGTGATTTCTGCAACGTCACCGCCCTGCTTGGCCACCGCGTGCGAATCAAGACCTCACAGCAGATTATCGCCGAGCTCGACAGCCTCTACGCCCGTGGTTGGCGTGACGAGGTTTTCTTCGTGGATGACAATTTCATCGGAAACAAACATTTCCTGAAAAGCGATCTCCTGCCGGCCCTCATCGAATGGCACAAAGGCAAAACCGGAACCCTCTTCTTCACTGAAGCATCCATCAATCTGGCGGACGACCAGCCGTTGATGGAGATGATGGTGGAGGCCGGATTCAACAGGGTCTTCATCGGCATCGAGACCCCGGACGACGAGTGTCTGGCCGAGTGCAGCAAAATCCAGAACAGGAACCGGAACCTCGTGGAAGACGTGAAACGCATCCAGCGAGCTGGGCTTCAGGTACTCGGCGGGTTCATCGTGGGTTTCGACCACGATCAGCCCTCCATCTTCCAGAGGCAGATAGAATTCATTCAAAAGAGCGGCATTGTGACCGCCATGGTCGGCTTGCTGCAAGCCCCTCCCGGAACGCGACTGTATGAGCGCATGAAGAAGGAAGGCCGTCTTCGCGGGGACTCGTCGGGAGACAACGTCGACGGCACGACGAACATTATCCCGACAATGAGTATGGACGCACTGCGGGAAGGCTACAAAGGAATTCTGCAGCACATCTACTCCCCGGAACACTACTACCGACGCGTTAGGACCTTTCTCCGTGAATACAAGCCACCCCGAATGCGAGGAAGGATACGGTTCTCACACATCCTCGCGCTGCTGCGGTCGTTCTATTGGCTGGGTCTCGTGGGCCAGGGGCGGTTTCACTACTGGAAGCTCCTGCTTTGGACCCAGTTCCGGCGCCCCCGGCTCATTCCCGAGGCCGTCGTCCTCGCGATCTGTGGCTACCATTTTCGAAAAGTCTGCGAACGGCACGTGATGTAACGCCGCCGGCAGAAGAGAAAGAGACAAAGAGGAACATCGATGAAGATAAGAGTGGGTTTGTGGATTGACCATAGGAAGTCTATCGTCGTGGCTGTTACGGACAAAGGGGAAGAGACACGACTGGTAATATCGAAGGTGGAAAGACAGCTCCGCCGCTCGGGTGATTCACCTCTTGAGGGGGCTTATGACGAAAAGTAAGTGCCGGCACGCAATAGCCGCCGGAGAACGTTCACGTCACATCTCAACATGTACATATGATGCGGTCGTCGCGTGCATTCGTGATGCCGAAGCGATTCTGGTATTCGGCCCTGGTGAGGCCAAGGGTGAACTGAAAAAGCGGCTCAAAAAAGCCAACCTCAGCGGACGCATCGTGGGTATGGAAACCGTTGACAAGATGACGGATCATCAAGTTGCCTCGAAAGTCCGACAGCATTTCCAGGACACCAGCGGTTCGCGGTAGGCTCGAGATGGGCAACGAATAGGGCCTCGCGCCGGCCAAGTCTGTTTCCGGGCAATACGTCCAATAATGGCTGGTAGGGTTATACCCCATAGAAAGGGTCCCACCCATGCAGTACCCTGTCTTCATCGACATGTCCAAGAACGCAGCAATGGTAAAGAAGCAACTGTGAAGAGCACACAGAAGCAGATGACTATGGAGGGGACATCAGCCGTCCATCTGGAGTGCTACGGACAAAGGAGGTCGTTTCTCATGATAGGCAGTATTCCTGGTGAAAGGCGAGAGCAGGTTGTGTCTGGTGACATGTCGGGCCCTGACACGCTCGAAGAGATGAATCTCAGACGTACGGAAGACCCGACCCGATCGCCGCGCGACAGGTCGTCACAATCGGTGTGCAGCACTTGGGATTGTGTGTTTGTGTTCGATGCCGGATGTTGGCGCCGGACATCGCACAGGATGACTATGACCTGCTGCACCCTGTGACGAGTCATCTGCGAAAGAGAGTTGCCCACGAGTCTTGGATGCAGAACGCTGCTGATCCGAGACGATAGCGTGCCTGGCTGACCCCCGTGAAAGGAGGATCCTATGGATCCGGTCGTGTTCGCCCTGTTGTTTATCGTTGCGGCCGTTGTGGTTGTCTTTCTCATGGGGATAAGGATCGTTCGTCCTACGCACCGTGGCCTCATCGAGAGGTTCGGCCGGTACCAGCATTTCGCCCTACCGGGGTTCCATTGGATCATCCCCGGTGTTGACCGAATGATCCAGGTCAACATCACCGAGCAGATGGTGGACGCCCAACCGCAGGAGATCATTACCAATGACAATCTCAATGCGAGCGTGGATGCCCAGGTTTATTTCAAGGTCAAGGATGACGAGGAGAGCGTCAAGCGCTCCCAATACAATGTCAACAACTACCAGTTTCAGATCGTCAACCTCGCCCGCACCACGCTGCGCAACATCATCGGCACGCTCACGCTGAAATCGGCCAACAGCGAAAGAGACAAGATCAACACCTCGCTTCTGGAGACACTGGCCAGGGAAACCAGGCACTGGGGAATGGAGATCGTCCGGACGGAGTTGAAGGAGATCGACCCTCCCAAGGACGTCCAGGAGACCATGAACAAGGTGGTCAAGGCGGAGAACGAGAAGGTCGCCGCCCTGGACTTTGCCAACGCGGTGGAGCGGCAGGCGGATGGAGTCAAGAGAGCGGAGATCAAGAAGGCCGAGGGGATCAAGCAGGCCAAGATCCTCGCGGCGGAGGGCGAGGCCGAGGCGATCCGGCTCGTCAACGAGGCGGCGAACACGTACTTCATCGGAAACGCGCAGCTTCTCCGAAAGCTCGAGGCCATGGAGAAGTCCCTGAGTCAAAATGCAAAGATCGTCATTCCTTCGGGTTCTGAAATTGTCAATGTCATCGGGGAAATGGCCGGCTTCTTACCGATGACGAAGTGATGAGCAGGATGGATATGAAGCGGCGCTCCTGAAACAGGCAACAGGCAAGAGAAGACCCGTTATGCGAATCGCGATGCTATCTTGGGAGTCATTGCACTCCATTGCCGTTGGAGGGGTCGCCGCCCATGTGACCGAATTGTCGGCTGCGCTGGCAAGGAAAGGGCATCAACTCCATGTATTTACCCGTCGCGCCTTCGGCCAGGCAGGTCACGACTGGACGGATGATGTGCATTATCACCGCTGCACCTACCCACAACACGATGATTTCGTGGATGACATCAACAACATGTGCCGGTCTTTTGTGGATCGCGTCTTTGAAGTGGAGGACCTGATCGGTCGCTTCGACGTCATCCACGCCCACGATTGGCTGGCGGCCAACGCGATGATCTGGATCAAGCAGGGCCGCGGACACAAATGTCTGTTTACGATCCACTCGACCGAATATGCCCGGTGCGGCAACGCCTTCCCGATGGGTCGATCCGAGCGCATCCGTTGCCAGGAGCGGGCGGGGATCTACTGGGCGGATCGCGTGATCGCCGTCTCCCAGGCAACCAAAGATGAGATCACCTGGATGTACGAGGTGCCACGCGGGAAGACGACGGTGGTGTATAACGGGGTCAGCCCACAACGCTTCGATCGACCTACGGACAGCGGTGCAGACAGGCTTCGGTATGATATCGGCCCGCTGGATCCTACGATCCTGTTCTGCGGCCGGTTGACATGGCAAAAGGGCCCCGATATCCTGGTCGAAGCTATTCCTCAAATCCTCACACGATATCCATCCTCGCGTTTCGTATTTGTCGGTGATGGGGACATGAGGGATGCACTGGAGTCGCGGGTTCGGGAATTGGGCGTGGCGCACGCTGTACGGTTCCTGGGCTATCGCAATGGCGATGAGCTGGTCCACTTGTACAAGCTGGCGGACGTGATTTGCATGCCGAGCCGCAATGAGCCATTCGGGATTGTCGTGCTCGAGGCATGGAGCGCCGGCAAGCCGGTCCTGGCCAGTCAGAACGGCGGCCCCGCGGAGTATGTCCGGCATGAAGTGAACGGGCTGAAAATCTACCCCTATCCCGAGTCTGTTGTTTGGGGAGTAGGCCGCATGTTTTCCGATCCGGACCGGGCCCGGTGGATGGGCCGGAACGGCCGCAAGACGGTGCAGGAACGGTTCACCTGGGACACGATCATGGAACAAATGCTGGCCATCTACCTGGGTCTCCGTCCAAGCCCTGTAATGCTGCCGCACCGAGCCACTGATAATGTCCCAGCAGTGCTTGCGGAATCTTCCCGTGAGACGTCCTGGGCCGGCGTCGTGGAGGAGGAGAACGCGCCGGCGGCCGTCAGCGAGGAGGGAAAATGTCGGCGACGCAATGCGCGACCGGGTGCTGGCAGAGTTCTTCACGACCGTGGAGGACCCAATGGTGGCGGTCAAATGGCAGGACATCTATCAAGACGCCGAAACCGTGCTGGACGTCTGTGAAGATGTTATCCATGTCATTGATTCCATTCTATCAAACAGGCGTACACATGACCTCGGACACAATATGAGTCGTGATCGTGTTCCGGTCGAAGTGGATGTCGCCGCCTCAGAGCGCAGTCGTCACGGCCAGCAACACTCTCCGGCGCAGAGCCGGGTATTTCGAAAGGGCCGTGAGCAGACCCCGTACCTGCTGCGGTGACAGTGCCATGATGGGCTTCTGTGGCACCTTGACCTTCTTCACCTCCAGACCAGAAGCCACAAAGCAATTCTTGGTCGCCCAACTGAGGAATACGCTCAGGTTATGTATGTCCTTGTTGAGAGTGTTCCTCTCAACTTCTTGACCCCAATCCAGGATGCACTTGTCCGGAAGGATTTGTTGTTGACACATCAGGCTCTGCCGTGTTGTTATTCTGTGTCACGCATCACGACGCTTTCGGGCGACGTGTGAAACAAGGACCACCAGGAGAAGAATATGCCGAATATTGCTGCCGTGTTCAAAGAGGAGATCTTACGACTTGCACGCAAGGAGATCCACAGACAGACAAACGCTCTCAGGAAGGTATCGGC
>Ga0315284_10017914_pt1 | contig 10045 bp, 9 predicted proteins | sample YL17G09_16_MG_FD_203696 | JGI IMG/M metagenome (GOLD analysis project Ga0315284, IMG submission 203696) | Sediment microbial communities from Yellowstone Lake, YNP, Wyoming, USA - YL17G09_16 | ecosystem: Environmental > Aquatic > Freshwater > Lake > Sediment | place: USA: Wyoming | collected...
AAACATTTTTTTTACTACTATGTATTTTTTTTCCACCAGTCGACGATCGTACAACTGTTGGTCATCCAGGCATTTTTTGTCTGGCAGTACTGCAGGATCTGTTCGTACATTTCTGGAAAATGCGCCCTGAAAGGACAAAAAAAATTATTGCTATGCCAGTTGAGGGTTAAAACCCCCCGGCAGGAAGCCACCGTGTCTATCAGTCTTTGTACCAGCTCCCATGCATCACGATACGAATGTACCATGTCAAACAACGCACTGTCCATTATGGCCAATGGTATCTCCAGAATGTCGATTTCTTTATCCGTGTTCAGGTTATACGGCCGGAATGGATGGCACATCCCGTTTCTGAACCCGATCATCTCATTGTAGCCTAACGTTGTGTCATAGCTGAATCCTTCTTTTTTCAGGATTTCCCAGGTATCCGGTACCTTGAACCGCAGATAATGGTTTCTGCAGCCGATAACCTTCCTTCCCAATACCTGTTCCAGCCTCCTCTTCTCCACGCGGATTGTCGCGCTGTTATCATACGCATAATAGCCCCCGTGGAGTCCAACTTCTCCCCCAGAATCGATAATCTGACCCAGTTCGTCTGCCAAATCCCCGATAGAATACCTGAACCGGTAGATGTCGGCATCCGTGGCAAGAAAATAGAACGAAGAACAGGCACCGTATCTCTCTTCCATCTTGATGATCTCTTTGAAATTGCGATAGGGGCTCTTCTTTTTTCCCTGCGCCTTCCAGCAGACCTGCCTGCTGAGTCCGTTGAAATCCCGTTCTTTCAGACATGTGAGGGAAGAATACACCGTGTGACTGAAAGGGGGATAAATCTCGTCAACATCATGGGTGAGACACACTGCGAACTGCCTGTTATCGGGATAAGCAATACGAAAACCGTTGTCAATGAGAAATTCTGAAACCGCCGGTTTAAGAATATCAGCACAGGTACTGTCAGCATAGGGAAAACACCCGTACTGATCAAGTCGCTTCGGGGCATATTCTTCTTTACGGGTGTAGAGATCCCATAACTCAGTGTTTTCCCTGAGTGCATTGTAGGATCGAATCATTTTGCGTCCTTTGTATCCATGCCAGGTGCACAGCGATAGGGTGCAGACCCATTCTTGCTTCTCATCTTGTTTTCCACGCTCCTTTAAAAAAACAATCAGGGACTTTTATCCTCAGACGGGTTTTTTCCCGCAGGCGACAGGTACAACCCTGCTGCCTTTCCTTGTTCTGCAACGATCCCCCTGCGATATCCGGGTCAGGGAAAGCCCGCATCAGGATACCTGTCAACCCCTTTTTGTCCCTCCCGTTTCAGATGAAGTCCCTCCTGTCGTGGGTTCAAAGAATTCCCTCAGCCATATCTCAAGATTTATCCATTTGAATATAGTTTCACCAATATTGGATTTTCCTTTCAGATGCAGGTTGTATTGTTTTTCAACTTCCTTATAATTCCAATAGGGTCGTGATTTAAACTCTTCAGAGGTAAAAATTTTTTTACAGAATTCAATGATCTGAGGGTCTCTGAAAAATTCATCGTTCGGCGTGTCAAATCCAATTTTATCTTTCCGGTTTAAAATCATACCGGGAATCAGGGTCTTTATGGCCTCTTTGAAGATGACCTTGGTTTTTCCATTTTGCATTTTATCCGCTGTGGGAATGCCCATTGCAGATTCGACCAGATTAACATCCAGAAACGGCACCCGTGTCTCGATACCCCACCGCATGGAATTTTTATCTTCATATCTGAGTAAATGAGGAATCGCAGTACTGAGAAGTGTTAGTGATAAAGCATCATGAAGGGACATCCGGTGAATCCGTGGATCACTCTTTTTGACAGCATATTCCTGGAATACATCGTAATTCAGCCAGGGAGAGAGATAATTTTTATGTATATAGGCTTGCAGTCTTGCGGGAAGGAGCATAAAACAGAATATCTTGTGAGGATAATAGTTGTTGAAATTATTACGGTACGAACGCATCTCTTTTAACAGGGTGATTATTCTGCCACTTTTTAACAGTTCATAGTAGTAATAGGCAAAATAGTAGTCATACCCGGCAAAAATCTCGTCTCCTCCCTGTCCATCGAGAAGGACTTTTGCATTATTCATGGAAGCAAGCCGCATGACACAATATTGCCCATATACCGCCAACCCTGTTGTCGGCTCTTCCTGCGCTTGTATGAAATCCCGGAAATTGTGGATATAATCCTCCTTGTCCAGGGTGGTAAATTTTTGCTGAATACGGGTATATTTTCCCACCTCTTTCATATACCGGGATTCATCGATTTTCTTTCCCGGGAAAATCAGGGAATAGGTAAAAAAAGGCTGGTTGATCATGGTATCGAGAGTACAGACAATGGCAGAGGAATCTATTCCCCCGCTCAGGCAACTTCCAATAGGAACATCAGCCACGGTTCTTGATCTGACACTCTGAATGAATAACCGAGTAAGTTCGGTTACGGATACCGGCTGACGTTGTTGTATCCGGTACCATTTTTTTATCGAGAGTTCTTTTGAGTGAAGATCGAACAAGAGATAGGAACCAGGTTCAAGGGACCAGATATCCTTAAAAAAAGTGCGGGTATCATGATTAATCAGATTGAATGCAAGGTATTCCATAATAACAGACGCTTCCTGTTGTCTCTTTACCGGATGGGTTAAAATGGAAGATATCATCGATGAAAAGATAATCTTTCCATCCAATACATGGTAGTAGAGAGGTTTAACACCAAAGCGATCCCTCGAGAGGATCAATCGGTTTTGTTTTTTGTCGTATATGCAGAAAGCCCACATCCCATTAAAGCGGTGCAGACAGTCCATTCCGTACTGCTCATACGCATGAATGATGACTTCAGAATCAGTATGACTTTTGAAAATATGGCCTGCTTTGATCAACTCCTCCCTGATCTCACTAAAATTATATATCTCTCCGTTGTATGTCAGCCAGATTGTCCCGTCCTCGTTACTCATCGGCTGGTGTCCTTTCGGGGAAAGATCAATAATAGAAAGGCGGGAGTGGCCTAGTGATACGGCGTTATCGATATATTCCCCCTCATCATCCGGGCCCCGGTTTTTCGTTACAGCATTCATTTTCTGAATGAGATCACGATCACTCCAGTTAAACCCGTTTATTCCGCACATGGTAAACCCGGATTTTGATAATATTTTTTCAAAAATGGAATTTCTTTCATCAGACTTCCCGTTGTTACCATAATGTTAGTGTATACTCATAAAAATCCTGTGAGACCTAAAGGAAAGGTACTGTCTTCAGGTGTGTCCGCTTTTTTGATGTTTTTTCATTTCAAGAAAACTCCGGGGATAATTTTCCATAAATGATACCATGAGAGCTGTCACATCGATTTTTTCCCGAAGTACCCGTTCCCGTTTCTCCGCCCAGATCTTCTTGCTTTCAGGATTTTTTAGGATCTCAAGCGCCTTATGCAGGGCAATCTCCGCGTCGGTAAAACTATACAGGATGTCATACATTTTTTCAAGCTCACTGAAGTTTCCCATGGTTCCGGCAAGGGATGAGATCAACAGTGAGGGTGTGCCGAGAAGAGCTGCTTCGGTTGCCATTGTCGCTCCTTCTCCGATATACATCTGGGCAAAGTAGAGAATATCATGCATCTTTTCCGGAGAGATCTTCAGCGTATATCCCTCCAGGTCCGGTGGAAGGCCTTTTTCTGATGAGATAAATACCCGGCCAAACCGCTCTAACGTGGTAATAATTTTTTTTCTGTCCTGGATACCATGGTGGCCTATATCATGGCTTGCCTCCCACGAAACAAACCGAAGCAGTATATAGGGTTCATGGCTCCCGATACCGATATCATCGAGAACGGATGGATCCGGTTTGAAATAGTGAGGATGAAGATAAGAAAGTTCAGTGTATCCGTTGTATCTGATCTGTTTTTTCCCCAGATCTTTTTTAAAACAGGCCGGGGTCAGTATGGCATCGGTAAAGGGAAGGTACAGCAATTGTTCCCATTTTGCGTGTTCGGTGTCGTCAAATGCAATACATGGTTTATTCATCATTTTTGAAACATGGGAAGCGCGGATTGATCCAAACCCAAGGAAGATATCCGGTTTGAATTTCCTGACCTGTCTGTACATCCTGATATCCAGCAGGGGGATATTCACCATTTTTTCCAGAAGAGATGTCCCATACGTCCCCAGTTTCACATACCGGAATCCATAATTATCTAGTAATCTGTAGGAAACCTCCTTGTTGCTCGCCGTTATCAGAATGTCATGACCCCGCTTTTCCATTTCCCATATGAAATTCTTAAAATAATGAACATTTGCAGGATGGTTCATATCCACAACAATTCTCATCATATCACCCAAAATGTGCAAATATGCTGTCGCTGAATCTTGTATACACCGGAAGCGGCATCTTCCGGATGAACGTGTTTCCCAATCTGAAAAGCGAGGAATCGCGATCCGGCAACGATAATTTTGAAGAAAGGGGATACACACTGTAACACAGTTTTTTTTCCTCTGTTCCCCACTTCTTCTTGAACTCGATTAATCCTGAATTCTCATATGATACCCTCCCAAAATCATAGGATTTGCAGCCCTGACGGCATGCATCTTCGATGCTCTTCCAGATGAAGGCGTAATAAGGCTGGACATGGAGGGAACCAGGATCAGCTGCCCCATACCCGTACAGAAAAGTATCTTTATAGCACTCCATAATGCCCCCGGCAATGACCGTGTTGTTATAGTGTGAAAGGTAGAGGTACACGTAACCTTCCAGTGCGGTAAACAGGTTCTCAAAAAACTTCCATGGGTGACAGGGAACGCCGAGGAGCTGTTTGTTATCGCGGTTTATTTCGTAGAACTCTTTTAGGTCCTCGCTATGTGTCGAAGCGGTTACGGTAACCCCAAGCTGTTCTGATTTTTTTATTGCCCTTCGCGCACTTTTATGCACCTTTTGCCGGATCTCTTCCGGATTTGATGATAACGGCAGAAGATAGGTACTGAAAGTACAGAATTCGCCAAAATTCTCAAGTCCTGCAGAACTCCGGATTTCAATCTTATTGATATGGAGTTTTTTACTGATCTCTATTGCCTCGCTGAATAATGCAGTGCAAACCTCCCTTTCCCCGAGACAACCGCACTGGGGCGAGAATGGGACAGAACATAACCGGTCTCCGGTCAACCTGCTCCTGATGTGGAAGAGAGGAAGCAGACCGGCCAGTTCACCACTGTCGTTGGTTGCAAAAAGATAATGTGGCTCGTAATTGAATGTTTTTTCCAGAAATCTCTTCCATTCCGGGGTATGATGAAGTGTCGCGTTGCTATCTCTTTCCAAAAACAATTTCCATTCGTTATCGGGAACGTGCCCAACGATATCGATCATCTTCGTATCACCATAATTATTTTTTTGCCGGAGTTCAGGATAAGATCGGTACAATATTCCTGTATCCATGCCAGGAAAGACGTCCCCCACCGCTGCGGGTGAACAGAGAGATACACCCGGGAATAATTATTGGTCTGCAAGGCACGGATAAGGTCATCTGTTGATGAACATCCTGATGAAGAATGTGACTGGTTGAGATGATCCCGCATATTGTATTCCCCGGCCCAGTTTCTTCCGGTATCTGAAAAATACGTCATGTCCTTTAAGGAAAGATAAGCCTCTCCAAAAATCCCAAAATCTTCAAAACGGAATTTTTTCCACAGATCTCGATTGTCGAATTTCGACAGAGGGCTTCCGTGCATCGAGATCGTGTGGATTTCACCTATTTTTTCAAATTCCTTCAACTCCTGCAAAAACAGCAGGATAGCTTTTTGATCATCACCCCGGGTTTTGCTTAATACTTCATAATGATACCCGATTTCATGACCAAGACTGTGGATTTTTTGAATAATCGTTTTGTTGAACGTAAACGGATACCGGAAATAATACGTGGAGTGGATGCCGAGACGGTGTTCCAGTTCGGCCATAAAAAGAGCATTCCTCACTTTCCTGTCAACATCGTGTCTTAGTATTACCCAGTTGTTGCCGGGTATTTGTAGAAGGTATTCGTAGACGGTACAAAAGGTATATTTTTGTTGAACCGCTGTTAAGAGTTCTTCATATTTTCCCAGCGTAAAGTCCCGCAAAATTCACCCCTCAATTTTTTTGAGCATGCTGATGGTACAGTGTTGCACCCGTGGCAAATTGTCCCTTGTACCTGGTAATTATTTTACCCAGCATGTTCAAATAGGAATCACCCAGATCTTTCAAAAAAATCCGTGTCTTAACATTTAATTTGTCGAGCCGGGGTCGCGGTCCGATCTCATAGGGATGAAAATAATACACGGAATCACCTGTCCTTAACGCATGATCCAGAGAAATTACTGTATATCTGTACCCGGCAATCCTTGACATGATGCCTGACCCCGCCGGGAGGTTCAGGAAAGGAAATACCGGCCAGGGAAATTCCCAGAGACCGGAATTACCGGGCCGGGCAAAATCATCCTGTGCAACCTGGTAGGGGTTCAGGGGAGCGGAGGTATGTTCCCCGAATTTCCCCATAAATGGGCGGGTTGGCGTGATTGAAGAATCATACATAAATCCCAGCTGTACCAGGTCATGAATCATATAATTGGCAACTGTTGAGTTAGGTGCCCGGTACCCGATGATCTCCTGACCACTCAGTTTTTCAAGGACATTTTTTGATTTCTTTGCGTTTTCATAAAATTCCAAAGCGTTTTTTTCAGTATAATCCCTGTGTAAATAATTGTGAGAAGCGATTTCGTGCCCATCATGAACGATCTCTTTTACCAGATCCGGGTAATATGATGCAATCTCCCCGGTGAAAAAAAACGTTGCTGTGATTTCATGTTCATTGAACAGGCGAAGAATTTTTTCTGTAAGTGGGATAATCTCTCCGGCAGGGTGGTCACTATGGTAATAATCCAGAAAGAACGTCTGAGTATCCGGCCATCGGGCATAATCAGATCCTGTTGCCCAGCGACACTGGTACCATTCGTCCATGTCGACTGAGAGAAGTATTTTATTCATGATACCACCGTTTCAACAGTTTTTTTCTGTACGAAAGTGCATCCCGGATAGTCGGACTTGAATAATAGGATGAAAATTGCTTTTCGTTGGGAATCAGCCGTTTGTTATATTCCCCGCTCTTAATCAGTCCAACCGCTTCAACCATTGCCTCCGGAGCGATAGCAAAATCTTTTGCCAGGAGTGAATCGAAGGTATCAGAACGGGTAATTGGTACTTTTTTTTGCACGAGAATGGGCCCGTTATCAATCTCTTTGTCAATGAAATGGATGCTGACACCTGACTCCTCTTCACCTTTCAGGAGTGCCCAGAATGGTGCAAGTCTCCCACGGTATTTTGGCAGAAGCCCGCAATGCCGGTTCAGACTGCCAACCTGTGGAATGATGAGAAATTGTTCCTTTAATATGGCCTGTGCCTGATTGATGATAATTGTTGGTTTGTCATTTTTAAGCTCTGTTAAAAATGATGGAGAATTGATATCATTCACAAAGGTAACCGGTATACGATATTTTTTTGCCGTGTATGCCACAGAAAAAGGATTTTGAGATGCGTCTGAGACCACATGGTTTAAAAAACCATAGGAAAGGACAATGAATGATCGTTTCACGAGGGCAAACAGACCACTGATAAGACAAATCGTAATTATATATTGAATTTTATCTCCGAATTTCTTTTTTCCCATAACCGAGCCTCTGACAATATAGATCTTTTTTATGTCGGCGTGAATTGACTTGATGACATCTCTGATAAAAGGGTTGATCAACAGTGGCTCTTCAGTGACGGTGATAATGACAGAAAAAGAGTCAGACGATCCTGAAATGACAGTCACCTATTTGTACTCTTCGTCTGTCTTCTATTAAAGAACATCGCAGATTACTTTCTTAATACTGCCCTTCCCTGAAATGCGATAGGAGATACCCGTAAAAACAAATGCCGGAAAAAACTGATGTAAACGCACCTGCCGCATGGTTCCCTCTCAATAACAGAAAAAAAGTGCAGCAGTAAGGCGGCGGGGATTAAGCAGATCGATGGAAGGTAATAATACCGGAGAAAGGCTATTAATATAAAAGAAATGGTACGTTCTTTGGTATACCGGTTAAGTTTATGATACTGCCGGATTTATGGATATAATCCCCGGTATTTACATTATAAAAAAACGCATGCAGGTACAGAATTAAACCCTGTCACCCCGATGACGGAATCTCCTGCGGAGATATTCGGATGATAAAAAAACAGATCAGCATAATGGTCCTTGCTCTATGGCTTATTATCGTGTCTTTCACCATGCTCTTTGTGGAACGGATCGATCTTGCGCTCTTCTTCGTGCTGGGGTTGATAGGTTTTATCGTGATTGTGGAGCTTATGGAGCCACGCTTCGTCAAGCCCGGTTATCTGTGGTATATCAGGTTTCTGATAGCTGTGGCGTTACTGGTTGTCGCTGCAATCGTTGCGCAGAAAGTACTGGATATCATAGGATGGGAAATTGTCATAGGATGAATATCCTGCAACAGGGTGTGGTTTTTTCTTTTTTACGCTGAGCAGGATCAGACAAGGGTGACTCTTCCTTTTTTTAAAACCAGCTCCGTGATGGGCTACGGTTTCATAATCCGGGTTGGATCTCCGCGGACAGGGTTGTTTTAAAAAAAAATCCTCCTTGGTTTGCCGGTTATTTATCCGTAAAATGAAATAGCTTTTGTAATACTAGTGAGAAATGATTATCGTGAATGGAATGCGGGACCCGTGTTCACCAGACCGAGACAGAATATGAGGCGAAAACTCCTGAATAAGTATTCCATTGCAGCTATTCTTCTCATTGCAGCTGCGGCCGCACTGATTGCAATTGCCCTTGATACCAGCCCAACGGAATTCATAACTGCTGCGTACGTGATTTCTGCCATGACCTGTGCGGTCACCGGTATTTTTATCCTGACGTTTTCTGGTGGTGAACCTGTTGATCCGCGGTTTGTTGGAATTCTTCCCGCTGAGGGCTGTATTAATCTCTGCAAAATAGCGTCTGATCAGGGAATAAACGGTAATGCGTACTTCCTCCCCTCACGCGTGACCGGCGCTGCCCAGGTCATGCAGTTCAACCCGACTTCGACCTACACGGGAACCAATGTTTCGGTAAAGGAGTCATTTCCAAAAACCGGACCGGCCGGGCTTGTCACCATCCCGTCCTGCAGGCCCCTGATTCAGGATCTGCAGAAGAGAAATGCACTGGTAATCCCGGAAAACGAGGAACAGATAACCCAGCTTCTCCGGGAAACAATCGGGGAAATTCTCGAATTAGCTCCCCGTGTTTCTGTTCAATGGCATGGGAGTACAGTCACCATCACGTTTCACCGCTACCGGTTCATTGCAGGATGCCAGTTCATTGCACAGGAATCCCCCGGTTGCTGTACCAGGAATCCCTGTCCGGCGTGCAGCCTCTGCGGGGCATTGATAGCTGAGGGGACCGGTAAGGTACTCGCTCTTGAACAGTGTTCAATGAGCTCATCATTCCGTGACGTCAACATTGTCTTCAGGATTTTGCACAGCCCTGACAGTAAGCCATAGATGAAGATTCCGGTAACTCGCATTGATACGATCCCTGCCGGTTACGTCAAAACCCGGGATGCTCTCGTTGAATAACAGGAATTCAACACGGTCATACCCGGTTTGTTTAACTGACAGATTATAGGGAATGATCGCGGTCATATTATCAGCAAGGGTAAATGACATCCGGTCCTTGGGTTCCATGGTAACAATACGCGAGGTATTTGTAACATTATTAAATTCCGTATGTACTGTCCATGTTTCGATCGTATAGGTGACATTCCGGTACTCATGATTCCCTGTACCAATATGCATCGGATAACTCTGTGTGATATTGATCACGCTGGGGAAATTGGACGTCGTCCGGTTTTCATCAAGAACGTAAAATTCAGAATACCCCTCCTCTCCTTTGGGGGCTGTGAATACAAAGATGGTTGTAATTATGGCTGTGAGGATAAGAAAACTAAGGATACCACCAAGCATACGGTCGACCCTG
>Ga0315284_10017916_pt1 | contig 10043 bp, 9 predicted proteins | sample YL17G09_16_MG_FD_203696 | JGI IMG/M metagenome (GOLD analysis project Ga0315284, IMG submission 203696) | Sediment microbial communities from Yellowstone Lake, YNP, Wyoming, USA - YL17G09_16 | ecosystem: Environmental > Aquatic > Freshwater > Lake > Sediment | place: USA: Wyoming | collected...
CGGCCGCGGTGTCTCCCAGCACCTGACCCCAGTCCTCCATAGGACGGTTGGTAGTCAGAATGACCGCTCCTTTCTCGTAGCGGCGCACAAAGATTTCGAGCAGGTCTTCGGCGGCCGTGGGCGGCAATCGTTTCATCCCCAGGTCCTCCAGCGCCAGCAGATCCACTTTGCAGAGCTGGGCGACGACTTCTTGCTCACCCCTCCCACCGACTGGGAGCGGCGGGACCTGCTGGAAATCGTGGAAGACCGCTATCAGTCAGGCGCCACCGTGATCACCAGCCAGTGCCCCATCGGTGACTGGCATCCCAATATCGGCGACCCCACCCTGGCCGACGCCATATGCGATAGGCTCCTGCACAACGCCTACAAAATAGAGCTCAGAGGCGATTCCATGCGCAAGAACCAGGGCGAATCCGCTACCACCGGGGTGCCGGTAAATCACAAAAATGCGAAAGGAGGAAACCTTGCAGATAACGTTAACTTAAGCTAAACTGACTTAGGCTCGGCGCTGCTCCACCCCACCCCGCCCACCTCCAGCCAAGGGGTGGCCGATTTCACCGAAACCCGCATTGAGGAAACTCGGCGGTTGGCATGTTTGTGTAATTGCCGAGGAATACTGAGAAACGTGAGTATCCTCTCTGCACTGCAAGAACACCTGGGACCCAAGCGATCAGAGGAATTCCAGTCTGATGTCTCAAAGCAATTCCTGGATGCTGCCGATCAGACACAGGCAAACGTTGCCATCCGAGATGGGGGCGTTCTCTTTAGTGATCTCACTGCGGCCACATTGTCCATGTTGGCTCTCGCCAGTTGGCAGTCCGATCCAGTCGGAGCAATCATTCCCCCGCCCAAGAGGAATTTCGCAGAACTATTGCTGGGTACGAACGATTTGGTTGCTAGACGCCTCAGCGGCAGTGCAAGACAGCAGGGAGCCGATCCATGGGCAAGGTCAAGGGAGCTGCAGCATCGCTAAGGTTTCGAGTTGAGTGAAGCACTCCCACCGCCGGTTTGGATCTTGCCGGCTGTAATCTGGTATTCACGCAGGACTTTCGAACCTTCCACCACATCCTAACCGCTCGCTTTCAGCTCAGGGTCGATTAGTTCTGCTTTGGTTTCAGCTTAGTTCATAATTTTTCATTAATCGTTGCCGGTAAAAATGTTCAAATATTCTTTATAGACATACGATTGGCCATATTTTTTATCTTTATCTTTGGGAGTAAGAATTCCTTTTTCAATAAAGCGATCAATTACATTTTGCGCTCCGGCGCGGGTGGTGAATCCCGTCCATTTTTTAATAGTCGTCACATTGACGATCGGTTGACCATATAAGCGAGGTAAGACCTGGATCGCACTCTCCGAAGCACGTTTACCCAGGGTTTGAATTTTAGCCATGTCTTTTTCACGCAGAACAGTAATTTTCCCTACTATGTCGATAGCTTCATTGGCAATTTCAATGACACCGTCCAGAAAAAAGTCTATCCAGTCTGAAACCTTGCCGCTATGGTAGCCAGCCAGTCTTTCATAATAGACTTTCTGATGCCTTTTGAAATAAGATGACAAAAAGAGCACCGGTTTTTCCAGGAAGTTTTCTTTCCATAAATAAAAGGTGATCAGCATCCTTCCTGTTCTTCCGTTGCCGTCTAAGAAAGGGTGTATGGTTTCAAATTGAGCATGGATAAGTCCTGCTTTGATAATAGTCGGGATAGTATCCTCAGCATGCATAAATTTCTCAAGTTCTCCCAGTGATACCAACATTTCAGCCACCGGCGGCGGTACGAAACGGGCATTATCCGGACGGGTGCCGCCTATCCAGTTCTGGCTTTTACGGAATTCTCCCGGATCGGAGTATTGCGTTACCCGCGCTTTATGCATTAGTTCTTTATGCAGCTCTCGTACTAACCGTAGCGCCATCGGGAAGTCATCTTTAGTTACTCGCCGTACTCCATAATTGAGGGCTTTGATGTAATGTAAAATATCATCTACATCTGCGGGGATTTTCTCACTAACTTTTACTTCGGCTTCAATGGCATCCACCATAGTCGCTACAGTTCCTTCGATCTGGCTGGAAGAAGCGGCGTCTTTGCGTAGATACATCAGGAGGAAGAAATCAGCGTCAGGTAGGAGCTTGGTGATACCATCCAATTTACCTAGAAGACGGGTAGCCTTGTTATCTTTCCTTAAAATAGCCGGGCTAAATTCAAACCCATCTTTAGGCGGAAATGGATTGGGAATAAAGGCCTGGACCCCCCCTGGTTGAGTTATAAGTTTACCTATCTCAACTGTTTTCATTTTGTAAACATCCTTCCAAGCATGTATACAAAATATACCACTTTGTATACATTTAGTCAAGACATGTTTACAAACTCGTCAACTTGTCAGAGGGCTACAGTTGGTGGACGGAGAAGCTGAGCAGGGCACTATCAGTAGCGCGACAGACAGATACTTTAGACGGCAACTGATTCCGCTAGGGTAACACCCAGGAGAGACCGCCGCTAAACGATCCGGCATTGAGTCACAACTACATAAAGCACAAGTTGACATAAAACGTGAGTTGGGACAGCCCATAACATACCCTGAAGGAGTAATCCAGACTCTGGAAATACATGGTTTCGCTTTGCAACGCATCACTCCTGTTAATCTGACGGTAAGGTGTCCAACTTTCCGCCAGCAATTTAGAATCTGGGTTCCAAGTAATTGGACAGTTACAAGGATAGCACATTTAGCGGATGGCACACCTAACTATGGCAAGATGACACGAACAAAGATGTTGTTCGTGTCCGATGTTGAGTGCCCGAACGGACACAGGCTACACCTGGATTGAAATTGGAGATAGTCTTTCCGTAGGTAGGTTGGAGACTGTCAGTAAAACCAGATATGTATTCAGAGGGAGTTCGACTCTGCCCTGTCTCCACCAGAAACACGGTCCAACCCATCATCCAGTATGCAACATTGCGTTCTGCACAATCAGCCACTTTGTGTAATCATACTGAAGTAGGGTAGCATAGCCTCCACATTATTGACTTATCCGATACCACGCTAAACCGTATACCCAAGTAGGCGGTGGTGGGGAGCTCATGAATGGCGTAGATGATATTTCAGATGTTCAGGTTGCCTTTTTGTGCCCAGCCCCTGAGTGCTCTCACCATGTAAGGAGTATACACTTGTATCGGCTCAACGCCTCATTTTCTTTTCTATTCCTGATACGCCAGCCACTGGCATCTCCATAACGGGCACGTTCCACAATGTCGCACCTACGAGCATCATTGGGTAGGTGGCTGCGGTTAGCGCCTCAGCAGTCTTAGCCTCAACTATAGACATGGATACTACTGTGTTGGGTGGAGTGCCAGGAAAGGCGATTCCGAGACACACGTAGTCAGCTAATATCTTTATCCCTTGAGGTGAGTTGCTCCACACCTTATCGGAAGCCTTCGCTATCTCCGCCGCCTTAGCTATATCGAACATAGCGAACTGAAAAAACTTCATTTTTCCCTCCTTTATCGATTTTGCACCATAATGGCAGGGCACCCAGGGGCAGCCGTATTATGGGATAACGTAAAACTCTTGCGATATTTTACTTCGATATGTCATTGATAGCAGGAAGTCTATGGCTACTCACCTCCACAAGACAGCATAAAGCACTACAGGTTTGCTATGCTAGGGGGAAGCTTGATAACGAAGGCATAAAGGGCTATCTTCCTAAGAAAAGGAAGGAGGATAACTTTTGATGAAGGAGCGACGCGATTACATCTTGAGGAATGAAAATGTCTTTGTGGGGTTGGAGGATTCCAAGAAAACCTGGAGCTTGTGTGTTCGGAGCAGTGGCATGGTGGTTCATGAAACGAGCATGCCAGCCCGGTATGAGGTGCTGCGCAACTACTTCAATAACAAGTTTCCTGAATGTCACATCCGGGTGATGTACGAGGCAGGCTTCAGGGGATTTGAGCTACTTGATCAATTGGCAGCCGATGGGTGGGAGTGTGTGGTAACGCCGCCGCATACGGTGACAGACGAGAAGTGCCAGCGGAAGAAGAATGACCGGACGGACTGCCGCAGGCTGGCCAGGAATCTGGAGAACGGGGATTATCGGAAGTGTTTCGTCCCGGACAAGGAACTGCGAGAGGACCGCCAGGTATCCAGGACATGTGGTCAAGTACAGGCAGACATTAAGCGGGTGCTTAACCGGATCCGGCGGATGCTTGAGTTCCACGGTCTGGACAGCGACCTACCGGCGGGGCGATGGAGTGGAGCTGCTTACTCCCGGTTGCGCCAGCATTTGGCCGAGATAGAGATAAGCGATTCGCTGCGGTTTTCCTTCGAGGTAATGTTCCGGGAACTGGAGCAAGTGCGACAGCTGAAGAGGGAACTATTGCTACGGCTGAGGAAGCTTGCCAGGAGTGACCGATACAAGGAGAGCGTAAGGCTATTGATGAGTGCACCTGGTATCGGTATGCTGACCGCGATCCGGCTGACGCTGGAATGGGGGGACATGAGCCGGTTTGGTCGCAAAGAGGAGTTCGCCAGTTTTCTTGGTCTAGTGCCTAGTGATTATTCCAGTGGTGATCGGGAGCATCGAGGACATATTACCAAGCAGGGGAACCGGTCGGTGAGGGGGTGGCTAACTGAGTCTGCGTGGGTAGCTATCCGGTACGATCCGGTGCTGCTGGACAAATACCGACGGGTGTTGAGGAATTGTGGGAGTAAGAAGAAAGCGATCGTGGCGGTGGCGAGGAAGCTGGCACTGCGTCTTCGAATGGTACTGTTGAGTGGAGAGCCGTATGTGCTTGGGGTAGTGGAGTGATATCGTCAGGGTAAATTATAACTCAAGGTAAGAAGGTGACGATAACCGGAGTAACAAGGTGATTTCCACAAATGACGATCGGTGCATGACGTCCACCGCCGGTAAACCGAATTTACGTTGACAGGTTTGTCAGCACCGGCTGATCAAGCGAACAGGCAAACGGTGCCCGAGCACGAATAGCGGATTGGAAAGCATCTTAGGCAATCCGGCGACCGTCGCCCGTAACAAGGGGGTGATAACATTTTCAAGTGCCTCGACCCGGGTCACAATCATATCCCTCGCCCTTAGGCTGTCAAGGTTAAAGGCTTTGCCCGAGCTGGTGCTCGCCCTTGACAGCCTAAGGGCTCGGGGCAAGCCTCCGGTAGCAGGTCGAGGCAGGACTAAGAAAGTAACAAAGCATGAATCATGGAACATAAACCAGGTCATTGGTGGGAAGATAGCTTGCGACTTGACATCCTACATAGCGGGCGGTGGAGGGGTAGCACGTAAATGGTTTCTATAATCCCCTATGGGGCGTCGACCCCCCCTCTTTTTAGCTCAGACTGGAAACGCCTTCGCTCTCACCGAGCCACCGCTCGGCATCAACAGCGTTAGAAAAAACTCGGACATTGAATCCCCTATTGCTAAGAACGTTATTCATAAATTCGAAACGATCCCGATTTTCTTCTAAATCAACAACTGCCGTTTTCGGCTGACCAGCGCGCCTGAGCTTTCCAAGTTTCAGTAAGGGTTTTGGTGCAAGATATTCCAGAAACAAGCAATCCTAGTATTACTGTGGCCATTAGGAGAATTGGCAAAGCACTTTGCATTGTTTCACCCCTTACCCCCGACCTCTTCTTTCAATGCAACAAGAATCCCCGCCAAAAGGAGAGCACCACCAATTACCGCTGATAGTATTTCAACGCATACTATTCCGATACCTATATTAGCTATGAGGATGTAGTAGGAGGCATCACCCCCGACAATTTCCGGAGCATGACCAAATTCAAACATAGTATCCAGGCCAAGATAAGCCCAAAAGATGGCACCTACAATAAAACAAGAGCCTTGCCAAACTAGAGACCGTCCACTAAAAAACCGTTTCAGCATTGTTAACCCTCCCCCCTTCTTCGCCCTTTGCCCAACTGAAATTCACTACTTTGGCAAGGATACCTTATTGATTAGATTACAATGGAGATATTTCACCATGATACACATTGTGGGCACAGTATATTCCTAGTACAACCCCCGTTGGGGGTAATCCGTTTGGGCATACGCGAATAGGACACGAGGCTGCGGTATGATGAGGAGAGCGCACAAAAGATTACTTTACAAAGAACGCTTGTGGCCGTCACAGCCTGCGGCGATGGGAATGACTACCATGATATTATGGCAACTCTACTGACAAAATTACTGAACAGTCAACCCTGACATTTTCCCTGGACAACGACATTTATCCCAAAACCAGGTGCTCCGAAAACACTTGGTTTTTGATGCCTCCTCCTACAGCGCCATGCTCGCTTTTGCGACCTCGACTCTGTAAAATGCTAATAGTCTTGCTACCTAATTCATATTTACTCGCACGGAGGTTACTTGTGAAGAATGTTAAGCTTTCTGTGAGCGGCAATACCCTTACCATCACGGTGGACTTGACTCAGGAGTTTGGGCCATCGTCCTCGGGCAAAACCATCATCATTGCCTCTACCGAAGGGAATTTCCCGCTGCCTGGGCGAACCGAAGTAGTGGGACTGAATGTCTATCGCAAGAAGTAGCGTAGGTCCGGGCTTGTTAACCATCGGGCAAGGCAAGAGCAGTTTGCATCTTGATCGGCTCACCATTTAGGATAAAAGGTAAAATCAAGACCTTCGAGAAGACCTTCCCATTGGCTTTGCGAGCTCCTGCCAGCACCTAATTGACGAAGATTCCTGCCGGTCCTCGCCCATTGGCAGGTCACCTTATGGTTGAGTGCAGGTCTACACAATCTGGCTTTTTGTATGGTCCGTATTGCTATTAGAGTTGGTAGCTGATAGTCAGCCTAGGCTCAATTTATCGTTTTGAATTGCAATTGACAATTCAGAAAGAATGCATAGATAATTGGTTAGTGCTTATGAGGTCAGCAGAAGTCATTTTGGAACGGGCGAAACGTAGCAAAAACCGACCTTCTTCGTCTCGTTTAGTAGAGACAGGTTATATTTCACCACCTAATCATCTAATAGAGCAATCGTGTTTATTTGTATCGCTATCCCAAATCCGAGCTAACTCTTCTACTTTACGTCAAAGGACAATATAGCCACCAGTGTCTCGCCAACGTACAACCTGAGTTCATAATTCCCCTTGGGCAGGGTGAGCGGCTCGGCGCCAGCGAATCCGCCGGGACTGAGGGTCATACCAGGGCCTGTGCTAGTAGGGTCGCCTCCGACGAAGCTCCCCGTTTGCACATCGTAATACCCCGCCTTCAACTGGACTTCCTTGAGCACCTCGCCCATTGTCACAATGGTTTTGTCGTCCTGGGTGAAGATATTAGTCTTTTGAAGGTGCATAGGCCATTCTTCATCAGAGCTTGGGTCTATCCCTGGAGGCAGCCTGGCAAGGGAGAAATCCTTGAAGTACATCCTGAAGGTAGCCTCATCCACAATCTGCAGCGATTGTGGTGCCGGGGTGGGCGGGGCTGGTAAATCGAAGAGGAGGACAGGGATAACGGGGGCAATTTCGTAATCGAGAACCGTTGAAAGTATATGTGAGGAAACTATGCCATCGGGAGGCAGGGCGTCGGCATCAAATTCCAGATTCGTCTCACTCTCGAGTACCATCCCGTTGGGGAGAACGCAAAGCTTCGCATTATAAGACTTCAGAGCATCGACATAGGGATCCACATCCGGCATAGCGGAAAACCCGCCTGAAAAGAGGAGAAACTTCTTGTCCTCCAGAGAGAGTTTGGATAGCTGAGCAGAAAGCATTACGCAAGCGCACTCCTCCCCTGCAATAGACTTGGTCTCCACCGCAGTTCCTACAACGAGAGCACCCCTCTTATACAGGCTTTCCATCTTTGCCTCTCCCTCATCGGAGTTGAAATAGATAGAAAGATCAACTTTATTAGCCACCCACTCCCCTTCAACCATAGTAGCTACGTATACTTCGTCCTCAAACAAATACTGCCTGATTTTTTGCTTAGTAGTGCCAACTGTCAATTCCAACTCGTCTAGCTGCTTATTGTCCTTTACATATAATTGGCCCTCTATATCAACCCTTGTGCACTGAGAAGAGCCTTTTGTGCACATCTCGATGACCGAGCTGTTGTCTTCCCGCATACTTTCCAGAGCCTTAGCAGCCTCAAGCCATGTCTCGAAAATAGACTTGGCATCTTTTGTCAGGGTTGCCCCACCACCACAGCCCGAGAAAGCAACCGCAATAATGACTACAGCCACAAGGAGCCACTTCTTCATGTTTTGCCTCCTCACATTTTTAAGAAGAAGGACAATAGTGTTATCCATAGTATGCTCCCAATCATCTATGACTTAACAACCCCCCATGAGGTAATTTCCGCGAATTAGAGCGCCAATTCCGACTGGTAACATGCAGACAAACAGCTTACCACTAATGGATTACCCCGAAATATCCTCAGATTAAGCCTTGGGATGAAGCAAAACACAGTTGCGAGACCCACCATTGTCAAGTGGACAAGGAGAGTCTCCTTCAAGATAGCTACAAATCTGGTGGCTAAAATGAGACTTTACCCTAGTTCAATAATCAATTCACCAGATCACGAATAACCCAAATGCCTATTGGCGAACTGAATTTTCTTATGTCAGCTTTGGCATAATCAGAATATATCACACCAAATGACGGTTTGTTCAATGGCTAAAGATAAAGCGCTCAAAAGCAAGTCCTTCCGTATCACCCCACAGAATAGTGTTTCATAGAAGCTAGCAACGACCTCCCCATTTTGGACAACTGCTTTCATCAACATGACCTTCCCCCCGAAAACCAGGCCAGTTGCGATTAGAGTTCCCGTGTGATAAAAGACGCACAAGGAGGGACTCTATGAAGACAAGGAGGTACACAGAGGAACAGATCATCGCCGTGATGACGAACGGGACGCATGGGGTGCTTTGAAGCGAGCGGGTGAGGCGGGATGCCGAGGAACAGGCGAAGAGGGATGCGGAGCGATGAACAAAAGCACTATCAGGGTTTTCCCGCACTACTCTTCTGACACGCTGAGCACCTCGAAGATGCTCCTCACCTTTGCCGGAACCCATTCCTTGAGGAGGCTGACCTTTTGCTCAGAGGGTAAATCCCATGCGGTGGTTGGGGTATGGGTATCCGCTCGCGAGGGCGGAACATTCTCGGTTTGAACCAACCGCAGTTTTTTCCCAGAAACAACATTTGACAATGCCGACAATTAGGAGTATTAAGGATGTCGAGTACGAACTTTACATTCTGCAGCATTTGCTGTTAGTGCTGTTCTTTGCTCTGCTCTCCCGAGATGCAGATCCCACATTCGGCAGTGGCGCGTTAATTGTGACACAGCACGTCATGCCTTCATTTTTCCGCCAACTATCTGTCACCCCGAAGCACACGGTCTATTAAGAAATCATTGGGGCTGGAGGTGACTAAGATGACAATTGAAATGCGTAGCACAGGAATCAACACAATTGGTGATACCCCCTGGGGTACCCATATTTCTCAATTCTACCAAACTAAAGACGATTTGACTGATATGCTTGTGCCCTACTTCAAGGCGGGTCTGGAGAACAACGAATTCTGCATGTGGATTACCTCAGAGCCTCTGGGGGCTGATGACGCAAGGAAAAGTCTCGGAAAAGAAGTAGGCAATCTAGATAACTACATTGCTAAGGGGCAAATAGAAATACTAGATTCAGGCGAGTGGTACACAAAAGGCGGTAAGTTCGAGCCCGATATGGTTTCGCAGAACTGGGCCAGAAAGGAGACACAAGCGTCAGTACTCGGGTTTGATGGGATGCGTGTCAGCGGAAACATATCTTGGCTTCAGAGAGACCAGAGGAGAGCATTCGCTGAGTACGAAGCGGATTTAGAAAAGGAAATCGGCAACTATCGGATGATTGCCCTTTGTTCCTATCCGCTTGATAAGTGCGTACCATCCGATGTCCTAGATGTGCTCAAAAACCACAATTTCAATATCTCTCGTTATGAAGGCAAGTGGGAGATTATTGAGACAGGTCAATTTCGTAGAAAATACCTAGACGCCATCCTGTCGAAAGGAGTTGGTTTTTTTATTATTCTGGAC
>Ga0315284_10017917_pt1 | contig 10043 bp, 11 predicted proteins | sample YL17G09_16_MG_FD_203696 | JGI IMG/M metagenome (GOLD analysis project Ga0315284, IMG submission 203696) | Sediment microbial communities from Yellowstone Lake, YNP, Wyoming, USA - YL17G09_16 | ecosystem: Environmental > Aquatic > Freshwater > Lake > Sediment | place: USA: Wyoming | collected...
AGGCCCGTTTAGGTGGCAAGGATAGGATATTATGAATGTAACCAAGCAATACCGGGACGCTTATAATAATAGCCAGAAGAATAGGATTAAAGACACAAAGGATTTTCTGGACATAGTATGGAAGATTATCAGTATAGTTTGTGTAGGTTGTTTATGCGCCGTGTTTATTAAAGGTTGTCAAGTAATATGGGGATAATTTTAAAGGGGATATTATGAATGAACCTACCGGCAATAGAAAAGATGATAATGGCGATGAATGGTTTGAAGTAGAATCGGATGAAGGGCTAATATGGCTTCCTGTACGCCCTGATATTGTTTATAGTAGAACGGGTGAATGGAAGGGATGGAAAGATTATTTAGGCGCAGAATTTGACGAAGAAGGAAATTGATACGTTTTACGAATGTTTATATGAACAGTGATAATGTTTATTCGCACATTTAATAAAAAATAGATGGTGAACCCCGATTTTCTTCCCCCTATTCGTTAATTTTTTCACGATATTTTCCGCGCCATTTTCAATTTTACTAACAAATTCATGTTTTTTATTAATATCGCGTGTGGACATAGGTGGTATTATACGACACTAACGTTAATCATTGGTGTTTGGTAAGCAGATTATTATTAAATTATTCAATTGAACATAATTGAACATCGCGCCGTAAATTTTACCTTATTCTGCAAAAACATGAAAAAATGTTTTTGTTGAAATCATTGGGGTATTCGACATAAACATTTGGAATTGGCCGGTGAAATATGTTTGATACCCTGTTTTAATAAAATGTTTTTCTTCCCCTTGTTTGTATAACTTAATGAAAGGGGAATATCATGCCTGAACCACTACAAGATAATTCTAAGCCTATTCCTAAGCCTATTAAAAAGAAGGGTAGGCCAAAGGGAAGATTAGACACACCCGGAATTCGAAGTCAGATAACAATTGAAGAACGCCTGAAGATAATCAAGGAATTAATACAAGATAAAGAACTATCGGCGCGTGAAAGATTGGAAGCAACAAGACTGTATTCGGATTTATGTGGTGATAGAAAGAAAGATGGATATAGCGCAACAAAACTTGTATTCGAAGTTTTACCCAATGCAACACTAGATAAAGATTTTGTAGAACGACTTAATAGACCTATAGTAACGTCCGAACAGATAGGGATTCAAGAAGAAGAACTAATCGCGCCTAAACAAGTTGAACCTGAACCATTTACAGAAGAAGAAAGGTTTGATAACGTCTTGATTGAAAGGGATAAGGAACGCAAGAAGCAGAATGAAATTTATGAATCGGGTGATGATATATTTTCTTCACTGTAGGTTTAATCAAATTCCAACAAGTATAACAAAAGTATAACACGCAAAGATATATATGTTAAAGTCAAGTTTTTTTTGGCTAGATATTTGGGTCCCACCCCCTTTTATAAAATTCGTTTTGATTTCCGCGCCTGTTTTCTTTAATTATATAGAAAAAAAATCGTTTTGGCTATTAGTAGAATCCAAAAAAAAATCCAGCCCCACCATTTTTGTATTAAACCTTATAATTAAGGGGAATTAATGTCTAATGATATAATAAAAATTAAATTATTACCTAAACAAGCCGAATTCATTTTTAGTAAAACAAAAGAAATTATGTATAGTGGCGGATACGGTAGTGGAAAATCACGCGCCCTATGTTATAAAGCTGTAATCCATGCATCTGAACCGGGAAACATTGTATTGCTTGTTAGAAAAACCATGACAGCTTTAAAGAAATCTACTTTGAAAACATTATTAGAACCTGATGGACAACTACCCCCTGTTCTTCCTAGAAATTCTTACCATCATGACAAGCATAATTCTGTTATTACGTTAAATGGGGGTGGACAAATTTTATATTTTGGCTGTGATAATGAAATGTCTATTAGAAGTATGAATTTGGGCGCGGTATTTATAGACGAAGGGGTTGAATTGGAAGAAAACGAATACATGGAATTACTATATCGATTAAGGAATACATCAGCTTCATTCAGGCAAATTTGTATTGCAACGAATCCCGGTAATCAGAATCACTTTTTATTTGATAGATTCTTCAAGGATATTGATGAAAATAGAAAAGTTATAACATCTTCTAGTTTGGATAACCAATTTTTAATAGGGGATTATGTTGATTCATTAAAACAAATGACCGGAACCATGTTTAGTAAATATGTTGAAGGATATTGGTGCGCGTTGGAACATGGTATTTATCCTGAATTTACAAGGGAAGAACATTGTCGTTCAAAGAAAACCAGTGATTTTAGTGAATTCGTACTGGGATTGGACTTTGGGTTTAGTGTTCCTTCTGCTTTTACTTTCTTTGGTGTCGGTAAAGAATCTTCCCTTCATTTACTGGAAGAATATAGTAAAACCAAAATGTTAATAGGTGATATTATTAAGCGGTGTGAAAGATATCGTCCTTTAAATCCAAAAATCGTAGTGGACCCTTCTGCTGCCCATTTAATTGCGGAATTGGAAATGCATGGATTTAATGTTTGTGGGGCAGATAACGAATTGTATCACGGAATTAGTAGGGCTAAGGATATGTTAAGTAGTGGACGGTTAACTTTGGATTCTAAATGTGTTGAATTTATTAAAGAAATGGAAAATTATTCGTATGATGAAAAGAATAAACCGGTTAAAAAGAACGACCACTTAATGGATGCGATGCGATATTGTGTGAATTATATTTGGAACGAACGGAATTCTTCAAGTAAGCCTGTATTATTAGCCTACAGTGATTATGAAGAATAGTATTTAATTGTATAACTTCTTGAACGACTATGTTATTTTTCTAACAATATATAAGGATTTTCTTCATGTTTAATTTTAAAAGTTTGTTTGGTAAAAATTCAATTGAAGAAAAAGCCTTTAATCAAAATACCAGCTTGTGGCAACTATTAATGGGTTCGGGTAGTGATAAAGTCTACAGCCCAAAGGAATTATTAAAATATAATTTTGGTTGGGTGGCCGCTTGTCTGAATAAAAATGCCCAAACCCTATCTTCTATTCCTATTCGCCTTTATTACAAGAAAGAAAATGGACAATCCTTAAAGGCGTCTAAACATAAAATATTAAAAAAGGAAATCCAATTAGCGGTTAAAACTTCCAGTAAGAAATCTTTTACCGAACTAGTTGAAATTACCGAACACCAAGTTTTAGATTTAATTGAAAGACCTAATAGTAGAATGAATTGGACTGACTTTGTTATTTTAAACGAAACGTATTTGGGTCTAATTGGAAATTCTTATATCTACATGGAAAAGGAAGGGGATAAAATAACAGGCCTTTATCCTTTGTTAAGTGAAAATGTTTCCATCAAGGTTAAAGAAAATGCTTGGGGCTATGGGGATATACAAAACTATCTTTATAGTAAAGATGGGGTAGAAAGTCATAGTTTCCCGCCTGAAGCTATTATTCACATGTTAAATTCTTCGCCGGGAAGTGTGCTATATGGTAAGGGCGAACTGGAACAATGTTTATCGGCTGCTGAACGGGAATTATATTATGACCAGACAGAAAATTATTTAAACAGAAATAATGCAAGACCCGATTTTCTTGTGTCTTATGTTAACGGAATCAAGGAAAACGAACAAAAAGAATTAATGAAGATGTGGTATAAGAAATTTGGTTCTGTACAAAATTCTGGTAAGCCATTGGTCGCCAGCGGGGATGTTAAAGTTCAACAATTAGGCTTTAATCCTAGGGAAATGCAGTACAAGACGGGCCGGGATGCAGTTAGACAGGAAATCGCTTCTGTATTTGGTGTTCCAGAAGCACTTTTAGTAATTAACGAATCGAACTTCGCATCTTCTAAATCGGCAACCAATCATTACGTTCAGTTTACAATTAAACCCAAGCTGACACGCTTTCTTGAAAAACTAAACGAACAATTTGTTTCTGTTTACGATGATAGATTATTCTTGTGGTGGGATGGTGAATTTAATAGTTCAATGGACGCTTTGGAAACTGCACAACTAGACCAGATTTATTTAACCAATGGCGTTTATAATCCTGATTATGTTAGAAGTAGAATGGGTATAGAAGGAATTGTAGATGACGAAGAAACCGTTGTAAACGAAGAAACTGAAACACCTGTAAGTGAAGGAATTCCGAATGAAGAATAAAGTTCTTGTTTCTAGTTTAAAGCCCTATGGTGTTGATATAGAAGGGCTTGATGAAAATGCTGTTGTAGAAAGAAAAGCTTATCATCCGGTTATTAAATTACTACCTGATGAAGAAAAAACTATTATTGCTGACATTTCTACTTCTTCCTTAGATGCAGACGGCGATATGGTTATGCCTTGTGGTGCAGATTTAAGCCGGTTTGTTAAAAATCCTATAGTCATGTGGTCGCATAATTATTCCGAACCTTGTATTGGTAAGGCTTTGGAAATTCGTTCTACCCCTAATTCACTGGAAGCTAAGATTAAATTTGCAGATACGTTAAGGGCTAATGAAATATGGTCCTTGGTTAAAGGTGGATTCCTTAAATGTAATTCCATTGGCTTTATTAATCAAAAATCTTTAATAGCAGGAACCGACGAATTCAAAGAATACTGCAAAGAAAAATCAATTGATGGTAAAAATTGCAAACGTATTGTAACCAAGTGGACCTTAATGGAAAATTCAGTGGTTAATATTCCAAGCAATCCCGATGCATTGATTAGTGAAATATCTGCTAAAACGATTACCTTAAGCGACAAAACGATTAAGGAATTGGAACTAAAAACAGAACCCGTTGAACCCGTTGTTATTAATGTTATTAAACCAGAAGAAATACCTGTTATTATAGTAGAACCTAAGCCTGTAGATAAACCAAAATTTACAATTATCAGGGATGGTGATTTAGAATTAACAGAAACAAGAAAGAATGAAATCGTAGAAGACCGTAAAAAAGAATTGACAGAATTACAAAAAGCGTTAAGGCGTGGGAAAATAGTATAACTTAGTGAATGTCTATTGTTTAGGCGAAATCCTTTAGTGGATATCGCAAAAATAAAACGGCAAAAGGAAGATATGCAAATTAAACTAGTCAAGGATTTTGAAAACGCGAAGTCAGGTTCAATTATAGAAATAGATGAAAAAGACCTTGAATACTTTACTAAAGAAGGTCATATTGTTTATATTGTTTATACGGATATAGTTAAGAAAGAAGAACTTGCCACGAAAGAATCTGAATTCAAAGCTAAAACAGAAAAGGAAATCGTTATGCCAGAAACAAAAGAAATTAAGCAGGAAATAACCGCACCCAATATCGTTGTTCCTAATAAAGAAATTAAGTCGATGGGTGAATTGTTCCAGAAGATTGCAAAGGGCGAAGTTATCCAAAAGGTTCCAGCCGGTATGTCAGAAAATACGGGGGCTGGTGTGGATGGTGGATTCCTTGTAGACCATCTTCTGTATACGGGAATTCTTGGTCGTATGATGGAAGGTGGGGTCATCTATCCTAAGTGTCGTAAGATTCAGGTTGGCGATAATTACAACGGTATGAAGTTGCCCTATCTGAATATTAACACGCAATCTACGACTTCGCAGCCCAGATTGTATAGAATAGCCGAGGCGGCTTCGAAGGTCGCTACGAAATTCACGTTCGCCCAGCACGATTTAGCTTTAATGAAGCTAATTGCGCTTGTTCCAGTAACGGATGAACTGTTACAGGACAAGAACATGCTTGAAGGCTACGTTATTTCGCAGATTAAGGGACAGTTCGGATGGAGAATGGACAACGACCTATTGTTCGGAACACTAGCTACGACTGGTACGATGGGTGTTCTGGATGCTAGTGCTGCTGCATTCATTACCCAGCCACAGGCCCATGCTGCAACTATGACGCCTACCATCGTTCAGGGTCTAATCAATGGTGTATCGGCTTCGCTAAGGGGTGGTGCCGAATGGTTTATGTCAGGTCAGGCATGGTCATTGATTAAGGCACAGATGGGTCAGGGTGTCGCACAGATTCTTAATCCGCTAGCCGGTCAGGAAACGTTGGGCGGGTATAAGGTTAATGTGGTCGATGGCATGTTGGTTCTAAATGGTGCTGCCAAAGATATTCTGTTCGGAAACTGGGACCAGTATACCCTTATCGAAAAGGGCGGGTTACAGATGGATATTTCGAAAGAATTTTATTTCGATACGGACCAGACTTGTCTGCGCTTCGTATTACGAAACGCTGGTGCGCCTACGTGGGCGGCTTATACGGCTGCTGATGGTAAAGCGTACGCGGCATTTTCTACGACAAGCTAACGTTAATGTCAATAATAAAAAGGGATTGGAAATAAAATTCCAATCCTTTTTTATTAAAGTATAACTTAATGGATGGATAAAACCATCTAACAAGATTCCCCTTGTTCGGGCGGATATTGGTGCAAACCAATATCCGCCTTCCCTTTTAATTGTATAACTTAGTGTTGTTCTTTGTATTGGTTCAAAGACCTGTTTAATGGGAAGGACACCCGTTAAATAGTAGTGTTAAACAAGTCCAGTTCAACAAAAAGGTTAATAAAATGAATCCATTCAATTCATTCGCAGAATTCCTACAAGTTGCTTACCGAAATACCAAGTCTGGTATAAAAGACGAACGTTTAATTACTTCTAAAGCCGCTGGATTATCGGAAGGCGTGGCGGCTGAAGGTGGCTTTACTGTAGGGGCACCCATTGTAGGTCCTGTTCTTGAATCTGCCCAACAGAAATCATTACTTTGGTCAAAAGCTGTTAAACTTCAGACCAATTCCTATGGCGCTAAAGTACCACGATTAGCAGAAAGCACACGTTCTGATTCCATGACTGGTAAAATGGCCTATTGGATTGGTGAAGGCGTATCGAAGACCACAGATTATCCCCGCTGGACACAATCTAATAAAAAACTTAATAAGCTTTGTGTATTGCTTCCTATAACCGACGAATTAATGCAAGATTCTAAACTATTGCAGGACTGGATAGATGGATTTGTAACCCAAAGAATAGCATGGGTTGTAGACAGGGCCATATTGTACGGCGATTTTTCTACTTCTATGAATGGTATTATGGGTCCTGCGGGTTGCGATGGTGTTAAATATATAACCGAAGCAGACCCACTAGATGCTGCAACTTTGGAAAATTTCGAAGCCGCACTAGCCCCTGCCAATGAAAATCTTGCAGAATGGTATATGTCAAAAGAAAACTTTATTGACATTATGGCATCTGCACAAAATCTTCTTCAAAATAACAAACTTGTTTTCATAGATGAAGCCTACCATCTTTACGGACATAAAATTAATGTCATGGAATGTATGTCTGCTAAGAATGGTGACTTGGTTCTAGGTGATTTTAGCAACTATTTCGTTCTGTCCATGGGCGATGCTATTAAATATACATCCATTCAATTCCGTTTTGATACCGACCAGACCTATATTCGCTGGGTTATCAGGCTGAACGGTGACAGTTTCGGACAAGTCTATACAACTGAAGACGGAAGTTCGGTAGCGCCATTCGTGGTTCCTGATAATTCGTTACCCGTACAAAGTTCTTCCAGTTCTAGTTCTTCTATGGGTAAATCTAATAGTTCTGCAAGCACGGATACTTCACAAAGCATAAGTTCTTCTTCTAGTAAAAGCATAAGTTCTTCTTCAAGTAGCGATAGCACCGACGCTTCTGCTAGTACAGAATCTAGTAGTGAAAGTTCCTTGGGTTATTCGGCTAGTACAGAATCTTCAAGCATGTCTACGGAAGTTAAAACAACCAGTAGCACTTCCAGTTCCAGTAGCCAATCGGGTGCATGTCCACAAAAACTATGCGCTAGTGGATTTAGTACCACAGCCTACAACGGAACGTATAATTACGCTGGACTATATAACAACGCCAAGTCTTACAAGAATGCCAATAACTGGTATATCTGGTTTGATACGGTAACAACCTATTGGGTTCTTAGTAATACCAAGGGCGACCCACAGAATCAATGGAAGTCTACAACCGATACTACTTGCGCTTGCCCGGATGATGACATTTGGGTTAGTGAAGATGGTGTGGTATCCGCTGGGGCATGCTAAATTAAGCTTCCAGCATTAAAAATGGGGGCTTAATATGGCAACATATCCTAACGGAAACTACCTTATAACACTAGCAGAACTAAAGGCTTATACGGGTATCACTGGGACTTCCAATGATACCCTGTTGACCAATCTAATCCATTCTGTATCTGATGCTGTAGAAGTATATTGTGATAGACGTTTTATTAAATGGAATTGGTCGACATGGTTTAAATATGAACGTGAATTAGTCCTTCCTGAATGGCCGGTCAATAATGTTTTATTTATCGGAACGCCTGTTGTAGCTATTGTAGTAACCGATTCTTCTGATAAGTATAATTTTAATATTGGCCAAACTAATTCTAGAAATCCAACACTAGTAAGCGGATTAACAGTTACAGATGGACAAACTTTAACGTCTACTTCCTTTAGTTTTGATACTTATACTAAATTAAGTTCGTTAAAGACAGCCGTAGAAGCAGCCTATCCATCTTTAACTTTAACCTTGTCTAGTTCGCCTACCTATGATTATCCTAATATGAATACCCAGTGCTTAAGAACGGGAACGGGATTGACTTGGTATGGCGCAATTAGGCAAAACGTCATGTATAGAATCGATGACCAGACTAATCGCATATTAACCATTCCTGAAGACGTAACGATTCAATGGACAGCCTTGGATTATTGGTTCGAAGTTTGTCTAGTGGTTATATGGGAAGCAGGTTATGATGCTTCTAATGTTCCGACTGGATTAAAGCAAACGATAGCAAATATTTGCAGGGATTACTTAAGTATGTCAAAGATACCTAGTTCTGGATTAGTAACTTCGGAAACCCTTACTAATTATTCCTACACCCTAAGTAGCAGCGCAAAAATATTTGATATTATTAACGTCAATTATAAAAATGATTTGGAAGCCTATAGGAAAAAGTTGGTTTAAATGTTTGACAATTTGTTAAATACAACTTTTGATTTATATACTAACGCCATAGTTTCTGTCGATACTTATGGCGGTGTTAATCGGTCCATGGTTAAGGTAGGAACTTATCCATGTTACGTGACTATGTTAAGTGCTGACGAATTGGTTGTCTATGGAAAAACAAACGTTGTATCCACCCATCGTTTATTCTGTAATTTGGTTGATATAAAGACAAGTGATGTTATCTATGTTAATAATTCGTGGTTTAATATCAGTTATTGCGATTATTGTAACTTTCATCACTTGGAAATTTATTTATATCAGGCTACTGCGCCACAAATTATTACAGAAGAAAGCACTTCGTCAGAATCATCTTCTTATTCTTCATCATCTTCAGAATCATAAGGGGGCTAAGGATTATGTTTTTTACCAAGCCTTCCTTTAAATACAGGGTTCATTTAATATTGTCAAGGTGTCATTAATGATTATTTATTTTAACGGCGATGAAGTAGAAGAAGTATTTGACGTACAATTAAAGGACGATACTTTAACGATTGGTACTTTTGTAGGCTGGAAAATGTATCAGAACTGCGGGCATGTTTTAATGGATAGCGGCGATTTTACAATGGAATTTGATGTTAATAAAATAAGCGAAATTGTTTTGGAAAATGGCGGGACGGAAATAACCTACGGGATAACGTGGTAATATGGCTATTAGTTTTGTAAACGTAAGTACAAAAACTACCAATAATCTAGATATGGTTATTGATAAACCAGTAGACCTTGCTATTGGTGACGTAATGATTTTGCACGTATGGATTGCTTACGGTGGCATTACGGTTCCGTCAGGATGGACTAAATTATTTGGTACAGAAGGATTAGAAAATTATAGCGAAGTACATTATAGGGTTGCAACATCTACTGATACTGGTGGCACAAATTATACAATAGGAAATACTAATGGTGGCGATGGATGTTCTGCTATAGCTGCTTATAGGGGTTGTAACACGACAACGCCAATTGTTGCATGGAATAGTAATTCAGATAATGGCGAAACCTATCCAAATATAACTACAACTGGCGTAACAGCAACAGCTAATAATAT
>Ga0315284_10017918_pt1 | contig 10043 bp, 4 predicted proteins | sample YL17G09_16_MG_FD_203696 | JGI IMG/M metagenome (GOLD analysis project Ga0315284, IMG submission 203696) | Sediment microbial communities from Yellowstone Lake, YNP, Wyoming, USA - YL17G09_16 | ecosystem: Environmental > Aquatic > Freshwater > Lake > Sediment | place: USA: Wyoming | collected...
ATTGAAGCATAACCCTCTTTACTGATTAACTTATTGTATTCTTTGGTTTTAGTCAGTCCTATGTTTTCGTTATGTAATAAATCCAAATCCTCACGGACCATAGTATCGAATTGTTTTTCTTCTTCAATAAATTTATCTTTCTGTTCATTGTATGCCCCCTCGGCTTCCTCTTTGGTGACCTGATCTTTTTTCAATATTTCTTTCAAATCATCTCTCTCTTTTATAACCGAGTCCAATTCTGTCTGTTTTTTGGCAATCACCCTATCTATTTCCCCAGACTTAACCTCTTTATTTTTTGTTACAAATTCAGCTAGTCTGTCTTTCATAGCCACAATATCTTCCTCTAGTTTGTCCACCTCTTTGTATGCAAAATATTCTCTTCTCGCAATTAAATATGCACCAAATGTATCTAGTTGGTTCTTTTTAGATAAATCATTAATTAAAGTATTCCAATTAAAAAGATATTTACGGGTAAACCCACCATTGTCCCAATCAAAAGCAAAATACCCATCCTTACTAAAAATATTGGTCCGGATAATTGAATTGATAGCCTTATAAGCATATGTCCATAAAGCCGGATCGTTTTTAGTACCAGCAACCCCTCCTAAACTGGCAATAATTTCGGTGGGTGTAATTTCATTTTCAACCTGCGTCCTTATCATTTCTGTTTTAGTTAAAAATGATCTAGACTCAATACTTTTACCATTCGTTTGTCTTGCTAAAATCTTATCCGTGTAATTCAATTTCTGGTAACCGGCCACAATGTCACTGGCGTCTTTCAAGTATTCTTGAATAACAGGATTATAGAATTGACCGCCTTTGGTCAAAAACTCCTTGACCAACATTGGGTAATTCTGATTTATGGTGGTGGGGGTTTCAATATACTTCTGGATTAAGGTAGCGAACCCTTCCACTACTCTTGTACGTAACGGATGATCCTCTTTAGCGCCTCCATAATACTCGACATACAGTTTGGTAATATCTTTCCTGAGTTTTGCGTCACTCTTGCCGGTTATCCCTCTAGTAATTTTGTACTTATTATCAATAAAATGTGCCAATTCATGGGAAGCCACGGCAATATCATTCATGCCATTAACCCTGACGTTTTTGGTATCAGGATAGAATACACCCAGTGTTCCTCTTGGAAGGTAACCTTCCCCAATAGTCGCATTGGAATACTTCTGTTTTAATTCCAACACTTTTTTATATAACTTGAAACTTTCCGGAACCTCATCGCTCTTAGTCCGGACTTCATAATTTCCAATTGTCTCTGTGCCTTTGCTAGCCAGTCCGGACGATGATCCACCGGATTTTTTAACCTTGAATGTCTCTTGTTTGGTTTTTATTAACTCTGTTCCAGTTTTATCAATAGGAACCTCATTGGTTAAACTATCAAACTTCTCATCCTGTAGAGGCATAATCACCCCCACCAGTTTATCATCAACAATTACCCCCACTGGAGGGGCTAAGACTCCCTCGGGAGTATCTATTCTTGTTTTGAACACAGGGTTTTTATATAACTTCTGGAAGTAACCATAATACTTAGAATTAATTCTCACCCTCTTTTCTCCATTAGACATAACCATTGTTATTTCACCACTAGTGGGGAGATATCCTTGGATAAATAAATCACCTTTGTAGTCCTTTGTCTTGCCAAAAAGCCTGTTAACTACTTCTGTAGTTGGATATTTGATATCGCTGTCCTTATTCTCTATTCCTTCACTAATTTTCTGTTGCACCGATTTCTTGATTTCCTCCATGCTCTTATCAGGAAATGACTTTTTAGCTCCTTTGACCTCCTGTTCCATATACCTTTTGATTTCCTTATCATATATTTTCTTAACCATAGGCTTGTCTACTACTCCAATATAACCATTGCTGGCATAGCCGCCAAAGCGAGCGCCCTTAAGGAGGCTAATTGACTGTCCATTATCAAGGTCATACAGATTGGTGAGGGGGGTTACTAAACGGGGAAGCAATGACTCATCACCAGCCATAAATTTTCCTACCTCGTTAAATATCCTTCTAAATTGGGGTTTACCTAATTTGTCCGGGGTTTTGTCGTAATAAAACTTTGCCTTGGTGACGAGATCAATCGGATAATCATCAATTACAGCCTGTGACTTCTCTACAGTCTCTGAGGGGAGAGGTTTTCCGGTGGCTTTGTTGTAGTAAAATATCAGATCATTTTCTGTGGTGTGAAGCGCGTGTAATTTGTTACCTTCTTGTAAGTTTTTGTAATCTGGTAGAGTTTTATAATACGCCAATCCATATTTTACAAAATCATCTTTTGACAATTCCAAGGCTTCTGGTTTACCTGTAAAAGCGGCATGGCCAAGAGAATATAGTTTAGCGCTTAATTTTCCATCTGAGGCTATAAATTCTTTCCCGTATTTTTTTTCAACTTCGGAAACTTGTCCGGGTACTTCTGCCTTAGGCCGTTGTCTAACCTCTCCTGCATTTCCCTGACCTTGCGTTGATGGTCTGTCTCCGATTGTGGCTTCGTATTGTTCTTTGGTAATTTGTTTTTGTTCATATAGTTTATCAGTAGCAATGGATATCTCCTTTGCTAACTGTTCCTTATTATACACACGTTTTTTAAGATCGTCAATTGAAATTTCCGGATATTTACCATACTCCTCATTTTTAAGGAATACAAAATCAACCTTCGGATTATCTTTATATTTTTCGTATGCCTTGATAATATTTTTAACCGAGTTGATATGAGCGTCAAGGAAGTAACCCTCTGAGACTGTCCGGCCTTCCTCTCCAATTCGTTTCAATACTCCGTCTGTCCACGCCTGTATTGGATCCCTTGAAACAAAATTAATGTCAACATTGTAATCGTTTTTCAGGGCTTTTTTAACATCATCAATGGCTGACTGAGCCGCGAAGGTAGTGTCCAAGACAATTGCATTTTGCTCTCTGGCCAATTGATTGTTGGTGTTTTCCCAACTCTTAACAAAGGTGGTCTTGCCACTACCGGGTCCACCAGCCGTCAACAGGACGGTGTTGTTACGCTGTCCCTTCTCGCTCTGTAGCATATTGTCATATACCACAGACTTGATGGCTCCGGACACACGGGATAACTTGCTGGCATTATGCCCCTTGTAACCCTCCAACATGGTTAAGCCTAAATCGGGTGATACCTCATTACCAAACTTATTCCGGTATTCTTCTACCAACTGATCAGGGTTTTTACTCAACTTATCAAAGGCGGCCTTCTCAATGGCCGATTTAGTGTTTTCGGGGACGTTGACCTTAGTTGTTACCGGCACTGCTTTGCTCTCTAATTTGACTGGTGTTGTAGTCTGTGGGGTCTCCATACCTTTTTTGGCGGTACCTTCTGGGGTCTGCTGAATTATTGCCTTCTCTGTTGGTTTTGTCTGCTCTACGATGATATTCTGGCCGTTTTTCTGCGCTTCTAGGGCATTTTTGATGATGTTTTTACCCTCCGGCGTCTTTTCCATACCAGCCTCAAACACTTTCCCCATGACTTGTTGGGGGGTTTTCTCTCCATCACCCAACATTCCGGCAATGGAAGTTATGCTCCGGTCTTGTCCGGTGATCTTTTGATTGGTAGCGCTCAACCCTATTTTCTGTTTTAACTGCTTCCAATATGGTTTATCAACCAATTTAACCAAATCCTCAGTGACAATCGAGACATAATCCTGACCCTTGGTGGCCTCTGTCCTTGCCATTTTCAACTCATTGGCGTTTAAGTCTAGAGTTTTAATAATGTTGTTGGTGGTCTTATTACCAAGACTTAACAGGTCTTGGGATTTTATCATGACAGTTTTTGGCAAGTTATATTTGGCCAATACGTCCTTGGTTAAATCTTGGAACACTCCCAACACTTTCTCATTGGCCAAGTGTGTTGCCATTCCCATTCCCATGATCTCGATGATATCAAGAGTATTTTTAACGCTCTGGTTTTCGGTAGGGATTAGATCAGATGCCTTGGTTCCCTTACCACCACTTAACACATTGATTACCTTTGACTTGATCGCGTCTACTGCCGAGAATATCCCGAGAGATCGTAAAGTAGCGGCTGGCGCGGTTACCACTCCGGTCCCGATGGCCACGGCTACTAGGGCATTGGATATCTCGGAATTGGTAGGAAAATTCCTGACCCCCAACTCTTTGCTGATTTCCTCCATTGGGGAATTAACCAGCATATTACCCCCGGGCTTATTTAACTCTCGTAATACCTTACCACTTACTTTACCCTGTGGGCTCACACCAGCCTCGCCAAACTTATTCTGGATGGCTTTCTGTGTAGTTGGTGAAGTCGTCACGGCGTAGGCGTTCATGGCTCTGGCCTTTTCGCCGGTTTCACCTTCACCGAATGTTTCACCAAACCAATTGGTAAGGGTGTCCCATACTGACTTCTTGGGCGCCTGTGATAGGGTGCTTGCCGGTAAATCAGAGGCGGTCAGTTTTTCTCCAATCTTGGGGGCTTGGGTTACCTGTTGCACCACCGGACCATTAACCGGTCCTGTGACGGGTTGAGTTACTCCGGCTGTTTGAGTAGGGGTTACAAATCGGAAAGTTAAACCCTTGGCTATCTCTTTGACGTTTTCGGCAATATCTGGCAAAGCCTTGGCTTGTAGGTTCATAAAACTGGATACATTGGAAAGAATGTTACTGCCGGTATTACCTATCTGTTGCACGGCCTTTCCGGCTTGTTGCATGATAGAGGGTTTAGTCGTTGGGGTGTTTGTGGAGGGGGCGGCTTCATAAACCGTCCCTGATCTGGCCTGAGAAAAGATGCTGGCATTACCACCAGCATTGCCACCACCGGTATTATTTACAGCCGGGGCGGCGTTTGAGGTATCTATTGCTTGGCGTGCTTGGGTAAAAATGCTTGTCATAATTCATAGGGTTAAAATAATTATTAATCAACTGTCTTGCCTCTGGCAAGATCATAAATGTTCTGGATAAACTTGGGATCTTCAGTGGGAGTGCCGTATTGTTGAGCCAAATTGCTCTGCATGAAATACTTGTAAATTTCTTCTAAGGTCATATAAGGGGCGTATTTAGCCACTATCTGTGGGAATTGACCAATCCATGTCCCGTCCGCATCGTTCATTCCTTGAATGGTATCAGCCTCAGTGATAAGTTTTTGGGCGATGTTCTTGTTCGCGCTGGCTGGCGTATTTGCTGACCCTGTAGCCGTTGGCTTAGATGCTCCAATTACCTGCTTGTTAATTACCTCTCCGGTCTGACTATTTACTACTACAGAGTAGATATTCTTTCCGTCATCAACCGTGGTCACATTGGTTTTAATGTTCTTCTGATTTTGAGCGTTGATCGCTGACTGGACCATTGAAGAAGAAATACCCGTGGTTCGGGTAATGGCGGCAATGTCTGAACCAGTCGCACCAGATAGAGCCCCGGACTCTAGCAAGGTATTGAATTGATCAAGCGCCTGTTTGGCGGCCTGAGACTCAATATCAAACTGCTTGCTGGCAAGGTTTAGTTGGGTTTCAATGTCTGCCTTTTTCATAGCCAATTCGTCCTGTTGCTGTTTAACTGAGTTGTTATAATCTGTGGTCAGTTTTGATATTCTACCCGTTCGGTTAGCCTCTGATAGATAGGGATTATCATTAATCTTACTGGTAGCGTCATTGTACCCCTTTTCCTTATTGGCCAATTCTTCCTCTATGGTACTAATATTGGCGTCTTTATACAAACTCTTGTATAACTCTGGTAAATTCAGAGTCGATGCTTGAGTCATACCCATACCAGCTCCCATATCCCCACCACCTGCCACACCAGCTCCTTGAGGTTGTACGTTATTTGTAGGGGCTACGTTGGCCTTAACCTGCGCGTTCCTCTGTTGTTGAAGGTATGACTCCAATTGTTGGGGGCTTTGACCTTGAGCGGCGGCGCTTTGAGCGTTCACTTCCGGTGATACCAGTTGACCGGCTCCGTTTTGATCTGAAAGAGGATTAACCACCCCCGGATCAGAGAATTGCCCTCCCCAAAATTGACGGCCGTTATACCAACCACCCTGTTGAAATCCATTGGATGGGGCTTTGATACCGAGTTGCTCTGGTTTATATAAGTTTGACATATTATCTAAAATTTCCAATTATACTGGAAACATTACTGGAGTTTCCAAAATAATCAGGAACAATGAATTGCGGCGTAGTCCTTTTTAACTTAGACTGTTCTTGGGTTATTTTCGTCCATGTGGTGACTACAATTGATCTGGCTTCTTGTGATAACAAGTCTGAGCCTACCACAATCCCCGATCTCTTGGCCTGTTGTAATTCGGCCTTATTCTTGAGAATGGCTCCGGCCTCCAAGACAATTGCCTCGTTTATTTCCGGCATGGAATAGGAAAAGATTGTTATATCAGTATCTTCCGTCATCTTCTCTACGAACCGATAACCCCATATTTTAATGTTATTGCTTCCCTCGACTGTGGGGATAGGATAAACAAAATAGCGCTTGCCGTAATTGGTCCATAGTTTGGTAAGTCCGGAAGGGAAATTGTTTTCCTTCTCATACATATAATCCTTGAAGGTTAGAGGATCGCCGTAATCAAGATCATCAATGGTTAGTTTCCAGATCGTATCTGGACGCCAGACATTAGGGTAATCGTAATACTCACGATTTTCCTTAGCCGAGGTTTTGAGGGCGTCCCGTGTCTCGTTCCACTTAAACATACTGCCAATTTTGGTATAGCCTCGATTGAGGGCAAGATCAATAGTAGTAGGGTCAAGCAATGAGCTCTCAGCACCCACAGTGAGATCGGATTGGACGGCTTCGCGCATTTCCTGTAATGTATCCATATAGCAAAATCATAATCAATAAATCTATATATAGGCAATTGAGATTATGATATTTTTTCAATAACTCCGTTAATTTTCTGATATTTTTCCGGACAAATAACTTTTTTTAACTCCTCATCAACAATCAACTCCGCACCCGGATAACTATCAGTATTTACCGAATAATTAAATTTCCAAACTGTTTTACAAATTCCGTTTTCGTCAAACTTGGCTAGAACTGTTTTCATGATCCTAAAATAGCAAATGAAAACGTCCGACGGAAACAATTAATTGCTCCTGCGCCACTTTCATTCACTACTCTTGCTTTCATTTTTAACTGATGCGTCCCTGCTTCCAAACTGGCCATAAAATGACAACTGGAGGTGGTGTATTGATCTCCATTCCCTCCCGAGGTGGCGCTATTCTCTCCATGATGGGCTAGATACATTTCGTCATACATCTCATCATCAATACTTAACTTAAATCTCCCCCCCCATGCGCCATAAGGTGACGCAATGTCGTTATACCCAACATTATATTGGATAGTAAATACAATCATGGCTACCACTTCACGGCTCAACTCGGGAATGTTTAATATCATATCGTCAACATCCTCATAATCCTCAGTGTTTATTTTCTGGTAAACACCTGATGTCACTGTCCCGTTACGAAAATTAGACAGGCTCACAATCCCGTTATTATCTGAGATTACGAAATCATCTGCTCTGACCTCTCCTTTGAATACTGCCGCGCCTGTGTCAGCACTCAAAGCAAAAGTAGTATTACCGTAAACGTCCCGGCCAAGTATGCCAGTAGGGGAAATCAATACTTCCCCATATAACCCCTCTTTATAATCCCCAACCTTGATGGCTCCGGACTTGGTGAACTCAAACTCACCCATGATCTTTTTGGTGCGGGTATTTAACACACTACTCAACAATTCGACCGCCACCTTTTTTGTAGGGACGTTTTTATTGGTAATAACCGTCTGGGTAAATCCTGTACTCTCTGAGCCACCGCTTGACTCACTGGTAGTCTCGATAATCTCTCCAGTGGGTAAAGGGTTTTCGGTGATTACTTCTTGTGTGTAAACTTTATCATCATCCATATTAAGCAAAGGATACCTTTATCCGGTATACTTCCGGTGTGGTATTCCCGTAAGGGTTTAATACTACTCTTGGTTCGAATATTTCGGCATTGGCTGATATCCTGAAAATTGCCTTTTTACCAGTAGGATATGAATATGAGTCTTTCCCATCGGCTGTCTTGGCCCTGATAAAATCTCCATACTTATCTGCTTTGTACCAAAATTCCACTGAACATCCAGAAGGTAGCGGATACATAAACAATTCTGCTGTTTTATATTGAGTATTTTCTATACTCTTTTTATCTGGTGATTTATAATCTATACCCTCATAAATACCGGTTGCCTTGTGATCTGGATCAACCGCCATAACCCCTCTTGTAGCACCGTCACTATATGAAAATAGAGTCGTACCATTAAAATTAACTACTGCCCCGATCTCGTCAGCATCAAACTGATACTCAAGGTTTAAGACAAACGGATGATTTTTATTCTTACGTCCAAAGGTATAAATACCCCCCCTGCCCACAGTAGCGCCATACACCCCCATTAAGGCCATGTTGCCAACCTCCTGTTTATCAATCCAAGTCAAGGCGTCTATTTCCCAATCAAAAATACTTACCTGAGAAACTTCATTGGCCATGCCTCCTGGGTTTACCTTGCCTCCACCCGGAAACTGTTTCATAGAAATGGAATTGGAAAAATCAGCATAGAACATTTTTCCCTCATCACCCACTTGGATTATGGGAAACTCACAATCTACCGAGCCATTGACTCCCTCGTCTGGTTCCCCTTCTTTGTATGTGCCAATTACTGCCCGACCGTTCCTCTCAATCAATGTCTTGGCAATATTGCCGGGGATTAAATCAAGCGCCTCATTGGTATATGAGTCATCGTATGCCGCCATTGCCAGCATGGGACCATTGGCAATCATCACGTCACCGGACACCTGCACCATTGTATGGTAGGGATAATCTGAGAGATTAGATTTTGGCCACGTGTCACCTTCAACTGTGCCGGCGGCGTCCACATCATTCCAATTAGAATTGCCGGGGATTTCTTTGCGGTGTAAATCAAAATCAGTCGCCCAAATCAGATATGTTTTTCCGGTAGCTGACGGCTTCTCGCAAGCGCCCCTGATTTCCTCTGTCTGGTTATATACCTGTGTCCAATTGGCGTCAGTTGTCCGTTTGTATATCTTGCCATTATCCCCAAATCCATACAAATAACCGTCACTTGCCTTGACAAACTTTATAATCAAATCAGTAAACACACGGGTCAATGGGATTTCAGGGCTGGGAGAGGGTGAATTAGAACTGGATGGACTAACACTGGCAGAGGAACTTACAGAACCAGACGGGCTCACGCTGGCGCTGGGGCTGACTGAGGGACTGACAGAAAGACTATCAGATGATGAGGGGCTCAATGATCCAGAGGGACTCACTGAGAGGCTCTGGGAACCAGAAGGAGACACGGAACCAGACGGGGACACGCTGGCGCTGGGGCTTGAGGTAATCGGCGCGAATGAAGCCAGATTACAGGCAATTATCCCACTGGCTGAATTGTTCAGGGTCATACCATGACTTCCAGCCGGTGTCTTACCACCATTAGAGTCAAATATCCCCCAACCTCCACTGTTTGCTCTCTCGGTTGCGCCTGTTCCTGCTGATAGTGTACCGGTCCCTGTCCTGCCAAATCCCACCAGCCAAGATTGATCGGCCACTGTGGTTAGATTGGTGGCTAGGGAAGTATTGGCGCCAGTATAACCGGTAGCCTGAGCGTCCGGCTGTGCGGATTGTTTCGCTCCGGTATAACAGGAAGCCGCATACCCAATATCACAAACACCAGACATGGTAATTACCACATCATGATTACCTGAGTCAGGATTAACCAAGACATACAAATAATACTCAATTGTTCCCTGTGTCTGATGATTTACCTCTGTCATGGCGTCCCCATTAAATGTCATTGCGGTCACCGTTTTATTAGATGATAGGAAACAACCTACGAATAATATCCGGTTATCACCGGTCCCGACATCAATCGCAAAGGATGTGGGGGTGGCGCTATTAGCTCCCTGAACAGCCGTGACATAAGAAATCCAATTGGACGCACTGGGAGAGGGTGAGGCACTAGTTGATCCGGACGGACTGACAGATAAACTTTGAGAACCGGAA
>Ga0315284_10017920_pt1 | contig 10042 bp, 9 predicted proteins | sample YL17G09_16_MG_FD_203696 | JGI IMG/M metagenome (GOLD analysis project Ga0315284, IMG submission 203696) | Sediment microbial communities from Yellowstone Lake, YNP, Wyoming, USA - YL17G09_16 | ecosystem: Environmental > Aquatic > Freshwater > Lake > Sediment | place: USA: Wyoming | collected...
TCTTCGGGGGGATCTTGCAGCTCGCGAAGTACGTGCGGAGGCAGTGCTCGCACATCGAGAACGTGTACGTCGTGCAGTCGGAGAGCGCGGGCGAGCCGTACTGGCCGTGGATCACGTGCTGGTGGATGCCGCACGGCACCTGCCCGTCGTGCTTGCTGCCGTCGGTCATCGAGCCGCCGCAGCCGTTGCACACGAGCGAGCCCGCGCTCGGCGTGAGGCCGGTGCCTTTGCAGAGCTGGCAGGCGAGCGCGCGGCGATGGTCGCCTGCCTTGCGCGCATCGGTGCAGCGGAGGCACGGCTCGTACGCGGGAAAGTCGGACATACCGTCTCTAGTATCACACCTGACGGCTGGGCTCACGCGCAGAGCGCGCCAGGTTGCCACGCCTGGCGCTCGAGTTCGGAATCAAGGTCGGCTTTCCGATGTCGGAACCAGGAGCCTCTCGCCGAACGGCCCGTCGTGCCGATCTTCCCCCAGCGCCAGCCCTCGCCGATTGGGGGAGACGGCCGTCAGTGGGTGGCGGGGCGGAGCCAGGGCCTGGCGTCGATGCCCGCGAGCCTCTGGCTGGCGATGACATCTCGAAGCACGTACTCGGGGGACGGGGCAGGCTCTCCACCCCGCCCCAGCCGCTCTTCGCGGATGAGGCGCAGGCGTTCCCGGCGGACCTCTTCGCTCAGGCGAAACCCATCGATCGACGCCGTCACGGCAGCGGGCGCTCGACCAGGGTGGTGGCCACCAGTTCGTACTGCGTCACGCGCGCCTCGGGGGCGAGCTTCAGGATCTTGGCGGCGAAGGCCGCCGTGTTGGCCAGCGCGTTGCCGGGGATGTAGGGGTTCAAGTCCTTCAAGATCCCGCTCGTCCCACCGAACCGGCCGCTCATCCAGGGCCCAGGCGTCCCGTACCCCGTGATCCCACCGGCTCCGCCATCCTTCGTCCACGATCGCAGCACGGGGACGTAGTACGCCGCCCAGAAGCCGGGGAGCGGACCGCTGTCGACGAGGGCGTTCAGGTAGGCGAGCAGATCGTCGTCCGGCGATGAGTAGACGGGCTTGTCGCCATCCCACCGAAGGAAATGTCCGGTGAACACGACTCCAGGCGCCCAGGCGCCGTACGTGCTGCCGCTGAGGATGCGCGCGTAGTAGAGCGAGATGGCGTAGTCGGTGAAGCCGCCACGGAACTCCACACCGAGGTTCTGCAGCGAGGACGTGTTCATGGGACGATGGGCTGGCCAGGGACCGGCATGGGTCCGGGTGGGAGCGGCGGTGGGGGTGGAGGCGGCGGAGGTGGAGGCGGCGGGCGGTCACCAGGGGCGTGGTCGGTCAGGAGCCCGTCGCTAGGACCGGGGGGCGGCGCGGGCGGCGCGGAGGCCGCTGGCACCTCGAGCTCGGGGGGCTTCTTGCCGAAGAGCCACCAGAGACCGCCGGCCACCACGGCGGCGGCGCCGGCCACGACGGCCACCACGGCCACCGACCGCCCGGCGTCGTCTCCTGGCTCGGACCGACTCATGCGCCCACCGTGTGGCCGACGAGGTCCCACCTTGGCGGCGCCTTCGCCGACAGCGTGTCCAGGTGATCGGCGAAGTACTTGTTCGAGAGAGCGCGCAGCGGGCCATCGCGGGTGGGGACCACGCGCGCGGCCTGCACCATCTGGCGAGCCTCGCGGCCCGAGATGCCGAGGGCGTCGCACAGGATGAGCGCCGTGACCAGGCCGGAGCGGTTCACGCCCATCTGGCAGGTCACGAGCACCCTCGCCCCGCGGCGCCACAGGGCGGAGGCCTCGTGCGCGGCGCGGTGCGCGGCGCGGAGCTCAGCCCTGGTGGGGGGCGGGCCCGAGTCGTCGAGCGCGGCGTGGATGACGTGCACGCCTGGGAAGCAGCTCGCGTCGAGCTGATGCTCCCTGGCGGTGAGCACCAGGACGTCGAACCCGAGGCTGCTGAGGTCGGTGCGACACGGCGGGGCCGAGCCCTGCCAGAGCTTGGAAGCCATCCAGGTGGCGTTGCCTGTGGTCAAGAGCCACCTCGTGCGGCCTGCCGGCCGCGCGCAGAGAGAAACTGGACGTAGTCGTCGCCGTACGCGTCGCGCATCTGCCTGGCCGTCATCGCGTTCGCTCGGGCGCGGGCCTCCTTGCCCTCGTACTCCTCGCCCCGGTCACGGAAGGTCCGGAGGATGGCGTTCGACTGGTGCTGGAAGCGCAGGCCCGAGCCGATCGGGTGAATGCGCTTGCCCTGGCTCACGCGCCGCATGAGGTGGCGAGCCTCGGCGACGATCGCCTTCGTCGGCGGGTCGCCCGGCATCGTCGCAACCGTGGCGCGCGCCAGACGGAGGGCGGGCGCGCGGGCGAGCCCGTGCTCCTTCTGGATGGCCTTGCAGGCTGCCTCGACGCTCATCCGGCGCCCGCGAGCATGTCGGTGACGCCTGGGTCGCCGAGGGTGAACCCGGCTTGGATCATCCACACCTGCAGGAGATCGCCTGGCATCAGGGTGACCGAGAACGGGACAGCCTCCGACGCGCTGTGGATACCAGCCGCCGCCGTCACCGGCGTTGTGGCGGCGACAATGACTCCGTTGACCAAGAGTTCATACATCACCGTCGCACCTGCGGTGTTCGCGACATTCCCGACGTGCGACACGCGGAGGCCAGTGAGGATCTGCTTGTGGGCGATCCTCACGCCGCCTATCTGGAACGGCGGCAATGCAACCAGGGCCGGGCCGACATAAAACCCTGGCACGAGCACGAGTGGGCTCACGACGGTGACATCGGGCCCCGATACCGACTGGGCGCCGAAAGGGAGGGTCGAGCCGCGCGACTTCAGCGCATCCAGCATCATCTGCACGGTGACGGTGTCTGGCGGCACGATCAGCGGGAAGAATGGCGGCGCGACGAGCGTGTCGTCGTAGGACATGCTCTGCGCCAGGTCGATGTAGTTCGGGTTGGTCGCCGGGAAGGCCTCTGGCAGACCGGAGAAGCCAGGGATCAGAGGCACGATGAAGGAGGCGTCGACGGCGATGTACGTGACCTTGCCTTCCCCAGGCGCGGCGCTGTCGAGCCAGCCATCGGCGACACCCTGCCCGATGGACCGACTGGACACGAGGTTGACGAGGCCCGCCGTGCCAGCCGCCGCACCGAGGCCAGCTACGCGTACGAGGGCGACTCCTCCGGTGATCTTGATGCCAGAGGACACCCCGACGGACACGACCTGGAGCACGCCGCCGGTGACGATGGGCAGGCCAGGGAACGTCCCAGCGTTTTCGACGACGGCACCATCCCCCACGGACAGGATGCGCGGGGCCCCCAGCGGCAGCCCGGCGTAGATGATCCCAGGGGTCATCGTGCGCATCAGTCGCACACCAAGGCCCTGACGGACGAGGAACAGGTTGGTCACCTGGACGCCCTCGGGGACGGTCACGGTGAAGGAGCCGGTGGGCTGGAAGGTCGACACCCACGTTCCACCGGCCATGTTCCAGTTCATGGTGAGCGTGTAGGCGCCGGCCACGAACTGCAGGTCGAACCCGACGACTGGCGCGTCGATGTTCGCGATGGCCGCGAGCACCTCGGCCTCGGTCGCGAACGCGTTGCCGCTCGACGGCGCGCCGGGGCGCAGGACGGCGTTGTAGCCTACGCCACCGCCGCCACCGCCACCGCCCCCGCTCCCCTCGCTCGCCAGTCGCTTCAGGAGATCGGCCTTCGGGCCGACACCCCAGGCCGTCAGGATTTGATAGAGCAGGGCAGAGGTGAGGGCCATGCAGGCGAGGCTATCACTCGATCGACGCCTGGCACAAAAGTTACTTGGAGCCCATCAGCGCCTTGATCTCCTCGGCCTCCTCCCTGGTCATGCCTCCGACGATGTTACCGCGCATGTCGACGGCGAGGACGAGGCTGGGCATCGGATCCATCGGTGGAGGAGGCGCCGTCTTCTTGGTGAACGGACCCCCTACGACGATGTGGTCGATGGGCAATTGCTCGAGATACGGAGTGACGGATTTGCCCTGCACGGCGTCGTGATCGAGGGTCACGGGCGCCGTCGCGAACACCGCGATCGTGTACCCCTGCTCCATGTCGGTGGACACGGGATTGAAGTGGGGGAGCGCGGAGAGCGGGCCCGAGGCCGGGGTCGTGGTGCCGGAGCCGGAAAACGCCTTGTACCCGAGCCAGCCGAGGACGCCGAGGACCGCGACGGCCAGGCCGACGCCGACCACGGTGCTGGTTTCTGGGTTCGGCTTCCGCTCGTCGCCCCGTCGCACGACCTGGGGACGTTTCAGCCAGCGCAGGTATTCCGCGCTGGCCCTGACGGGCTCGAGCCCTTCCTCGGCGTACGCCGATTCGATGCGGTCGCCGGAGATGTCGTCGTACAGCTCCGGGTTCTCCCAGTTGACCTCCCTGGCGATCACGGCGCTCCCCTCGCCGAGGCGGATGGCCTTCGAGATCGCGGCTCGCTCGGCGTACGCGGTGCTGTACGAGAGCGACTCTCCGTCAGCGGTCACGAAGAACAGGGGGTACCCGCCGTCCGCGTAGGGGCCGTCTCGCAAGGCAGCCATGAACTGCTCTGCGGTGAATTTGTGAGCCATGGGCGGAGCGTATCCGCCGAGGTGATGCGGTGGCAAGCTGGACGGCGGCGCGGATCACGGACCGCGGGTGACCGTGGTCGAGACGCTGCCCGAGGCAGACAACAGCGACGGGACGCACTCGAACGTGTAGCCCGTGAGGGTCTTCGACAGGAGATAGAACGCAGGGGAGGCGACGTCTCGCGCCTCGAAGATGACCTGGTAGTTCGTGTCGAGCATCGCGGGGGAGATCGCCACCGCGAGGGCGCCTACGGGCGGGGCCGGGACCGCGGTGATCGTCGGGGTCAGGATGGACCGGTTCGACGCGCCAGAGGCAACCCCGACCAGCGTGCCGAGGATCGACGCGTTGGACGCCTCCAACTCCACGGACTCGCCGATGGTGACGGTGTCTCGGAAGACCGTGTTGTCGGCCGTCACCTGGGCCGGCTGGGCGTCGACGGCGGTGGTCGCGATCGTCACGGGATCCGAGAAGGAGGCCCCCGTCAGATCGAGGACGTTGAAGGGAACGCCGACCGACGGGGCCAGCGTGAACACGCACGTCCCGCCGCAGGAACCGTGGATGGTGATGTCGGGCATCACCCCTGCCAGCGCCCCGAGGGCGGTGGCGTCGATCCCGCCCTCGATGCGCGTGGCCTGGTCCGAGACGAACTCCGGCTCGCCGACGAGCTCGAGGCCAGCTCGCAGCGTGCACACCTTGAAGAGGTGGGTTCCGCGAACCCGAGTGGCGACGGTTCCGTCGTACGTGACGGTGGCGCGCCCCCCTTGCGTGATGCTGTTGCGAACCGTCACGTCGCCGTTGTTGACGAACACGGGCGGGCCCAGCGTCTGGGTGCCGAAGATGTCGATGGTGAGCATGTCGACGAAGCGCGACCTGCCGATGGTGCTGTCCTTGATGCCCACCGAGGCCGTTCCGACCACGGCGGTTCCCGTCACCGCGAGCGCGTTGATCGCCGGGTTCGGGTCGCGCGTCTCGATCGTGATGGTGTCGAGGTTCAGGGCCGCGCGAGCTCCCGTCGGCGTGTACGTGAGCGCCACGCCGGTCGCCGGGGAGATCTCGGCCGGCCCGCGGAGCGTCACTTCGAGGAGGGCGGCCGGCACCACCAGGTTCTCGGCGTACCGCGTCCCTGGCGGCCCGGCAGGCGCGATGTCGATCACGTCGCCGCTCACCACGGCGAGGAGCGCCGCCTGGATCGTCAGGAAGGGCTTCGAGATGTTGCCGCGAGCTGCCGTGGCGTCGTCGCCGTCCGGGGCGACGTACGTCACCGTGATGGGCGACGTGACGACGACGGGGGGGCCGATGACGATGGCGCCCTCAGACGCGATGAGCGCGTCGTAGAGAGGCCCGAGCCCGATCTGCTGCATGGCGCGTCGAAAGGCGGCGATGTACATGCCCCCGAGCCTATCTGCCGAGAATGCGGTCGTCTACGGGGTCGGCGACTTCCTGACGAGGGACACGTCGCAACTGCCGGCCCCGGTCTGCAGCGATGTCTCCAGAAAGATGCCGTAGTCCGTCGTCGATTTCGACGTATTGAAGACCACCGGGGTAGCTGGATCGGTCGACGAGATGACGACCTGGTAGAAATTGTCGACCATGGGCGGGCTGAGGGGGATCAGGACGGGGGCCGCCATCAACCCAGGGAGAGCGATGGACGCCACCGAGACGGGCCGGTTCGCCGCGCCGGACCCGACCCCGACCAGCGCCGCGAGGATCGAGGCGTTGGATGCCTCGAGCTCGGTGGACTCTCCCACGGTGACGATGGAGCGGAAGATCGAGTTGAGCGCCTTGACGCGAGCCGGACTGGGGTCCGGAGCGCTCACCTCGACCGTCACCGTGTCCGAGAAGTCCGCGCCCGAGAAGTTGGCGACGTTCTTGGTGGCGCCCACCGTGGGCGCGAACGTGAACTGGCACGGACCGAAGACGCTCCCCTGGACCGTGACGTCGGGCCCGTAGTTCACCGTGATCCCCAGCCCGGTGGCGTCGATCGCGAAGTTGAAGAGGCCGGGCGGCGACTCGATGAGCGTGGCCTGGTCAGCGATGACGAGCGGCTCGCCGCTCAGCTTGAGCCCGCCGCGCAGCACCGAGCCCTTGATGCTGGTCAGGCCGCGCACGCGGATCGCGACCGTGTCGTCGTACGTGACCGCCATGGGCTTGGCGCCACCTCCTTCGCCGCCAGGCAGGCCTTCGACGATGCAGGCGACGACCGAGATGTCCTCGTTGTTGACGAACACGGGCACGCCGACGATCTCCGTGTCGTAGAAGCTGGCGGTGACCAGGTCCTCGAACTTCCCGCGGCCGAGGGTGCAGCCGTCGACGAAGACCTCGGCCCCCGCGGAGGCGGTGCCGCTCACATCGAGCGCGTTCACGCCGCCTGGCCCTCCGGGATCGCGCGTCTCGATGGTGATGGTGTCGAGGTTCAGGATCCCGCTAACTCCCGTGGGGTGGTACGTGAGCGCCACGCCGGTCGCCGGGGAGACCAGTGCCGGGCCTCGGAGCGTCAACTCGGTGAAGGCCGCGGGCACCACCAGGTTCTCGTTGTAGAGCGTGCCTGGGGGGCCCGACGGAGCGACATCGATCACGTCTCCGCTCAAGCTCGCGTTGATGGCGGCCTGGATCGTCAGGAAGGGCTTCGTGATGTTGCCGCGAGTCCCCGTGACGTCGCTGCCGTTCGACGCGACGTACGTCACCGTGATGGGCGATGTCAGCGGACCGGACGGGCCTCCGCTCAGAAGCTGGTCCATCGCTTGAAGCGCGTCGTAGAGCGGGCCCAGCGCTGTCTGCTGCATGGCGCGTCGAATGGCGGCGATGTACATGCCCCCGAGCCTATCCGCCGAGGATGCGGTCGTCTAGCTTCTGGATCGGCCAGCGCGAGCGAGGCTCACCGTCTCACGAGGATGGTCCACGGCCCGGCTCGCACCCCGAACGGCGCCAGGTCCACGGTCAGGTTGTCCTCGTCGACGAGGGTCACCCTTCCGCTGGCTACGTTCTGCGAGGTGTCGGCGCTGTCGTAGACCTCCACGACGACGTACTTCGACTTCAGCCCGTGGGGCACGGGAACGAGGTCTAGATCTGCCGGCTGCACGACCTTCTGGAACGTGCCGAGCACGCTGGCGACCAGAGGGTTGGGGCTGAACTGGACGGGATCGATCTTGCCACCGCCGCTCTCGGTCGCCGAGATGCCGCCCGTTCCTCCGTAGTCGATGGTGTTGGTCTCGATGACCGCCTGGTCGTATGCCTCGAGCTCGAGGCCAGCCGTCCCTGGGCCCGCATCGAACACGCCAATGACGGCCTTGCCGACGCTGGTGACGAGGCGGGCGTGGTCGCGTAGGACGACGCGCGCCGTCTGGACGCCTGGGTCGCCTCCGTGGAATGAAAACGCCACCGCGAGCGACGTCGCGTCGACCGTGATCCTGGTGGTGCCCGAGAGCGTGACCAGGCTGGTGGCGCTGCCTCCCTCGAAGGGCGCCACGGCGTTCGCCTTCACCAGCACGTCGAGGTCACGGATCTCCAGCCCGACCGCGGCCATGTTCCAGCCGCTGTTGTCGGTCTGAATGGGCGTCGGATTGAGCCCGTTGCCGCCAGTCCCGATGAGCAGCAGGTTGTCGTAGTAGCTCAGGCCGGGGGCCGTCATCACGCAACCAGGGTGGAACATGATGGTCAGGGGCCCGCGCGCCGCGCTGCCGACGGCCTGCACTTCAGGCCACGTCTTGTAGACGTTGCCCGCGGAGAAAGGGATCGCCGGGTCGAAGACGATCACGTTCCGCGGCGCCGTGGCCGGCAGGAGTCCCTTGATCGCGTCGAGCGCGAGCTGGACGTTGAAGGCGTTGGGCGGCGCCGGGATGTACGGCGGGCCGACCTTCGTGTCGTCGTAAAACTCGCCCTCGGCGTGGTCGAGGGGGATGTCGGTGCTGCCGGGAGACGTGGGAGCGAAGCCGGTCGCGTATACGGCGGCCTCGAGCGCGTTCGTGGACGCGTCGTGCACCAGGATGAACGGCGTCAACCCTGCGCCCTTGATGCAGCCTGGGTTGCCGTTGATGGCGCGCGTGACGACGAGGGCGAAGAATCCAGCGCCCGAGGCGTCGACGATGGGGACGGCCGGCGCGAGCGAGTTGTCGAAGACGCCGCCGAGATCACTTGTGACGATGCCCAGGGCGCCAGGATCGACGCGGTAGAAGGGGGCGGTCGAGCCGGCGAGCAAACGAAAGCCGCCCCCAAAGCCCACAGCAAAGATGTGGGGCGAGCTCGCCACGAAAACCGGAGTGGCGATGACCCCCTCGAAGACGAGGTCCTCGGCGACCTGGCGGATGTTCCGCAACTTCGCGCCGCTCATCACCGTGACGGTATCGCCGAAGCCGAAGCCGATCACGCTGTCGCTCGCGCCGAGAAGGCGGGTCAGGTAGCGACCGTCCAGGTCGGCGTTGGCGGGGATCACGCAGGGCGCGTTGGATGTGTCGAAGTACAGGTCGCAGGCGCTGCTGGCTGCCACCACCGCCGCTTCGACATCGGGCCACGTCGCGTAGTTCGGCGGGGAGGTCGCCAGGCCGGGCCGGAAGATCACGTTGCTGTTGCCGGCGGTGCTGCCGCCCCCGCCGCCCTCGCTCGCCAGTCGCTTCAGGAGCTCAGCCTTCGGGCCGATGCCCCAGGCCGTCAGGATTTGACTGAGCAGGGCAGATGTGAGGGCCATGGATCCTGGATACCAGAACTCAGCCGCGAACGCCTAGTTCCTGACGACGGACGAGTCGCACTTGCCGACCCCCGTGAACAGCGTCGGCTCCGCGGCGACATCGTACCCCGTCGTCGTCTGGGAACCCGCCACGACGAAGGCCACCGGGGTCGCGACATCGGTCGCCGTGACCGCGACCTGGTAGTTCGCGTCGATCATGGGCGGGGAGATGGCGACCGCGTACGACGTGGGGAACGGCAGGAGCAGCGACGTGTTCACGAAGTCCGGGATGGGGCGGTTCGCGGCGCCCGAACCGACCCCGACGATCGGCTGCGAGATGGATGCGTTCGACGCCTCGAGGTCCACGGACTCGCCGACGGTCACGGTTCCGCGCAGGACGGTGTTGTCGGCCGTCACCTGGGCGCGGTTCACGTCGGCGGCGTTCACGGACACGGTCACGGTGTCGAAGAACTCGGCGCCCGTGATGTCGAGGACGTTTCGTGATGCGCCCGTCGTCTTGCGGAACGCGAACACGCACGGGCCCGTGACCGAGCCGTTGATGGTGATGTCCGGGGCGCGCGCGGCGGTGATCCCGAGGGCGGTGGCGTCGATGGCGAGCACGGCGCCCTGCTCGATGCGCGTGGCCTGGTCCGCCAGGAACACCGGCTCGCCGACGAGCTCCACCCCGGCGTTCAAGGTCGACATGACGACGGAGGAGTCCCCGCGAGGGCGGGTGGCGACCGCGTCGTCGTACGTGACGGACATCGTCCCCTCGATGAAGCAGGCGCCCACGAACACGTCCTGGTTGTTGATGAACACCGG
>Ga0315284_10017921_pt1 | contig 10041 bp, 12 predicted proteins | sample YL17G09_16_MG_FD_203696 | JGI IMG/M metagenome (GOLD analysis project Ga0315284, IMG submission 203696) | Sediment microbial communities from Yellowstone Lake, YNP, Wyoming, USA - YL17G09_16 | ecosystem: Environmental > Aquatic > Freshwater > Lake > Sediment | place: USA: Wyoming | collected...
GCGCTGTCGCCCGAGCAGCAATCACTCTACGACACCCTCGCTCTGGAGCGATATGCGTCGCGTTAGGTCACACAGAATCCACAGGGCTTTCCCTGTCCTGCTGCCCACTTGCGAAACGAGGACGGTAAAGTCAGGCTAGAGCTCAGTCCCCGAGCAGCCTCTGCGCCAAGAGCTTCGGCGGCAGTGAGCCACAGGCGAGGATCGCGTCGTGCATCTCGCGCATCGACGCACCGGGGTGGCGAGCCTTGTAGGCGTCGATGAACTTGAGGATCTCGAGCTTGCCGATGAGGTAGCTCATCGGCTGCGTCGGGCTCTGCGTGTAGCGCCGCACCTCGGCGAGCGCGTCCGCTGGCTCAAGGCCGACGCGGTCGACGAGGAAGGCCACGGCCTCGTCGATCGTCATCCCCCGCGTGTGCAGCGAGACGTCGAGGACGATGCGCGCCGCGCGCCACAGCTGGTCTTTGCGCCGCGCCAGCGGTTGCACGGGGTCACTCAGGTACCCCAGTTGCTCCATCAGTTCCTCACAGTAGAAGGCCCATCCCTCAATGAATAGACTCGACAGCGCGGAAGCGAGCTTGCGCGGCAGCGTTGCGGTGCGATTGGCGCGGACGAGCTGCAGGTGATGGCCGGGATACCCCTCGTGGAGTGTCGTGATCGGCAGCTTGGCGTAGTTGTGGCCGCGCAGCTTGGCCTCGCGGGCCTGGGCCGAGGCGCGTGACGACACGGGCGTGACGAGGAAGATGCCCTCTTGTTTGGCATCGAGCGGTCCGGGCGGCATGTAGGCGGCATACGGCAGGACGCCGCGCAGGTAGCCGGGCGTCGGCTCGACGCGCAGGGACTCCCCTTCAGGGATCGAAGCGATGGCGCGGTCGATGACGAATGCGCGCGCCCGCGCCACCTCGCGTCGATAGGTCTCGAGAAGATCGCGCGGCTCAGGGTGCCGCGCTTTGGCCTCGTCGAGGATCTCACGGGGTGTCTTTCCGGGAGCGAGTTTTAGAGCGAGTTCGTCCATCGAGCGTTGTGTCTCGTCGAACAGGCGCTGTCCGGTCGCAAGGAGTTCGTCGGCCGAGATGTCGAGGAGGTGCTGGTCGTGGAGCATCTCCTCAAACAGCGCTTGGCCGATCGCGAAATCGCCGCGCGCGTGCGGGACGATGCTCGAACGCAGGAAGCGTGTGTAGTCGTCGACCGCGGCGGCCGCCCGGCGAGCGGCGACGGCGACCTGCGGGAAGAGCCACGGCGTGCGCAGCGCGAGGAATGGCACGAGGATCGTGAACAGCTGGCGGCCTTGCGTCGCGCTCTCGATCGCTATCTCCGCCCAGGCAGGGGGAACGCTCTCCGGGACGAGGTTCTTCTTCGCTTCGGCGAGCACGCGCGGAACCTCGCGTAGCCGGCCTAGAACAGCCTTCATGCGCACGGGGAATGGTGCGAAGTCACGCACGAGGATGAGGAAGACGCCGCCGAGGCACTCGTCGACGTACGTGCCCGGCGAACGCTCGTGAGTGCGAAGGGGCTCGATTTCACGCAGGAAGGAGCGCACGAGGCGTACGACCACGGTGTGGTCGACGGCGGCGTCCGGTCCGAAGGTCGATGTGTCCATCGCGTCGAGTTCCCGCAACGCCTGACGGAACTGAGTCTCCTGTCGGCGCAGCGCGTCGGCGCTGTGCTGCCCGAGAAGGTGATCGAAGCGATGGTCGCCGAGCTGGGTCGCTGCGACCGGCGTCTCTGCGAGCAGTTGGGTTACGAACGTATCAACGGCTGAGTAGAACGCAGTTTCCTTTGAATTCACGGCTGTCTCTCCTCTCGGCCGTCACCGGGGCGGCAACGGCCGCACGATCCTACCCGAGATCCCGCGGCGCGCGGAAACGCCCTCCGGGGGTCTCGCGCGCTGGCCACGGCGGTGAGCCGTTGAGGACGCAGAGCCGTCGTGTGCTGCAGCGGCGGCGCGGCCCGGGATGAATCGTTGACGTGCCTCCGTGCTCCTGTTATGTTGGGGCCGCGTTTGAGTGGGGGAGGAGGCGGGCGCATGGCACGGCGCGTCAGGTACGAAGCGCGATGAGCATCCAGACGGCCCTGGCGATCGTCTTCACCATCCTGCCGATCGTCGTGCTGCTGTGCTACTTCTACACGCGCGACGTTCACCGCGAACCGCGGGCGGCTCTCGTCAAGACCTTCCTGTTGGGGCTTCTTGTCACGATTCCCGCGATCCCTCTCACGCTGGGCCTGAGTGCGGTTCTGCCGCTCTTCTCTCCTGGACCGTTGCTGGCGGCGCTCTACGATGCCTTCGTCGTCGCGGCGATCCCCGAGGAGCTGCTCAAGTTGCTGGTTGTTGCCCTCTACTGCGCACGGCGCGTGAGCTTCGACGAGCCAATGGACGGCATCGTGTACGGAGCGACCGCTGCGTTGGGCTTCGCCGCGCTCGAGAACGTGCTCTACGTGGTCGGCGGAGGGCTGACGGTCGCGCTCGTGCGGAGCGTGACCGCGGTCCCGATGCATGCCATCATGGGTGCGGTCCTCGGCCACTACATTGCGCGGGCTCGCCTCGGGGGCGGCCGGCGTGTCGACATCTGGAAGGGCTGGGGAATCGCCGTGCTCATGCACGGACTGTACGACTTCGGGCCGATGGCCTTCTTCCGCTTGGCGGGGCAGGAGACGCAGCCTGCAGGCATGGGCCTCCTCTTTCTGGGGCTCTTCCTCTTGTTCCTCGGGGTCGTGGTCACGTCGGGGGTTTCCATGGGACGACTCATCAAGCGCCTGCGCGCCGAGCAGCTCGCGGTCCATCCACATGCGCGGGAGGGAGACTCCGCGGCGGCTGCGCCGCTCGGCCCACCGGGAGCAGCGGAGGGAAGCGATGTGCCTCGACAGGTGCCGTAACCTTGGGCGGCGCGGTTGCCCGTCACTCATCCGGGCGCTGGCTACTCGCCGCCGAGCCACTCACCTTGCACGATGGTGATGGCCTTGCCGCTCAAACGAACGCGGTCGCTGGCGACGCTGTCGCGGGCGGCGTCGCTAGCCACAGTACAGCGGACGATGCCACCGCGCGCCGATGCCTGGAAGCCGACCAGGTCATCCTTTCCCAGCTTCGCCTGCCAATACGGAGCGAGGGCGCAGTGCGCCGATCCGGTCACGGGATCCTCGTCGATCCCGACGCCCGGCGCGAAGAAGCGCGACACGAAATCCCCGCTCGGGGTCCCGCTGTGAGCGGTGATCATCACGCCGCGAACGCCGAGCTTGCGGAGCGCGGCGAAGTCGGGCGTCGCCACGCGAACGGCGCCCTCGTTCTCGACCTCAACCAGGTAGTCGAAGCGCGTCTTCCCCACGTAGAGAGCGCGCAGACCGATCGCTTCGAGGAGTCCTTCCGGCGCAGCGGTCTCGCTCGGCGGATTGGCCGGGAAGTCGAGTTCGATCCACTCGCCCTGCCGCACGGCCGTGAGGAGGCCGCTCTGGGTGTGGAACCGAGCGGTCTCCGCGGGCGCGAGTTCGCCCAGTTCCCAGAGTGTGTGCGCCGTGGCCAAGGTGCCATGCCCGCAAAGCGCGACCTCGGCGGCCGGCGTGAACCACCGCAGGTCGAAGTCGCCATCGTTGCGTCGACGCACGAACGCCGTCTCCGACAGGTTCATCTCCGCCGCGGCGCGCTGCATCCACTCCGCGCTCGCGTCCTCGGTCAAGAGACACACGCCAGCCGGGTTCCCCGCGAACGGGTGGTCCGTGAACGCGTCGACGTGCTGCAATCGAATCCCCATCGATGACCTCCTCATGCCGTGTCCGCTGCGAGTCTACTTGGTTCGCCGTTGGCAATCGGGTATGCAGAGTGGGGTGCAGAAGTACAACATGGGCTCTCCCGGGATGCCCCGCGGGCGTTCGAGGTCCCCCCCACGGGAGAGAGGTACCGCCGCCCGGGGTGTCTTGGCGACGGCCGTGGAGTCCGTGCCGTTCGGGCGAACCGTCATTCCGCGATCGGCAAGTAGAGATTGAACACCCACTTCTCCGAGTCGGGCTCACCGGGTCCCGCGTCACGGGTACAATCGGCCCCCGCCCAATCGGTGGCGGGAGGAGAGAGGGATCAACGATGCGCGGGTTCGAGAAGTACCTGGCGCTGTGGGTTGCCCTGTGCATGGGGCTCGGCCTGCCTTTGTCGCAGACCGTGCCCGGAGTGGGTCAGGCGATCGATTCCTGGCAGGTGCGAGGGGTGTCGATTCCGATCGGCACTTGCCTCTTCCTCATGATGTACCCGGCGATGCTCAACCTACAGGTCGCGGAGCTGCGGAAGTTGCGCAACAACCCGAAGCCGATCCTGATCACGCTCTTCTCGAACTGGATCCTCGCTCCCCTCGTGGCCGTTGGCCTTGCGCCGCCGCGGGTTCTGGGGCGCGTGGGGGCTGCAGCGCGCATCATGGCCTCATGATTCGGACGATCGAGGAGCTGTCGATGAACGCTTGGCCCGCTCTGCGGTCTTCGGTCCGCGACGGCTGGATCTTGCGGTTCTCCGATGGCTACACCCGGCGCGCCAACTCGGTCCATCCGCTGCACCCATCGAGCTGCGGCCTAGATGCGAAGATTGCAGAGGCGGAGCGGCTGTATCAAGAACAAGGTCTGCCCGCCATCTTCAAACTCACCGCGCAAAGCCAGCCCCGGGGCCTTGAGGCGGCGCTCGTCGCACGCGGCTACGAAACAGAAGCCGAGACGAGCGTCTGCGTCGCCGACCTTGGCCCCATGGGGAGTGTTGCGGCCGTCGACATCGAGACTTCCTGGGGCAATGCCTCCGAGTGGCGTGAAGCGTTCCACGGGATGAGCAGGGTGGCACCGGAGCACCAGGCCACTCACGAGCGGATTCTGGCGTCGATCTTGCCCTTGGCGGGCTTTGCCGCGGTCCGGCAGGACGGACGGATCGTCGGGTGCGGACTCGGCGTCGTGCAGGACGGATGGCTCGGCGTGTTCGACGTCATCGTCGACGGGGCCGCGCGTCGGCAGGGACACGGCGAGCGACTGATGCGGGAACTCATGTCGTGGGGACAGCGGATGGGCGCCGACAAGGCCTACCTTCAAGTCATGCGGAGCAACGCCGCAGCGCTGAGACTCTACGAGGGATTGGGGTTTCACGGAGCGTATTCGTACTGGTACCGCGTGAAGCGTTGATTGAGCAGCTGCGTCCGCCCATCTCTGGCGCGTGCAGTGCTGCGTGCCCACAGGACAGCGCTGCGGGATCGCCCGACGGATCGAGCCCACATATCCCATCGTGCCACGAGGGGACCGACGGTGAGGTCACCCGATAGAATGGATGCGGGAGTAGTGCGGAAGCGCCGGCTCCAGTGTCGAGAGGAGGGATGCAGGCATGGCCTACAAGAAGATCGCCATGGAGCACGACAAGAGGATCGCTCTAGTTGCGCACGACAACAAGAAGCACGACCTGGTGGAATGGGCAAAGTACAACCACGTGCTCCTGGAGCACCACACGATCTACGCAACCGGGACGACGGGCGAGATCCTCGAGCGGGAGCTTGGTTTCACGGTCCACAAGCTGCAGAGCGGGCCGCTCGGCGGGGACCAGCAGGTGGGCGCCAGAATCGCGGACGGCGAGATCGACTTCCTCATCTTCTTTTGGGATCCTCTCGAGCCGCAGCCGCACGATCCTGATGTCAAGGCCCTCCTGCGCATGGCGATCGTCTGGAACATCCCCATCGCCTGCAATCGCGCTTCGGCCGACTTCATGATCTCCTCTCCGCTGATGGACGGCGACTACGACCGTCTTGTTCCTGACTACGACGGCTACCGATCCCGCAAGATCCCTGGGAGCGGCTGATCTGGCGTTGAGGAGCCGGCCACGATGGCAATCGCACACCGGCCACACGGGGAGATGGCCATGAATGCAAGAACGGAGGGCATGATTGCGATGGCGGCGGCTGTGCTCGTCCTCTTCAGTTCGGTGTGGGATGCGTGCGCATCTGTTGTCGTGTCGGTCGTTGCGCTGGCGGGATTCGGTGTCTACAGGTTCGCGCGGCAGGGCAAGTCGTAGATCGTCGATGAGTACGGGCGCCCGAGCCAGCCAGCGGCTTCCGTGTCGTGCAGTCAACTCAGGCTGCCGTGGGAGACGGAGGGGGCTCTCGATGGATTCCAATCAAGAGGGCGGCCTCGGCTTCTCGTACCAGGAGACGAACGGTGGCACGGTGTTCATCCGTTGCCTCGGGCGAGTCGTGACGCGCGTACGCCACGGCGCGGCGCGCGACTTCCTTGCCGAAGCCGAGGGCGCATCGCCTGCCGGCGCGCAGGAAACCATGGCGCGCACCACAGGGAACCACAAGCGTGGCACCGAGCAACGGGACGCCGAGGACCCGCGCAACCAGGACTCACGGGGCGCGTAGGTTCTCGCAGGGGCACCGCGCTGCTATCGAGCGTGGAGGAAGAACTCGACGTTGCCTTTCTCTCCTGGAGCCGGCGAGACCATCTCGTCCACCACGTTCCACGGTGTCTCGTCGCGGAGGAAGCGGGCGACGTCCTGCAGGGCCTTGGCCTGCGCGGCCGCGTCCTTGACGACGCCGTCCCTGGGCAACGCGTCTTTGCCCACTTCGAATTGCGGTTTGACGAGGGCGACGAGATCGCCGCCGGGAGAGAGGATCTCGACGAGCGGCGGCAGGATCAGCTTCAGCGAGATAAACGATACGTCGACCGTCGCCAGGTCGATGGGTTCGTCGATATCCTTCGGCTCGAGGTAGCGGGCGTTCAAGCCCTCGCGAGCGACGACGAGCGGATGGCTGCGCAGGCGCGGGTGGAGCTGATCGTGGCCGACGTCGATGGCGTACACCTTGGCAGCGCCGTGCTGGAGGAGGCAGTCGGTGAAGCCTCCGGTGGAGGCACCCACGTCGAGGCAGACGCGCCCTCTCGGATCGATGCGGAACCGTTCGAGCGCCGCTTCCAGCTTCTCCCCGCCACGGCTGACATAGGGCTCATAGCCAAGGATCTCGATCTCAGCCTCAGAGTCGATGGGATGGCCGGGGCGGCTGACGATCTGACCGTTCACCTTCACGCGCCCGGCCTCGATCATGCGCTGAGCACGCGACCGACTGCGGATCAGCCGACGGTCCTTGATGACCCTATCGAGGCGCTCCTTCATCGCGCCGCGGTGACGCTCGCTCTTTCCTCGACGTACGCCGCGAGGCCGGCCTTGAGGACTTCGACCGCGCGCACGAGCTTCGGCTCCTCCAACACGTACGCGAGCCGGACCTCGTTCGTCCCCATGCCGGGCGTTGCGTAGAAGTCGGCGCCCGGAGCGACCATGACGGTCTCGCCATCGAGTTGGAAGTCGGTGAGCAGGTACTTGGCGAACGCTTCCGAGTCATCGATCTGTGGGAACTTGATGAAGATGTAGAACGCTCCCTCCGGCTTTCGACAGACGACTCCGGGAATGGACTGAAGCGCATCGAACAGCGTGTCGCGGCGCGCGTGGAACTTGCGCACGATCTCGGCGATGTCCTGCTTGTGATGCGGGTCTTTGAGGAACGCGACGAGCCCAAGCTGCTCGAACGTCGGCGGTGAGAGCCGAATCTGGCACAGCTTATTCACGGCCGCGAGGAGATCCTTGTTCCGCGTCGCGAGACACCCGATACGGGCGCCGCACGCCGACAGACGCTTGGAGATGGAGTCGACGAGGATGGCATTCTCGGCCAGCTCAGGGAACGACATGATGCTCGTCGCCTTGCCCTCGTACATGAGTTCTCGGTACGGCTCGTCGGAGATGACGAACAGGTTGTGCTTCAGGGCGAGCTCGGCCAGCCCTGCGATCTCCTCGCGCGTGTACCCAACGCCGGTCGGATTGGCGGGGTTGGAGAAGAGAATCGCCCGCGTGCGCGGGGTGATCAGCTTCTCGATTTCCGGCATGGACGGGAGGTGGAAGCCATCTTCGATTCGCGTCGTGATGGGTGCGACGCGGTTGCAGTTCATGATTGAGTGCCCGACGTAGTTGGGGTAGAACGGCTCCGGAATCAGCACCTCGTCGCCGGGGTTGCATGTTGCTTGGAGCGCGAAGCAGAACGACTCGCTGCCGCCGATCGTCACCACCAACTCCTCATGAGCGAGGTGGATGCCCAGATCGGCGTAGTAGCCGAGCATGGCGTCGATCGTCTCGGCGATGCCCGGGGCGGGACTATAGGACAGCACGTCGACCTTGGCGTGACGCACGCCCTCCATGAACGAGGATGGCGTCGGAATGTCCGGTTGGCCGATGTTGAGGTGGTAGACCTTGATGCCGCGCTTCTTGGCGGCATTGGCCAGAGGAGTAAGTCGCCGAATCGGTGACCCTTTGAGAGACTTCGCGCGTTCGGAAATGCTAAGCTGGCTCAAGAACCCACACCTCCAGAGTCTCGGGCAGCGTCGCCTTCGTCAGGTCGACGTCCGAGCTTCCGATGTGCCGCACATTGTCCATGGTCCGCAGAAACTCGTCCACCGGCGCGATGGGCCAGTCGGCGATCTGCTTTGTGCGGTAGTGCATCGGGAAAACCAGGCGAACGTCGGGGAGCTGGCGAACGACTCCCGTTGCCGTCGCTGCGTCGATGGTGTAGTACCCGCCGACGGGCACGAAGAGGACTTCAACGCCCCGCAAGGCGGTCCGCTGCGGCTCGTCGAGCGGTGCGCCGAGGTCGCCAAGATGAGCCAGGCGAATGCCCTCGAGAGTGAAGGCGAAGAGGGTGTTGGGGCCTCGTTGCGAGCCGCCAGATGCGTCGTGCGACGAGGCGATTCCCGCGATGTCGAGTGTCCCCACGCGATGCTGCCCGGGCCCGCGGACCACAGCCGGCCTCCCCGAAATGCGATCTACGGCGTTGTGATCGTGGTGCTCGTGGCTCACCGTGACGATGTCGGCGGCGACGGACGGGAACGGGTAGGGGACCTTGGCTTCGAACGGGTCGGTGACCAGGCGTCCGTCCTCGGCCTCGATGAGGAAACAGGCGTGTCCGATCCACGTGATCTTCATGGGTTCTCCTCCTTGTCGGCCGTGGCGAGCATACGCACGACGAGGTCTTCGTAGCCAATGCCCGCGGCGAGCGCCGACCGCGGAAGGTCGCTCATCGGCGTCATGCCGGGCAGGCTGTTCGCCTCCAGAACGTAGGGAGTGCCGTCTGTGCTCAGACGCACGTCGACGCGCGAGAAGCCGTAGCAGCCGAGGGCCTCGTGGGCGCGCAAGGCGGCCGATTGGACGGCCTCCGTGGTGGCCGCGTCGAGCGGTGCCGGCGTGAGGAACTCCGCGATGCCATCGGTGTACTTCGCGGCGTAGTCGAAGAATCCGCCGGGCGAACGCACCTCGACGACCGGGAGCGCGACGTGGCGTCCGTCGATCCGCAGGATGCCGATCGTCAGCTCGCGTCCTTCGATGAAGGACTCGACGAGCAGCGTCTTGTGCTCGTCGAGGATGGAGCGCGCGGCTTGATCCAGCTCGTGCTCATCCCGAACGACATGCACGCCGAGCGTCGACCCGCTGTTCGTCGGCTTCGCGACGAGCGGGAAGACAAGCGCCCCGCGAACATCGGCCAGGAATCGCGCCAGGTCCTGCTTGGTGTGCGCGAATCCCGCCGGTGTCGGCACGCGCCTTTGGACGAGGATGGCCTTGGTCTCTCCCTTGTCCATCGCGCGGAAGCTAGCCAAAGCGCCCGAGCCGGTGTACGGAATGCCCATCACGTCGAGCAAGAGCTGCACGGTGCCGTTCTCTCCGCTGCCCCCGTGCAGGCACGAGAAGACGACGTCGATGCCGGTGAGCTGGGGAACGAGGTCGTTCAACGTATCAATGCAGACCAGTTCAGCGTTGTACCCCAGAGCGACGAGCGTTCGATGGACGCTCTCGCCCGACACAAGGGAGACGGCGCGCTCCGGGGAATCTCCGCCGGAGAGCACCGCGATCTTGCGTCGGTCTCGCGCTGTTTGACGCATGCCCAGGGTCTGTTCCATGCGAGGGAGTATACTTCACTCGGCGGCAGTGCCCACGTCCAGGGTGTTGCAGCAAGAATGCGACGGGAAGCCGATGAGAGGCTTCCTTCCTTGACAACCTCCGGAGGGGCATCT
>Ga0315284_10017922_pt1 | contig 10041 bp, 9 predicted proteins | sample YL17G09_16_MG_FD_203696 | JGI IMG/M metagenome (GOLD analysis project Ga0315284, IMG submission 203696) | Sediment microbial communities from Yellowstone Lake, YNP, Wyoming, USA - YL17G09_16 | ecosystem: Environmental > Aquatic > Freshwater > Lake > Sediment | place: USA: Wyoming | collected...
CTCCTGCTCCGCCTTCAAATAGTACGTTGTCTGGCACGACTATGGCGGCTTTGCCGTTGATTTTCAACAGTGTTTTTACGTGTTGGAGGAAGTTCACTTGCTTGTTGCTGGTCGTTGCCCAGAAGTCTTGGCGCTCGTATGTTAAAGCTTCTTTGTCTGCTTTTCCTTCGCTGTTTGTGAGTGTTACGCTGCTTTTTCTGCCGAAAGGCGGATTAGTCATGACTATGTCGTATCGTGTGCCAGGGTCGGATATGAGAGAATCTCCGACTTCTATGGGGCTTTGGTCTCCGCCGATGCCGCGGAGGTAGAGGTTCATTGCGCATAGGCGGGCTACTGAGTCGACAATGTCTTTTCCGCTGAAAGTTCCGCTTTTGAGGAAGCGTTTCTGTTCAACGTCCAGTTGATAGTTGCTAGATATGTAGTCGTGAGCCGCTATCATGAAGCCGCCTGTGCCGCAGGCTGGGTCGTTGATTGTCATCCCTGGTTCTGGACGCATGACTTCTACCATGACTTTGATTAACGATCTAGGCGTGAAGTATTGTCCTGCTCCACCTTTGATGTCTTCAGCGTTCTTCTGAAGCAAACCCTCGTAGATTTCGCCTTTAACGTCAATGTCCAACCCTATCCAGGTTTCTTGGTTGATTAGTTCAAGGAGACGTTTGAGTTTGGCAGGGTCCTGGATTCTGTTCTGAGATTTCCTGAAAATTACACCTAACATGCCTTTTTCTTTGCCCAGCGCATCGAGAATGTAGCGGTAGTGAGTTTCCAGGGCGGCTCCGTCTTTCTCAAGCAGGCTCTGCCAGTCCAAGCCTTGCGGTATTGTTGAGGGTTTGTTGAAGGGCGGTTTGGTTTGTTCATCAGCCATTTTCAGGAAGAGCAGGTAGGTTAGTTGTTCCACATAGTCGCCGTAGCTTACACCATCATCTCTTAGAACGTTGCAATAGTTCCAGACTTTTTGGACAAGTGAAGCAGACTCATTTGACATAACTTGACAACTCCAACTGTCCTGGGTTATTCTTCTTTCTTGTTTTGTTTGTGTCCTTTTCATCCATAGACTTTGCCCTCTCCTCTCTAATTCGTTCTAGCAGTTTGTCGGCTGGTTCGTCGCTTGGGTCTTGAGGAACAAGCTTTCCTTCGTAAGCCTTCTTAAGTATACCTTGGCGTAATGACTCACCTTGTTTCAAGGCACGTTCAACTGCTAGCTTCGTTTTGTCTATCATAGTGATATGAGTTTCAGCTATTTCGTCAATCTTCTTTTGTTCCATTAATGGAGCCAAAGGAATGACTATTTCCTTGAGGTCTTCAATATGCAGATTCTTTATTACTCCGCCTTTGACGGATTGTTGAATATCTATACTGCTGATGTAGTTTTCAAGTGAAAGAGCTAGATAATTGGAATCTATGTACGGTTTGAACGGCTTTATAAGGGCCACGCTGACGAACAGACTGAAAGGCTCAGTTGTCTTGACGACAGCTGTGCGTCCAATTGTGCCGCTCTTTGTGATCAGAACATCAAGATACTCAGGGTTGCATCTTTTTGCGAGTTTGGCATGGTCTTCTGGAGCTATATGTTTGCAGAACTCGAAACTTATCAGACCATCAAAAACATCTTTTACAGAGATAAAAGGTGTGCCATAATCCACGTATTGCGGCGTGAAATGAGTCCCATCTGTAATCTTCATAGAAATATCATTCAGTTTTGCCCAAGTCCACGTATCAGGCAATGCAAACTGACCTGCTGTATCTGTTGATGATTGCTTTTCGAATCTTTCTGGAACTGCTCTTTCTCGCCGTATTTTTTCTAGTAGTTTTGTTGCTGGTTCTATCTGGCCTTTGTGGATATTTCGCCAGTCCTGGGTTAGCTTGCCCTCAAAAGCATATTTCAAGACTGCTTGGCGGTAACGCTTCAACTGTGCCTTAACCTTCCGCAGCCCTTCGATGCCAGTATCTAAACACGCAAAAAGCTCGTCAAGCTTGGTCACGATTCTCTTCTGCTCAGAACTTGGAGGAAAGGGAATGTGCATTTTGGATAAGAAATCCTTTCCGATACTAGCCTGGTTTACATGGTGAACACAGCGCGTCTTAAAATAGCCATTGCGGAACAGAAAGTGCAGATAATGACCTATGAAGGCTGGCTCCATCAGGCTAGGGAAAAATCTGATGCGAGTCATATGATTGGAATATGCCCAGTTTGTGTCTTCTCTGATGCATGCCGTCTTTCCAAGTAATTCTGGACTGTTTGTGTTGTTGAATATTACATCACCCTTTGACAGGGCGTCATAGCCTTCAGCCTGAACATACTTAACGTCCGTCAGCTCAATTTTGCCCTTCGTATCTATGTTCATGGGTCTCAGATGTAGCACTCCGTTCTCTGCGCCTCTTTTCCATCTGCCTGAAGGAAATCCTGAGTTTATTTCAATCGCGATTTCCTTAAGTTCTGTCCAAGCCCATCCTTTTGGTAATTCCGAAGTGTGATGACTGTCAGTCACTTGACCAACACCGTGTTCATTTCTTCCATTATCTTTTCCAGTTCTTGTCCGAAGAGTCTGTTTGCTTTTATGGCTCCGCCTTTCTGGTTGAAGGGCACATTCTCAAAATCCTCTATTCCAATTGCTAGTGATGTTGCTATGTGGTCTTTTATCATGTTCAACCATTCTAATTGTTCAGATGTGAAGCTTTTTCCTTGTTTTTCTTGTTGAACTAGCCAATCGGTAAACCTGTGGCTCACGGTTTCAGAGAAAGGCGTTAAGACGTCAACGGCTCCAATGGCAAATCGTACAAGCGAAACGATATTCGTCAAAAGCTTCTGGGGTCCAGCGCCTCTAACCTTCGACTTCTCCAGCTGCTCATAAGCCATCCACATAAGCTCAGGCGTAAGATTGTACGGTGGCTTCCTAATCGCTTCAGCAAGCTGCTTAATCGCGTCATACGTTAATTGCCGACTCGCGTAAGGCTTGCCGTAGATGACCTGCAATGCCGTAAGCTCATCCTTGTTGTCTTCAATGAACTTCTTGAAATTAGTGACGTAAGCCCTAGCCTTCTCAGTTTTGGTCAGCTCGTCGGCGCCTGCAAAGATTAGAACGTCCTTGCTGGTGACATCAATAATCTGTTCACTTCTTTTCTTGACATCAATCAACGTGTTCCTGAAAGCTGGGTCATCAAAAGGCGAGCAGGCAACCTTGGCAAGCTCTTCGGAAGCTCTCTTTAACTGTTCACCAGTTGGATTGTCAGTCTTGAATACTTCCTTGGCTTTCTCCAGCTGCTTATCTGGGTCAACCGCGGCCAGCAAGCCATTAACCAATTGTCTAAGGGTCTTGCCAGCAGCAACCTCAATTTCGCTCCTCTCCTTGTCGTCAATTTCCATGTTCAGTCTCGAAAGTCGACCAGCCACACTTGTAAGAGTATCAACATCCCTGACTCCCAAACCAAGTGACATGACCAGCTTATCGAATGGCACGCTTCTCTTACGTTCAAGAGGACGTGAGTCGGTCTTGTCACTTTCGCACACGCCTACCGCGTCCACAATCACAAACCCAGCCTTGCTATCAGCGTCAGGCGTCACAGACCTCAAATCTGTGGAAGACACCGTTCTGGTTCCACGACCCTTCATTTGCTCAAAGTAAACATTCGACTTCACATCGCGCATGAACAACAAGCATTCCAATGAGCGGATGTCAGTGCCCGTGGAAATCATGTCAACCGTAACCGCAATCCTCGGGTAATACGAATTTCTAAAGCTGGAAATCAAATCCTCAGTTTTTTCACCCGTCGTCTTATACGTAATCTTCTTGCAGAACTCGTTACCCTTGCCAAACTCTTCACGCATAATCTGCACAATATCCTCTGCGTGTGAGTCATCTTTGGCAAAAACAAGCGTCTTAGGAACCTCACTTCTCCCAGGAAAGATTTCCGTCAACTTCTCCTTGAATGTTCTAACAACGGTTCTGATCTGGTCCTTGGCAACCACGTCCCTATCCAATTGCTGAGAGGAATACTGCAAATCTTCATCAAGCATCTCCCATCGCGTCTTCCGCGTCAACCTATCACGCTTGTCCACGTAGAAGCCTGCTTCAACCTTGCTTCCCTTGCTAGTGATTTCAGTCACAATACGATAAACCTCATAGCCCACATTAACTCCGTCAGCCACTGCCCTATCATGACCATACTCCATCACTAGGTTCTGATTGAAGAAACCAAGCGTTTGCTTGGACGGCGTCGCCGTTAACCCAATTATGAAAGCGTCAAAATACTCGAGCACCTGCCGCCAAAGATGGTAAATCGACCTGTGGCATTCATCAGTAACAATGAAATCAAACATTTCAATCGGAATATCACGATTGTAAGAGACTTCAACAGGCTTCGCGAGTCTTGGTGCAACCTCAAACACAGAGTCCTCCTCAACCGTGGGGTCCGCTAGGTCCGCCTCGCCCCTCAGCATCGAATACAACCTTTGAATCGTAGTGATGCAGACACGACTCACAGGGTCAATCTTGTTGGAAGTCAACCTTTGAACATTGTACAGCTCAGTGAACTTGCGACCATCATCAGGCGTCCTGTACTGCTGAAACTCCTGCAAAGTCTGGCGTCCAAGAGTATTACGGTCAACTAAGAACAAGACACGCCTAGCTCCAGCAAGTTTTATCAGTCTATAAACAAAGGTCACGGCTGCAAACGTTTTGCCGCTACCGCTTGCCATCTGAACAAGAGACCTTGATCTAGCGTCAGCAAAAGACCGCTCCAAGTTCTCTATAGCCTCAACCTGACAGTCCCTCAATCCCTCCTTAACCAAGGGAGGCACAGTCCTCAGCCTCGCCCTCAAAGTGTCACTCTTCTCAACCCAATCATGCAAAGTTACAGGTGTATGAAAAGCGAAGACTCTACGAGAACGCGAGTCAGGGTCTCGAAGGTCTCTGAAAAACGTTTCAGTGCCCGTGCTTTCATAGGCGAAAGGCAAAGGCTTGCATATTTGAGGAATATTGGCAGGCACGCCTCGCAGATACTTTTCTGTCTGTTCTGACACGCCGCTCAGAGTTGTGCCTTGAGCCTTCGCCTCTATCGCCCCAGCAGCCTTTCTATCTATGAAGACCAAGTAGTCAGCAAACCCAGATTCCAACGGAAAATCCCTAACAACAACGCCTAAAGATGCTCCAAGATTAAAGTCCTTGTAATCTTGAACACTCCAACCTGCTGCTCCAAGCAGTTTGTCGATGTCTTGTCTTGCCTTTTCTTCAGGTTTCATTCTGCATCCTCAGGTTGGACTCAAGATAACAATATCACCTAGCCCTTACAAGAGTTTCTATCGAAAACGCGTTTGGTGAGCGTGAAGGTCGGCAAGCACGAGTTCGCGCGCGCACAAGTCCACCACCATAATTTTCCTTTCTTTCTGTGAACACAGCTTTTTGCTTTTGCGGAGAAGTTACAATAACTGAAACGAGAGAGGATTTTTATCGTCAGCCAGATTATATTGGCACTTATGCCTCAAGCACTTGGCGGTTATCCCAAACCAATAGAGCGAGTCATGATTTTCATAGATGGAGGTTATCTTCGAAAAACCTATCAAGAAGTCTTTGGAGACGACAAAATCGACTTCTTGAAACTTGTGCGTGGATTGGCAACTTTCTATGAAAGCAATCCTTACAACATTTTTAGAACAGATCTGATAAGAGCTTACTACTATGATGCGATAGTGCGAGAAAAAGAACCCGAGTATGAAGAACAGCGGAAGTTTTTTGATTCAGTTACCAAAGGATTCTCCATAACTCTCAGACTAGGCGAGCTAATCAAGTCTTCGAAAAGAGAGTCCAGACAGAAAGGCGTTGATATTTTAATGGCTATTGACGCTTTAAGCAAAGCCTATATGGATCATTATGATACTGCCATATTTCTGCTAGGCGATCGAGATTTTATACCTCTGATTGAAGCAGTGAAGGACTCTGGCAAGAAGACATTTGGACTTTATTATGGCACTATGGAACTGGAAGGCAGAGTTCGATCCAAGGTTTCAAACGAATTGAGTAAAGTATTTGATTTTCGACTAGTTCTGACGAAGGATATCTTGGCACACTGGCGATCAGAGTGAACATAGAATAGGTAGACAAAGGTATTTGTTTTCCTTGCAAACGTCTTTCTTTAGACTAATTTCTTGTTCTATTTGGGTTTTCTTGAACAGCATCAAGCCTTTGGTTTTGCGGAAAAGTTATAGCGCAACAAGGATACTTTCCATTATGGAATTATCGTGCGTAGAGATGGTTTCAAAACCTTTGTCACTAGAGGAATTGCGAAAGAGAAAAAGTTTACCACGTTGGTCGAGACTCAAACTTTGGATGAAGGAAAACTGGTTATTCTTTCTAGTGTTTGTTTTTGTCATGGTCTTTGTCATGGTATTCGGTGAAATCTCCAGATTCTATAGTTCTGTCGCCATGGCAAACCCAGAGATGTTGAAGGCGTTAGTTGAAGCTGAAGCAACAATCATCGGCTTTTTTGGCCTAATATTCATCTATGCGTTGACATCATTAGACAGCAGACTAGACAGACTTGAAGAAGAGTTGTTCTCATTGACCACTAACAAGCAGCTTGAAATTCCGAAGGAACTCTCTCAAGCTGAGACGTCAAAAATATCGCTAACAATATCCAGTATCCAAACCAGCAAAAAGAAACTCGTTAACGACGCCCTGAGAAATGGCTTGCTTCTAGTTGTTTCCCTTCTGCTATTAACATTGGCCCTTGGAACTGGTCAAACTGGCCTTGGACAAATGGCTTGCGATTTGGGAGTAGGGTTTTTCTTCCTTGGGATTGCTACCATATTCTGGATGCTAAGAGAATTATCGAAAACGCCAGTGGCAGCAATACGGTAACACTATTTCTCAGAAAAAGATGGGATTATGCTGGAGACTTCGCCACTCAATACGGATGCGAAATCATTCCATAGTTTTTGGTTTTGCGGAAAAGCTATAGCTAAACTTGGAAATGCGCAGTAGTCAACCATGTAGTGCTACTCAACGTCAACGATAAGCACTTCACGCAAACGATGATCTTCTTTGCTCTAGCGCGCGCGAGTTGGTGACGCAAATTGGAGACCAAATGCAGATATCAACAGTGACGATATCATTGACATTTTCGACTTGGTATTTCTAGCAGTACACTTCGGAGACCAATGGACACCACCATGAAAGAACTATAGGACTAAGACAAAAGCTCTCTTAGAAAAAGGAGGCATACCAAAGGAAGCCAACCTTCTCCTGCTGGTCTGACACAATCTATGGCAATCGGATCTCAAAGAGGAGTTGTAAGAATTTTCACATGATGAATCTTGGAAGTGTCATGAAAAGTCGAGATCAGCGTCATTTGATGAGAGTATATAGACTAGTCAGTTCTTGAGCTTTTTTCAAGCTCTTCGACTCTTTTTAACAGAGCCTCTAGTGCCTTTGATGATCCAGCTAGGTTGTCCATTTTCGATTTCAGCTCAGCGTTCTCTCGTCGCAGTTCTTCAATTTGATTAGTCTGTTCGGTAATTCTCTTCTCTGTTTCAGATGGTGTTTTGCTCTCAAGCCTCAGAAAGGGCATAGCTTTCTCAGCGTAGATTTGTCTGTGGTGCTCAACATCTCGGCTGAAATAATGTAAATCGACGCCTAGAGCCGAGGTGTGCCCCATCCAGAAATTCACGTAGTCGGGACCAGCCATACCAGCGTATTTTCTGAAATACTTTCTGAGACAGTATAGCCTGAGCTCTGAGCGGCTGACGATGTCTCGCGTTCTGTCGTCTCGCGTTGTTATGTGTATTTTCTTCTCTGACGTTTCAAACTTGACTATGCCTCTCTTTCTCAATTCAAACACGCTTTTGCTGAAAAGGTGAGACATCACAGCTGAACTGAGAGGGTTATCCTCATGTCCAAACTTGGTGAATAGATAGTCGACTTCACTTGTTTGAGCACGTGTTTTCAGATAATCCTTAACATAAGATATGGCTTCGACACCGATGAAGCTGAAATACTCCATGAATTTTCCTTTTGTGTTTTCTCTGCGAACTCGAATCTCGGCTGGGATCGGAGTGTTTGTTTCCAGTAATCTTTCAACATCAGCTATTTTCAGATTGCTTATCGTATTTGGTCGAAGACCACTTTGAACCATTACAGCGTAAAATGCGCGATCTCTTACGCTTGCAATTTTCAGAGTCTCCAGAATTTCCTCTTTTGACATGTCCCTATTGTGGTTCTCAATTAAATTGCTTCCTGACGGAACAAAACCAAGAGCCATATCATTGTATTTGAAGAAACTGCGTATTGCAGCCACTCGCGAGTTGATAGTCGCAGGCGCGTAACCCTGCTTCTGCAACACTGGAACATAAGCCCTAACATAACTAGCATAACGCCTCCTGAAATCTCGTTCACTAGTCGTCTCGCATTCATGCAACACTTCCTCAGCCGTTTTACCGATGAAAACCAGAAATCTTTCTACACCGAGCCTATAAAGCGCCTTGGTCTGAGAGCTATTGGAATGGGAATACGCAACACTATTCAACCAATCTTCAACGATGTCAACTTGCATTTTTATCCCAAATCAAACATATAGCAGATGCCGTTAATAAATATTTAGAACGTACATTCAATTATTTCTAGGTTTTAGAACAGCCAAGAGTTCTATGGTTCGAGACCAGTCACTGTGTTTATTAGGCTTGTGAAGAAAGATTCTAGACCACTCTTCCATCAATGACATGCAATATTATGCTACGTTTCGGAAGGAGACAGAATTATCGGGGGTAAGAGACTTGGCAGAATCCTCTGACAAAACTCTAAATCTGACATACGCCAAGCTACTTTTAGGAGTCCAAGCGAAATGGAAGCTTTAAACCTAGAAAGAGCGCCAAACCGTGACAGGTTGGCTTTGCGCGGCGACGAGAGATCGCCTCCACTCGAAGGTTATTTTTGGCATACTAAAGAAGAGCCTTGCCCAACATGCGGCAATCAGCTCCTGCACGATCAAGTAACTGGTTTCTGGCTGACGTGTTCATGCTGCGGCTGGAAAGGATGGTGAATCAGGATGAGCCTCACGCACGCATTCACGATCTGCCAAACCGTCGGCTTCAGAAGCGATATTCAAGAGGAGATCCAAGCAAGAATCATGGCTCACGCATTTGAAAACTTGGAGGCGCCAACCGACTTTGTGATTTATGAGACGGAAGAAGTGTCAGAGCATTTCGAAGATGAAGGCAGAAGCCTATCCACGTACATCTCGGGCACTATGAAGAAGGTTTATGCGAAGCTGGACGATTATGGGTCACCCGAAAAATGGGACGAGCTATATGATAAGGAGATCGCGGACGGCCTCAAGAAGGGGATACACGGAAGATTCGTGATAACCTTCATGTTGGCCGAAGAGTACTGAGGCGCATAACATGAAGCAAAAGGGCAAGTTCTGGCCGCAGGTGAGAGCGCAGATTTACGAGAAAGCGCAGCAACTCTTTCAGGAACAGCAAGCACGCACTATGTGCCATGATTTCAAGGGCATAACGGCGACAAAGAAAGAGCTCCGTGAAGCAGGCTACGTCTACACGGCTAAACTCATCGTCCTCAGAAACCTGTGGCGCCAGAAAAAGAGAACGCTTACAGTTGAAGAGGAGGCTGAAGATGCCGATCGCTGAAGATGGCAAACAGGTCTGCGACGGTTGCGGCAGAAACATTGATGAGCAACTTGGCGGCTGCATGTGCCCACTTTGCGGAAGACTCTACTGCAACGAATGCGAACCAGACAGTGAAATACTGAACGTTCTCGTGAACCCAGATGGACCAGACTACAAGAAGTATCAAGAGATGTGCAAAACCTGTTATGTTGAATGGCAAAAGAAGAATGTGAAGCCGGGATCTTTAGATGCCTATTTTCAAACGCAAACACCTTAACTTGATCCTTCAGGGCACAAAAACGCAGACCCGCCGAATCAGCAGATACAGACTCAAAATCGGCAAAGCCTACGCGGTCCGCAGCAAAATGCTCGAACCCGCCCAAGCCAGAATAATCATAACCCGCGCCTGGAGACAACAACTCCGG
>Ga0315284_10017923_pt1 | contig 10041 bp, 7 predicted proteins | sample YL17G09_16_MG_FD_203696 | JGI IMG/M metagenome (GOLD analysis project Ga0315284, IMG submission 203696) | Sediment microbial communities from Yellowstone Lake, YNP, Wyoming, USA - YL17G09_16 | ecosystem: Environmental > Aquatic > Freshwater > Lake > Sediment | place: USA: Wyoming | collected...
GCCGATTCCATAAAATCACATTTTAAGATATTTTTTGAATTGGAATTTCATTTTTCTATTATACTATAATTCGTTCTATATTATAACATATCCCTTTTTAGGTGTTATTTAATCCAAGATTATATTATTAAAAAAAAATACAAAAAAATACATTAATTGATTTTTATATTTCAGATTAAGTGAGAAGAGATTTACCTACAACGCTTTTATGAGGTTTTTTGCCCAAAAAATCTAATAACGTTGGAACAACATCCGTTGTTTTACAATAAGGAATCTCTAAATTCGGAATTTCTTCAGAACCTCCAATTATTAACGGAACGGTCATTGACATTTTAAGAGCAATATCGTGATTGTATAAGTGCGGATTTACAGTTTTGCCGTGTTCGTAAGCAAAAGAATACCTTGCACACGTAGAAATAATTACATCGCACGATCTAGGATTTTTAAAATAACGGGGTAATTGGTCAACAAGCATTGGAAAATCAATCATATACGTTCCAGCAAGCCAATCGTCAATATAATGTGACTTATTATCCAGAAGTTTAATTGCTGATTCGTTTTTAAAATATTCAAATAGATCTTCTTTATCGTACACGTATTTTGTTTTTTGGCTTTTACCGTGATCTTCGTATTCGATTTTACCTTGTAGTATTTCGCCTGTTTTTGGATCTTTACGCTTTAAATAAATGATACCTCGATCAGGAGTATTGTTGTCGTCGCGATAGTACATGAATCTTGTTCCAGGGATTTCCCATAACATTTCAAAAACATTTGTTGTATTATTAGAAATTGTTTTAAACTTTTCTAATTGGGTAATTGTAGGATGCTGGTGCCAATTATCTCCAGGAAAATTAAAGAATCCAACAGAACCCATATTTGCATCAAAATCGCCAACCTTTTTCTTAGGAACGTAAGGGATTAGTTTTTTTTTAGCGAAAAAAGGTTCTAAATCGTATATTTTTTCTGATTTATAGTTGCCGTGATCTGAAACGATACAAATTACGCAATCTTTATAATAACCTTTTTCTCTTAATACATTGATAAAAGATCCAATGTATTTATCGCATTCTACAATTTCAGTGATATAATCGGGATGATCGAACCCTTTATTATGCATGAGCTCGTCAGTTTTAGGTATATAAATTATTGAAACTTTTGGCGCCTCGTTATTAGCGAAATATTTTCTTGGAGTAGCGTAAGCTTCTTCAGCGTTCTTAAATATCGTCTTTGATTTGAAATCGTTAGGTACAACAATTTCCGAACCGCGATATACTATATTTAAAGAGCTCAAAAAATTTCCTTCGCCTGCTTGTTCAAAAATAGTTTGTACGTTATTTCCTAGATCGTTGTTTAATTCTTTTAAATGGCGACCCGATCCGTAAAAGCGAATTATCGGGAGTTTATCGCCTTTAGAAGGAGGATCTGATCTTGCTACGAAATGATAACAAGGAATACCGGAACCTTCCTTAGGGTAATATCCAGAATAAGAACCTACGACAATATTCGAATAACAAGGATATGTGATGCTTGGAAACGATGTTATACAATTTCTACACGATATTCCATTTTTAGCCAATGTAGCCATGTTCGGAAGCCTTCCTGAATCTAAAAGAGCAAAAAGATGTTCAGCTCGAATATCGTCTATTATGATTAAAATAACATGATTAACTTTTGTTCTAGCACTCATATAAATAACTGATAAAGTAATTCTAAACGTTTATTTTCAAAACAGCAAAATATTTTACGTTATAATTTTAAAAAATTAGGATTAAAAATTAATGTTTGTAAAAAAGTCAAATAATTTCCTAATAAAACGATTTCCTTTAAAAAATGTTTTTATTAAATCCAACCTGCGCTTCAGGTTATTCGTCAAATAACTTTCCAAAATAGATTTTTTTATTTGAGTCACAATTTTGGATTTAATTCTTTAACACTCTCTGGCTTCTTGGGCGTTAAATTTAATGAATCCAGGTTCTTGAAGATTGCGTTGTTCTGATTTCACTGATCTATTTACTTGTCCTAAATATTTTATTGCGTCCTTTTTACCCTTAATAATGTTATTAAAGAGCTCTTCTTTACTAAGACCACCCGAAATAGTTAATGCAGTTTGAAATGATTGCTCCGGTTCTAAAGTTTTAAATTCGATCTGTAAAGCGGATAAAATATCACCCATTCCTTCGTGCAGTTTATTTGATAAATCTAATTTATCGTTGTTTATTGTAAAATTTTTAGAAAGTACAGATTCGAAGTGAGTAGGTTTAGAAATTGTTGAAAATCCTGCGTGCAAACCCGTTTTATCGTATTGATAAATAATATCTGACATTTCATCGTATCTCGAAAAATTTTTATCAAAACCTTCAAGACCATTTATATCAAAGTCAAAGATAAAGAACATCGAAAAATCGTTTAAATTAAAGTCTGAGTTATTTTTCAACGTAAAAAATGTATTCATGTAAGGTACTTGACCTCTTCGAAGAAAAATGTCAATATATAGTCTAATTCGACGCTTTTCGTCTTTAAATTCAATGTTTTTCATTTTATTTTCTTTTATCAGCTTTTTTAAATATTCTCTTATGTCAAAATCAAGCGTGATTCTGTCAATTCTACCTCCAGTTCTACTATTTATAAGTTGATATATGGGAGTTGGTTCAATGTTTTTCAAAGTAACGGGAATTGTTCCGATATTTTTACCTTTTAATTTAAAACTAAACCACGGTCCTGCATATGTAGGGTCTGAAAGGTAGATTAAGTACTTTCCCTTAAATTTAATCTCCTTTATAGAGAAGCCCATTAAATAGCCCTGTGCATTTCAAGTCGAAAATATTTCGTTAAAAATTACTTGTAGAATTTTTACATTCACCTCTTATTTTTATTTCACTCTAAAATTTATGGATAAATTAAAATAATTAATAATTAGCTTTTAAAAAATAAATTACATGTTTAAAATAATTCTAAAAGCAATGTAAGAGAATACATCGTTAACATTTTCTCCGGTCTTTGCTGAACTTAAAATGTAGTGAGAATCGTACTTAGCTGCAATATTCTTAATATCGCGCTCAGTAACTAATATATTATTAACCAAATCTGATTTATTTCCAACAATTACAATAGGTATGTTTTTAGCAACGATTTCATTAATTTCGTTGTACCAAAACTCTACGCTTTGAGCGCTTTCAGGACGAGTTCTATCGATCACTATAAACGCACCATTAGCGCCCGAATAAAACCTCTTTCTATAAGATGCCATATCAGCTTTTTGGCCACCAATATCCCATAGAACGAAAGTTAATTTCGTTTTAGGTCCTAATTCAAGAATCCTCTTTGTAATTTCTACACCGATTGTAGATATATAATTTTCTTGAAATCTATTTTCAACAAATCTTTTTATTAAAGATGTTTTTCCCGCTTGATAATCTCCCGTAAGTATTAATTTACAGGAAATATCTCCCGACGGTAGCATTCCTGTTCTTGTTTTTGATAAAGCCCTAACAATCTCTGGGATTTCTAACGAAACATTTTGATTACCATCTATTAATAATTCAACCTTACTTGCGATATGTTCTGAATATATTTTTAATTCTGTATCAAGAGTTGATTGATCTGCAATTGTAGTTAAAATCGAATGAGGTCCTTGGCTACAATAAGCAAACTTTTTCGTTCCTGTAGTAGTTATATTAAAGAAAGTAGAAGCCGTGCCAAATTCTGACTTTATTCGATCCATATAACTGTCAAGCACTGCAGATATCACTCCTATTACTGAGTCGCTTTCTGCAGTTTCTCGACTCTCTGAAGCAATAATAAATCCATTTCGATCACATACACTAACAGCTTCGATTCCAGTTATATCGTTCATGTAGTTTTTTAATAGTGTTTTAAATAGATTTTCCATAAAAATTCTAAAAATACGTCATTTTGTTTATATTCTTATGAATAATTAGACCTTTAGAAAATTTAAACAATGCTATTTAAACAAGATTAACTTGTAATTTTTGAATATATTCAAACATATTACTTCAAGGCATACTATCAGATTACGTCAATATTATTTTGTTTTAAATTTCTCCTTTTCTTTTTTGCATACATGATGGAAACAAACTCAACATCTTTAAGATTTGAACCGAATATAGCAAAAATGTTAGATCGTGCCGTAAATTTATTTAAAGAAACGGGTTTAATAGAGCTTGCCGAAAAATGGAATAAAATACTTAAGAATTATAACAAAGCAAAAAGCTTAAGATGAAACGATGGACTTTTATTAATTTTTCTCGATTTGCATCGATGTCTTGTATAACTCAGAAGTAACGACTCTATAAATAGATTTAAAAACGTTTTCAAACGCCTTAGGATTTTCTAACTTAGCAGGTATTCCTAAGTTTTCTAAAGTTTCGATAATTTTTCCGGGCTTTTTTAATTGAAAACCAATCTTCGTAAGACTCTCAATCGTTTCTTTTTTTTTTGATAATTCGCTAAAATGTATTTTTGGTACATTAAAAGAAAATTTAATATTTTTTTCGAAATTAATTTCATTTTCGGTTTTTTCTTCGATAGGTTTAGACTCGTCCTTTCGAGTTAAATTTAGGTTTAAGTCTTTTAAAATTTCGTCTTTAGTTTTTCCCAGTAATTCCAGTAAAACAAATGGATTGTAATCAATAACGAGGGAAATATATAAAATCACCGCAGCAATATGTTTGCAAGGTATTGCTTTATCTGGACACGAACAATCCGCATTAAATTCTTTTGAAGCGTCAGGAAATAGCGAAAAACCGCTTTTTTCGAAAATATTAACGATTTCTTCCGGTAATACGCCTTCTAAGAGATTTATTAGATTTAACGTTTTATTGGTTAGTTCATTTATTATTTTGTTCCAATTTTCTTCAGAAATTGTTTCAAAATTTATTTTAACTCGATATGGTGTAGGCGCTGTACCCTGAACGGTCGCAAAGATTTGACCTTTACTTATCCTAATATTATCGATTCTTTCCTCGTCTTTTGCGTATTCTATTCCTCTTTGCATCCTGTATGGGCGACCTATTTTTAATATTGAGTGGATCCACTTCTGACCCCAAGAAGTTTTAGCGAAATTAATTAACTCGTTTTTAATTTGTTGAACTTCTTGATTAGTTCTTTCTCTATCAAAATCACTTTTTGGGGATTTATCTGGAATTTTTTTTTTAAATCTACGGTTATTGTTTTCTATTTTTACTCACCTAATCCTATCTTTTTTAATTAATTCAATACCCTAATTTGAACAATTCTTTTAATTTGTCTTCCGTTAGTTCTGAAATCCACGATTCTCCGGAGGATGAAACGATAGTTTCTGCTAAATCTCGTTTTTCTTCGAGCAAGGTATCAATTTTTTCTTCAATAGTTCCATTAGTAATAAATTTATAAACGTTCACTCGAGATTCTTGACCAATTCTATACGTTCGATCTGTTGCCTGATTTTCAATTGCAGGATTCCACCAACGATCGACGTGAAATACAGTAGTTGCGCTGGTTAAATTTAAACCTATCCCGCCCGCCTTCAAAGAAAGAATTAAAATTGGAGGCCCTTCAATGGCTTTTGATTGAAAAGAATCCACGATTTCTTTTCTTTTCTTTTCAGGGACACCGCCATGGAAGTAAAGAATTTCAAAATTATATTTAAATTCAAGTATTTTTTTAATAATTTCTGCCATTTTAGTGAATTGAGTAAATATAAGAAGCTTCTCTCCGTTTGAAATAACTTCGTCAATCATTTCTATTAATCTTTCCAATTTACGGGATTGAGCTAAGAATTCTTTGAGTTCTTTTTTGTTGTTAAACGAAGGGGCTTCTTTATGAAGAAATTGAAAAGGGTGATTACATAACTGCTTTAATTTCACCAATAAATTTAAAACGTTTATTTTATCAGAAATATTACTTTTTATATCTTTTAACGCTTCTTCAACTAGTTCTTTGTATAATCTAGCTTGAGTTTCGCTTAATTCAACATAAATCTTAATTTCATTTTTCTCGGGCAAATCTGATATTATCGATTTATCCGATTTAACGCGACGAAGGATAAAAGGCGCTAAAATTTTTTTCAATTTATTAATAGCATCCTGATCTTGAAATCGAGCTATTGGTACTATAAAATTCTTTTGAAATTCAGTTCTAGTATCTAGTAGACCAGGATTTAAAAATTCAAATAAAGCCCACAATTCCATCAAACGATTTTCGATTGGTGTTCCGCTTAATCCGATTCTAAATTGACTCTGCAATTTATAAATTGCTTGCGTTTGTTTGGAAGAATAATTCTTTATGTTTTGAATTTCGTCAAGTATAATCCCTTTAAATGGAATTGTTGATAATAAATCGATGTCGTTCCTTAAAGTACCATAAGAAGTTAAAACGATTAAGTGTGGTTTTACGTACTCTGAAATTTTTGACGCGTCCTTAACGCGTTCTGGTCCGTGATGTAGAATTATTTCTAAACTTGGACCAAATTTTTTAAGTTCTCGAATCCAATTAAATAAAACGGACGTAGGGCAAATTACGAGATAACTCCCAGAACTTAATTCAGGTTGATTTTGCTTTAAATAAAGTAAAACAGCAATAATTTGGATCGTTTTACCTAAACCCATATCATCAGCTAAACATAACCCTAAATTAAAATCGATCATGTTAGCCATCCAAGTTATCCCAATCTCTTGATAAGGTCTAAGATTTCCTTTAAAAGAAGAGGGCGTCGAGATTTCGTCAAATCTTTCGAAAGATTTCAATTTTTCAATAATATCGTTAAATCCACCTTCAATAACTACTTCGTAATTATTTCCATGCTCTTGCAATTGAACGTTTCCAGTTAATCCTAGTTTCATTGCTTCAATATAATTTAAATTTCCTTTTATCGCATTTTTTTGTAAGAGCGTTCTTAAATCTTCTACTTCTTTTTGATCGATTAATATCCACGAATTTCTCCAATTTACTAAAGGTTCGTCAGATTCAATAAGTTTCTTAAATTCCTCGTCTGAAAGTTTTTCACCTTCAAGGGTACCCTCCCATTCGTATTCTAGCATAGAATTTAAATCGAAAAGAGACGAAAATTTAGATGAAATTCCCTTTTCTTTTCTCTTTTTTGAGCGAATAATTAATCTTGCCGACAAGCAATGCTTTCCTCCTCTAATAAAGGCTTCTGGAAGAATAATATTAAATCCGCTTTGAATTAATATATCTTTTGGATATTTTAAAAATTCTAATACTTCTGAAGATTTTAACGCAACATTATAAGGAATTTTTAGTTCAAAAGCTCGATTTATTGGAGGAAAAATTTTAGCTGCAGTTCCTAAACTCCTCAAAATAGCTTCTAAAAATTGTTCTTCTTTCTCGTAAAATTTTAACAATTCTCTTTTAACTTCACTATTGTTTTCAAATATCTCTTTTAGCGAATAGTTTTCGTTGTTTTGAAGTACAAGCGAAAAACTTAGAAGCCAATCGTCATTAGGATCTTCGGGATATCTTAATTCTAAAACAAACGTAAATCCTTTATTATAAACTGTGCCTTGAGTAATTTGAACCCAATCGTTTATAATTGACGGAATAATTGTTTCGTGAAATTTGTTTATTTTGAAGACTTTCTCTTCTGTTATAAGCGATTTTAAAAACTTATAATCCCAGCTTAAACCGAAATCTCTGTTTCCTTCTCGTTTAATTTCAGAACTATAAAAATCGTTAAACGCTTGAAATTTTTCTTTTTTTAAAATTGCTCTTATTGCAATATCTCCAACGCTATCTAAATATTTTGAAAATAAATACGAAGGATGCCACAAACCATCAGTTACATAGGAAATTTGTTTTGTATCTTTATCGATTCTTTCGATGAAATTAATAGGAATATTATAAGATGTTAATGGGCTATTATTTAAAATAAAATTAAAACGGTCTTTATCTTGATTTGATTTTAACAGCAAACGCCATTGAGCTATATATTCTTTTTCTGATTTTTGTTCTAAGGTAGGAACAAAATTACCTCTATTTAACAATTCAAAAATAAATTTCGTTAAAACGGCCCAAGTTTTTATGGAATTACTAAAATGCAAATTTATATTTCGATCTTGACTTTCGATTATTTGTAATTTATATAATAAGTTTATTGCTGGAGGAATGGGAATTATCTTACCTAATACGGGACTAACATTATAAAGACCTTGTTCTTCTGGTAAAGCTAGCATTATTTTACAAGAAACCAATTTATCTGCTGGAATCTTAGGAAATACGCTAATTATTTTATCCGAAATTTCGAGTTCAGATTGAGCTGAATTACACCACAATAAAAAGAAATTAGTCTCCTGGGGAAGTTCTTTTTCGGTAGATACTAAAGAAAAATTACTAAACGAATTATTCCAATATTCAAAAGGTATAAATAGTAATTGCAGGTTATCTTTAAATTCGTTGATCGAAGAAAGTCCCATTTTTAAAAGAATAATTAGTATAATTTTTAAATAAAAAAATTAAAAAAATAAATTTTAATTTTTAATAAATGAAAGAAGTGCTAAATGTATAATTAATTTTAGCTCTTATTTTCTTACTGTCATTTTTTTTTTGCTCTTTCTTTTGCTTTTTTTCTTGCTTTTTCTTCAGCTTTTCTTCTTTTTTCTTCTTCTGTTTTTGCTCTATCCTTTTTAATTTGGTCAACTTGCTTTTTAGATTTTTTTATTCTTAGTTTTCTTGTTTTCTCCTTTTTCCTTACTTGTTTTATTTCTCCATATTTTATTATTCCATATAGTCCCATAGCAACCATTAAGGGTATTACTAAATAAAAAATCGCGACACCTTTCATCATTGTCAAATCACCTGAAGGTAAAATATTATCAGAATAAATATACGCTGCTTTAGAAAAGATTAACCAAATTAATATAGTATCTGACGATATAAATTTTAGCTTTTTACTGATTAAATCGGCTCTTTTTCCAATAAGACTTCCAATTGATATTAGCAAAATAAGCAAATCAAAGCTGAACATGAGTATTCTTGCGATTAAAATTGGTAAAGTCTGACCGCCTTTTACCGTAAATAATGCGCTTATCATTAAAAAAGAAATATAACTTCCAATAAACACAAAAAAGACGCCTAACCAAGCGTTAAATTTCTTTTTTATAATAAGAACTAAAATTGCGATAATAACAAATGCAAAAATCATGAGTATAGTTACAATTGGAACAATTGTTAATGTAAACGCTAGCTCTTTTGATTCAATTGTTTTTGGTACTAAAGGCGCTTCTCCTGCAATTCTACTAGGTCCATATAAAACTAAAATTATACTGATTAAAAAACCGAAAAGGAATATCCCCCATCTAACTGGAAATGAAATAGCAGTCGGAGCTTTATAAACTGAATCGTCAAACTTTACTCCTTTCTCGAAGCAAAAGTACATTGCGAAGATAACTGTAATAAAAATGTAAGAAAATATTGAGATTACAAACATTAAGGAGGTAAAAAGATCGATCATTGTTGTGAAAAGATAAATACCAATAAGAAAATATGCAATAATTGCGATTCCCATAAAAGAACCAGCTTTTCCTAGATTCTTCCAAGTCATGTGCCTTACATCTCCTCTGAACACTGCAGTGTACAAAAATAAAACTAAGCATATAGTAAGTAGCGGAAAGAAAAGTACTCTACTTAAAATAAGGCCTTGAAAAGCCAAACTAAAGTAAAGCGCAACAAATCCAAAGAGCAACCAAGCAACTAATATAGCAAAAACGATATTTCTTTTTATAAAAAGTTGTCCTAAATCCTTTAATCCCATTTAAAATACCATTTTTAGATAAATATATTCTTATAAATAATATAAATGTAATATTGTAATAGTTTAAAGCATTTTTAAAAATTTCTAAAAAAGAAATTGTTTTATTAAAAAAAAACCTTTATTGTAGCTTTTTAGAATTAAATTCAACTTAAATAAAAAAGATAAAGTAATTAAAGAATTCCTTTAGTCGAAGGAATGTCGTTAGAGGTAATCGCTTTAGCCTCTTTTACAGCTCTGGCAAGCGCTTTAAACGCTGATTCGACCATATGATGCTG
>Ga0315284_10017924_pt1 | contig 10041 bp, 10 predicted proteins | sample YL17G09_16_MG_FD_203696 | JGI IMG/M metagenome (GOLD analysis project Ga0315284, IMG submission 203696) | Sediment microbial communities from Yellowstone Lake, YNP, Wyoming, USA - YL17G09_16 | ecosystem: Environmental > Aquatic > Freshwater > Lake > Sediment | place: USA: Wyoming | collected...
ATCGTTACCACCACTGGCGCGGGTAACGACGATACCGGAGGCGGTTGAGATGATCAGAGCGGGGATTTGCGAGACTAAACCATCACCGACTGTGAGTAGGGTAAATTTGGCGGCGGCATCGCTAAAGGTCAGCTTGTACTGGACGACTCCGAGGATCAGGCCGACAATGATATTGATACCGGTAATGATCAAGCCAGCGATGGCGTCACCGCGAACGAACTTACTAGCGCCGTCCATCGAGCCGTAGAAGTTTGCTTCGTGCTCGACTTTTGAACGTCGCCGTTTGGCCTCTTCACGGTCGATGCTACCGTTATTGAGTTCAGCATCGATGGCCATCTGTTTGCCTGGCATAGCATCTAAGGTGAAGCGAGCACCAACCTCAGCGACACGGCCAGCACCCTTGGTGATGACGATGAAGTTGATGATAACTAATATGATAAAGATGACGAAACCGACGAAGTAGTTGCCACCGACGACGAATTCTCCGAAGGCCTGCACCACCTTGCTGACATGCCCGGTGGCGCCGCCAAGCAGGATACCCCTGGTGGTAGCGACGTTGAGGGCCAATCGAAATAGTGTCGTCAAGAGGAGCAGGGTCGGGAAGGTGCTGAATTCGAGTGGTTCCTTGATGTAGATGGAAATCAGCAGGATAAGCAGGGCCATGCTGATTGAGATGGACATCAGGATGTCGAGAATAAACGGCGGCAGCGGCACGATCATCATCATGATGATGGAAACGACGCCGATAGCGAACTGAACGTCGGAGCTTTTTAATGCTTCAAAAAATCCATTGAAAGCGGGACGACTGCGCACGGCGGCATTTTTAGCGGCTGGCATCTACACCTCGTTTTTTTGGGAGGACGCGACCCTTTAGCGCGAATACGTAGCGGATGATTTCGGCGACCGCTTTGTAAAGTTTGTCAGGGATTTCTTGGCCTTCTTTTACAGTGGCGTACAGTTCTCTGGCGAGAGGTACGTTTTCGATGATTGGAATCTTTTCATCTCTAGCGACTTCACGCATTCTCAAGGCAATGAAGTCTTTGCCTTTTGCTACTAGGATTGGGACCTTATCCCCGGCACTATAGCGCAGTGCTATGGAATAGTGGGTTGGGTTGGTAATCAATACGGTAGCAGTCTTGGTTTTTGCTATAATTTTTTTATTGGCAATTTCACGCATCATGCCGCGCATCTTGCCTTTGGTTCTTTGATCGCCCTCGCGGTTTTTATAGTCCTCCTTTATTTCCTGTTTCGTCATTCGCATCTGTTTTTCTAGACTGATGAAGTTCCAAAAGTAGTCGGCACCCGAAATAACCAGGAGAAAGCCAGTGACCGCCCAAAATAGTGTTTTGGTTATGCTTCCCCAGTAGATCCAGCTCGATCGCATTGGGTAGGCCATGAGTTCAGGTACTCTTGACCATTCGCCTCGTAGGATGAGGTAGGCAACGGTGCTGACGGATGTTAATTTGGCGAGGCTCTTGAGTACATCCACCCATGCTTGGCTACTGAACATACGAGCGATGCCGGAGATTGGTTCCAGCCGTGAAAAATCTGGGCTGACACGCTGCCAGGACCAGCTCAGGCGCGTTTGTGCCAGGGTGACCGAACTTGCAGCGACCATGGTGATAAGAAATATCGGCAGGCATAGTTTAAGGATATCGACCCAAGTATTGCCGAGGAAAGACATGATATTATTGGCGTCAATGCGGACGCTTACTATCTGGTCGAAGTGCGTAGTGAATAGGCGTTGCATCTGCTTCATGAATCCCGGTGCGCCCGAGGTGAAGGCGATAACACAAGACGCTAGGACCGCCACCGAAGTGAACTCGCGTGATAGCGCAATTTGGCCACGGTCGCGAAAGTCTTCCCGTCGCTCGACAGTAGCGTCTTCTGTGCGGTCGTCTGAACTGGCGTCTTGATCCGCCATTTAACCTACTCATCTATGGTTGGGGGGAAGGGGCGATACTGCGAATAATGCCATGGAGCAGCTCTTGGACACCGGTGAAGTGATCCGTAATCCAGCTGGGAAAGAACGGTAGGGTGGCAATGTAGATCACCATACCGATGATAAAACTCGCGGGAAAGCTCATCAAGAAGGCGTTCATATTTGGTACAGCACGAGCGATAAGCCCAATGGCAGCCATAGTGAACAAGAGAGCGACTAGGATTGGAGCGGAAAGTTGGACCGCGATGGCAAGGATGCCACCAGTTACTGTGATTAAAATTGCCACCAATGAGCCGCTCATATGCGCGGCCCCACCTGGAATCAGTCGGAATGTATCGAGTATGGCGCTCAGAAAGATCTGGTGCAAACCGAGCGTGAGGAAGATTAACATCACCATCATGCGGTGAAATGCTGAAAAGCTATCCATCTTCTCACCGTAATCTGGCAAGAACAGACTGGCTGTGCCAAATCCCATTTGGTAGGACACCACTGTTGCGGCCATCATGATACCGTCAAAGGCAGCGCTGGCGCAGAAGCCAATGACCAGCCCAATCCCCACCTCGCGGATAACGTAGGACGCAATCGTTAGCACATCTGCAGCTAGGTCCGGCGCCCAGGTCGCGGGAATAGCGGGATACATGCCGATGGTCAAGGCCAGCGACAAAAGTACGCGGACCCGGACCGGTGTTGGTGCGTCGCCGAGAATGGGCAGGGAAAATAACAAGGCCCCGATGCGAAGGAAGGCCATCGCACCGACTAACAGTTCGGTCGGATTGGGAATTCCTTGCATGGCTTAGTGGGTCACTCCAGGGATTCCGTTGAAGAGGTCGGTGGTAAAGCCCATCATAGTCTGGAGAATCCAGGGTCCACAGAGTATCATCGCCAGGGTGATCATCAGAATTTTCGGGACAAACGAAAGTGTTTGTTCTTGAATTTGAGTTGCTGCTTGGAGGATGGAGACTAGGACGCCGGTGATTAAGGCCGCGGCGAGAATGGGGGCGGATATTTCAATCGCCACCCAGACGGCGCGGGTCCCGAGGTCGATTACGGTTTGGTCGGTCACCTCAGGCCCCTTTCTCAGAGATTAAAGCTCTTGACGATATTGGTGACAATCAGCGCCCATCCGTCCACAAGCACAAACAGAATTAGTTTAAATGGTAGCGAAACCACTGTTGGCGGCAGCATCATCATCCCCATAGCCATGAGGACCGATGACACCACCATGTCGATGACGAGAAATGGGATATAGATGAGGAATCCGATCTGGAATGAGGTCTTTAGCTCACTGACGATAAATGCTGGCATTAGGGTGGTCATCGAGACATCTTGAACGGTCTTCGGGCGCGGTTGTTTGGTAATGCTAAAAAATGTTTCGAGGTCGCTTTCGTGCGTCTGAGCCAGCATGAATTTGCGCAGTGGTTTGATCAATTCGTCGATGGCCTGCTCTTGTGAAATTTTCTTTTCGCTGTAGGGAGTATAGGCCTTGTCTTTGATGGCATCGATGACGGGCGACATAGTAAAGAAGGTGAGAAAGAGAGCTAAGCCGACGATGACCTGGTTTGGTGGCATCGAGTTGGTGCCTAGGGCTTGGCGAACGAAACTCAAGATAACTAAAATGCGTGTAAATGAGGTCATCATAAGCAAGATTGCCGGAGCGATCGACAGAATGGTCAGCATAGCAATGATTTTCATCGCCGGGACCAGGTCGGTGGGATCGTCGGTCTCTTTTAGGTCAATGCCAATGGTGGGTACTTTAACCTGAGCGTAGGCCGGCCTTGGCTGCAACAACGCGCATGCGATCGCAATGAGCAGCAGCGTACCGGCGAACATATAGGACCACTTACGCATTTAGATTGTCCGCAGGTTTTTCAGTTTTTCACGAATCAACCGGGTGACGTCATCGATGGCCTTCTGGCCACCTTCGGCTGGGCTGAGAGCTTCAGGAGGCCGCTTCGTGGAATGAGCCGGAGCAGGGGCTTGGACCCTTGCTTCGGCTACGCGGGCGGCTTGACGCGCAGGACCTCTGTCTTCGATGCCGTTTTCGCCGACGCCGATGTTGATGCGCTGACCGCTGACGGGCGCTTTTTTAGTACTTACAGGTGTACCCTGTGGAGACGGCGTCGTTGGCCTTGCCATAGGGCGTTTAGGCGGCGGCGCCAGGCTTTCTCGGTCGTTTCCTGGCAGATTCTTTAGAACCGGTGCCGGGCGCATCTCGAGAGTGTCCGACGCCGACAAGAGCTTGTTAAATTCTGGCGGCAGCTCGGGAGTTGATTTGTTTTGTGCCGCAAGCGTCTGGGCCTGGGTTCGGTTTTGATAGGTTGGTGCAGAGGGTGCAATTGCACTCAAAAATGTAATCTGATCCGGCGAAATGCCGATTAGTAGACGCTCATTTCCGACTTGAATCAGAGAGATCTTCTGCCGCGGTGCCAAGGCCAGTGTGGCAATGGTTTTCATTGTCAGCATATCCTGGCCGGTGAGGTCGCCCTTAAGCATACCTCGCCGTTTAAGATACGGTTTTGCCAGCCAGGTTAGCAGGAGGAGGCCGAGCATCACGGCCGAAAACATGGCCACGCGAACCAATTTGTCCCGCATGTCGAATCCGCCAGTGGCTAAAGCCCCGGCTTTCTCTGAGCCGGTGAAGGTAGCGGTGTCTGATTTGAGTTGCTCGCTTGGGGCGGGGCCACCTTCGCGCACAGGGGTGCGTGCGATTACTTGATCGGCGCTGATAGTAGATGGAGCTGGTGGTCCGATTAGGTCCCTTTCGATGAAATCTGGGACTGCAGCAGTCGCTGTTGAAATCATTGGTGCAGCCACTGGTGCGGTGGGAATCGACGCGAGCCTTCTGGCGTCTAGGGTCAAGACAATGCGATCTCCAAGAATTTCTGCTGTCAGAGCATCCTTTGTTTTTGCTGCGTCCTGATTGATAAAGAAACGGATGCCGGCATCACTTGATGTTAGCTGAAATGCCGCGATCTTCGGCATATAGGGTGCGATTCCCTCGAAGAATTTTCCGGGTTCCGGCACGATTGTGCCCGGCAATGTTAGCTGCAGGAAGGCGCCGTGGTTTTGAATTTCGCCAAGGGATCCCCAAGAAGGCTTCTGATTGAGTCGAATGGTGATGCTCGGCAACGTCGGGTCGTCCTCGGCGTCTATAAGACCCAGGGTGACCAATGTAGCGGCAGGTAGTTTCACTGGATCTTTTGACTTGGCCAGAGCGGAGGTGCTGAGCGCCAAGGCAAAGAGCGCGTAATGAGACCATCTTTGCCGCGTAGTAGTGTGGATAAGCAACAATATATTTCCTAATGCAAACTTTGGTCGCATGATCATCCAGCCTTTTCAGTCTGAGCTAAGTCGCCAAGTCCAAATTGAGACACCACATCGGTTAGGCGGACGCCGAATTTTTCGTTGACCACTACGACTTCGCCCATGGCGACGAGCTTGTCATTGATCAAAATTTCCATCGGCTCACCCGCGATTTTGTCGAGTTCGATGACCGACCCCTGGCCAAGCTGTAGCAAATCGTTGACCAACATTTTTGTCCGGCCTAGCTCGACCGAGACCTTTAGCGGTATGTCGAGGATCATTTTGAGTTTGGAAAAGTCCGTGCGTGGCGCTTTGGTTTCACCGTCGCCACCCCCGGCTTTGACGGCCTTGCCCCCTTCTTCGCCCGCCTCGGATAGCGCCTCATCAAAATCGGCGCCTAGTCCAAAGTCTTCCGCGCTCATGCCCCCGCCGTCGCTGCTCATAGTCTGTCTCCTTTGGGCCTGGTGTTGCTGCCGGCGGCAAGGCCGCTTGCCAAGATGGTTAAACGTCGATTAAGGATTCGACTATTTTCAAGGCGCGGTTGCCTTTGAGGAGCCCTGGGATGCCTTTGAATTTCGGAATGCCTTCGACCTGGATATCTAGGGGCATCGTCGCGTCACTGTTGAGCTGGATAATGTCTCCGGGGCTTAGTTCCAGTAAGTCGCGCAAGGCGATATCCGCCTCGCCCAGCTTGACAAGAAGATTAGCTGAGGTTCCCATAATTTGTTCCTTGATCCGGTTGATCCAGATGAAGTCAACTTCCAGCTGCTCGCTTTGGAAGCCGACGGAGAGCTTTGATTTAATCGGTTCCAAGGTCGCGTAGGGGATAACCACCTTGATGGTGCCAGAGACTTTTTCCAGCTCAACATCAAAAGTCGTGGCGATGACAACGTCGGATGGTGGAACGACCGCAACGAATTGCGGATTGATCTCAGTCCGGCTATACCCCACCTTGAGCGGGTAGACTGGTTCCCAGGCCTTTTCGTAGTCGTCGATCGCAGACAAAACGACGCGGCGCGCGATTTTGATTTCGATTTGGGTGAAGTCTTTGCCCTCAATCTTGGTATAGGGCACGTCGTTGCCACCGAAAAAGCTATCGACTAGGGCGTATAGCAACTTTGATTCAATGACCATGACGGCTGCTCCGCGCAGTGGATCAAGGCGGAGGATGTTGAGACAGGAAGGTAACGGTAGCGAGTTCATGAATTCGCTAAACTTGAGCGGACCGGTCGAATTGACGCTTAGGTTGGCCATCTTTCTCAGGGAGTTTGATAGCGTGACGCGAAACAGCCTGATGAAGCGGTCATGGATGATGTCGAGGGTCGGCATTCGGCCGCGGATGATCCGGTCCTGGTTCGCCAGATCATATTGAACGACCCCGCTTTTCATTTCATCGCCACCGGCGTCGCCTTCGTCAACGCGATTGTCCGATACGGCCGAGAGGAGTGCGTCCACCTCGTTTTGGGAAAGGACTTGATTCATGCCGCACCTTTAGGAAAGGGGTAATGGTAGAACATTGGATGGAATGCGCGGGTCTTAAAGCGGTGGGTATTATAATCCCATTATATCACAGTAAGTGGGATGCGCTAGATCCGGGTGTGGATTGTTGCATAAAGGTCCGCTCACTCGATTAGGATGTCGGTGATAAAAATGTTGTCAATTTTCTTGTTCATATACTGATTGATGCGATTTTCGATTTCTTTGCGAAGCTGTTCTTTTCCGTCTGGTCCAAGCAAAAATTCACGCGTCTTGCGGGTGGTCACATGAATCACCGCATCACGTAACTGCGGCAGGCGCTTGTCCATCTCTGCTTTGATTTCTTCTGAGCAGTTGTATTCGATGGTGACTTCAAGACGAATATAGCGATTTTCTAGAGGATTGCCGAGGTTGAGATGGAAGGCTTGAAGGGGCATGGTGCAGCCGAAGTCGACTCCATCGATCTTGCCAACTTTATTGTCACCTTTATCGGCGTTTTTTTCTCCGTGTTTGGCGTCTTTCGCTTCGCCATTTTTTTCTCCATGTTTATCCTCTTTTCCTCCTTCCTTTTTTTCTCCGTGTTTGGCGTCTTTTCCTTCGCCATTTTTTTCTCCATGTTTATCCTCTTTTCCTTCTTCCTTTTTTTCTCCGTGTTTGGCGTCTTTCCCTTCGCCGTTTTTTTCTCCATGTTTATCCTCTTTCCCTTCGCCCTTTTTTTCTCCGTGCTTTACTTCATGGCCTCCCGCCTCGCCGGACTCTTCGCCACTGTTGGGATCCTTGCCCCCTGCGAGGAAGAGCGCTAGACCACCGCCGATTGCGGTAGTCGCTACAACCCCGCCAATGATGAACATCAACATCTTTTTCTTCTTGCTGGCGGCGGCAGCTTCTTCAGGTGGCAGTTCGGCCTTGGGCGCCTGTTCTTTCTTAGTCTCTTTATCATTTGACATGGGACTGCCTTATCTTTGACCGTGCGGGGAGGGTAGGGGATTGGTCGGGGGCGCATGAGGCTAGGGAGTGAGGGAAGCCTATGCAATATCGGTGTCAAAACCTGGCGGTTTGGGCATGATGGAGGATCGTAGGACTTTTTCCTATTGCTTGATAAATGACCAATGGCGTTGTCAAATCACTGGCGCTCGGCGTCAATATGCTGACGCCGAGTGGCAAGGAGCTGTCGCCAGTTTTTTGACGCCGGCCTAGGGAAAGTGAATTGCATGCGAAGACTGACTTGGAGTTTGGTAGGTGGGATGGCGCGCTTGTGTGGCGTTTCAGTGGCGTTAATGCCCTGGTGTTTGTCGACGCCTGTGCTTGCGGCTGAGCCCGCCAACCTCAATTACGATGTCGACGCCGCTTTGGTCTACTTCGAGGCCTTGAGGGGGCCACATAGTAGGGCCGGCATGGTCGACGGGGCAGCCATTGCACCGTTGGCGTTGGCGTCACAGCCGCATACTCTCGGGCTGCGCCGACTTGCACTTGGCTTGACCTGGCAGGCTTCCGCCGCGGCCAGTCTGCACCTGACACTGCGCCCTGATGCGGTCAACCGTCATGATGAGGCAGGTGGCACTCTCCTTCCTGTGCGGGAGGTGGACACCCGGAGTAGCGATGGGGGGCTGCAGCCATTACCAACGATACGCCTTCTCGATGAATACCAGCTAGTTCTCAGGGCGCGGCCCGGAGCAAGCCTTGGTTTTGGCGTCTGGTCTGGTTTGGAGCCGACCGAGCTAGCTTATCCGGAGCTACTTGGATTTGGTCTAAAGGTGCTATTCCCCGCCAAGTTCTCCGGCCTGCGCCTTGCCTGGCAGCCGCTCAGTCAGGAGCCCGACCGTGCAGGCGCTGCGGGTGCAGGTGCCAAAAGCGCCCCGATGACGGGCGAGCTCTTTTTGCTTCAAGGCAATGAGGACCGGGCTGAGGCTTTGGTACTTAAGTCTGACTCCCATGATGTTGCCCCCTCGGCCCGAGATCCCTATTACGGCGCGGCGTGCCGATTTTCAGCTAGGCCAGGCTTTGATTTGAATTTGGGCCTGATTTTGGGCTATCTCGATCAGTCTGATGCAGAGGGCCGCTATGACGCGGTGTTTGGACAACTCAGCGCTGTTGAGGATTTCCCGGTAGCCGGCCGGCACGGGAGAGTAAACCTAGAAGCACGTTATCTGCGTAGCCGGGGTCGCTATCCAGTGGCGGCGCAAACTTTGACCAGCGCCTCGATGACCGCAGCGATCGCGGTGGCTGCGGACCTTTGGGCCTTGGTCGGCATTGACTATGGCAAAGGTGATCGCTGGACAAGTGACCGCCAGAGAGACACCAGCAGGAGCCTGCAGGGTTATGAGCTAGAAGCGGGGGTCTTTGGCCCTGTCGGCGGCGAGGTATCACTGCAGTTGCTGCTATCGCGCGAATTCCGCATATTGCGCGATGCGCGTGGCAAGAGTGGGGGCTTTCAAGACGAGGCCGGCGCCCGCTCGGGACTCAATCGAATCGGCCTCGAAGTGACGTATAGGTTAAATAAGAACGCATAACATCGCATCACTCCGGTGGAGATACCATGCAGCCTAAGGGCCCGTTAAAAAATAGAGTGCCTTTCTGGACGCCAGCTGACGGCCATCTGCGGCCGCTTTTGTCGCCAAAAATCCTCGAAATGCTAATAGCATTCCTCCGGTTTTTGCCGCCAAAACCGACCACAGCTAACCATCATCTGACGCCCAGAAAGGCACTTTATTTTTTGACGGGCCCTAAGAGATTTTATGGTGGTGGGACCTGCGGCCTGTACGATGCCAGAACCTGGGGTTTAAGCTTGGTGTTGCTGGCGGCCTCCGCCACGGCTAAGGCCCAGCAGCCGGCATCGCCCTCGCCTGTGCCTGCGTCTGCCAGCCCAGCACCAACCAGCCCGGCGACTGCAGGCTCCGTGTTTGCTGAGGACCCGCATACAACCCTGAGCCTGCGCTTTGATTGCCTGCATAACTTCAATGTCGACAAGGGCTCGACGCAGGAATGCATCCGTATTTCCGGGCTACGTATGGCCTTTAAAGACCAGCTGTCGCCGCATGCCTATGCCCGCTTAAGCATCGATCCGTTCCAGACTCCAGCCTCAGCCAAGATGTATACGCCGCTGCGCGGCCAGCTACCTACCTCGCGGGACACGGCGCTTTGGATTGTCGATGATTATGCCCTAACCTGGGTGCCCCGGCCGCAAGTTGAGGTGGCGATCCAGAGCTATAATGGTGCGACGTTGACCTCGTCGGTCAGCGGTTTGCCGACCGCAAACTCCCTTAGTGATGGCGGTTGGCGCCAGACCGCCTTGACGGTCGCCTATAATCTAAAGGTGCCAA
>Ga0315284_10017927_pt1 | contig 10040 bp, 10 predicted proteins | sample YL17G09_16_MG_FD_203696 | JGI IMG/M metagenome (GOLD analysis project Ga0315284, IMG submission 203696) | Sediment microbial communities from Yellowstone Lake, YNP, Wyoming, USA - YL17G09_16 | ecosystem: Environmental > Aquatic > Freshwater > Lake > Sediment | place: USA: Wyoming | collected...
AAATTCAATCCTGAAACAAAAACTTAGGGCCGCGAAAGCTGTGATAGATGCGTATCGTAAATCTTTATGATATACACAAGAAATGATGTTGGTATGTTGTGGAATAATTTTTTTCTAAAACGTCAACGTGCCAAATCTATATTTTGTAAGAAGTATTTCTTACAAAAACATGATATTTGATTTATAGTTTTGGTAATGTTTCATGACTTTTATGCCGAGTAAACGTAAACTTTTACATTAGGAAGATCGGTCGCGAAATTTTCTAATAATTCTTTGTAATTACTATGTTCAAGCAATTCTTTTGAAAAGGCAATACTTTTCAAGTTTCTAATTTTTTCAATCTTGGACAAGCAACTTTGAAAATAACTTTCACATTGTTCTTTGGAATAATTTTTGTGAGGTAAAATTCCAAACATTGCTATACATCGTTTTCCAGTTTGGGGTGATTTACATAGTTTAATTGTACCTTCATCATGTAACATTAAGTCCGATACATAAGAGTTGTCTTTCACTGTATAGTCTACAGCTACTGCAATAACTTGAACACCATAGTCTTCCAACTCTGAGCGACGTATTCTTGTTAGTATATTTAAAACATCTGATGGAGTTGAGGACAAAGCCTTCGCGTTTTTGCTACTATAAGTGTATTGGTTGCCTATTTGAGCGCGATATTTTTCTGCACTTCTTTGTAGGTACTTATCTTTGTTCCGGTTATAGTAAAGTCTAGAAGCCTCGGCATATTTTTCTTTTTTTTCTTCTTCGGTGTACTTTGGGGGTCGGCCGCGTTTAGGTTTTTCTGTATCTACCATTACCTTACTTATAGGTGATTGTACTATTATTTTGTTTTGAAATAATTTTCGCATTATCAACTTTTTAACCTTTAACATATACACAAAATTCTTTTTTTTCAAAAATTATTTTTGATTATTAGGTTTAAGATTAATTCCAAATTTATTTTTGAAAAAAGATATCACAATGACAACCGCGATTTTTAACAGAGATATTCAAACAAATTTGTATAGTGGGATAGGGTCACTTTCTAAATGTATGGAAGAAGCCGCCAAAAACGGAAATAATTTTTTTGTTGCCATCGACCATTATTATCCCGAAACCAATACACAAACTAAAGTGTATGCTAGCTTTAAAGATCACACAGATTTTTGGTCAAAAACAAAGCATAACGTTAATCCAGAACCCATACCATATTACGAAATAATTCCTGATAATTGTGTTTGCAATTTATTTGCAGATTTAGAATGGAGTTTAGATTGGAAAACAGTAGACGAAATCAAAGAAAAAGTAGAAGAGTTAATTTCCAACCATACGCTACTTAAAAACGAAGCCGAATATGAGTTAGTATTTTTAAACGCTAGTAACCAAGAAATGAATAAAGGTTCTTTGCATATGCATTGTAACCAAATTTGTTTTATGAATATACACGATCAACTCAAGTTTTGGAATGAAATCTATGTTGCTCTTGAAGCTGATAAAAAATGGTGGTTTATTGACGATACTGGTAAATGTTATGTTATGAAAACGTTTGTTGATTTTGGGGTCTATAACAAAAATCGTAATTTACGTATGATATATAGTCCGAAAATGAAAAACGGTGTATGCCAACGACCTTTAAATCCTGGTAAAAAGCTTAACCAAAACGCTCTCAAAAAATATTTGATCACAGTGACTGGAACTCATCCTGTTTTAGATTGTTCTTCATTAACGGCAGAAAATAAATGTTCAACGAGGAGCGCGTGGAGCAAAACTATGGTACAACATTTAGTAGAAAAACATGGATTTGAAGTCACTGTTGAAAATCTTAAGGGCAATCTTATTCAACTTAAAAATAAAACCAAGACACGAAATTGTAATGTTTGCGGAACTGTTCATACTGACAACGCGTTCTTGCAAATAAAAGGGGTTGAGTTGATATATCATTGTCATTTTGATAAGACTAAACGTCAATCGAAAGTTATTGGTAGGCTAAACGAAGATGTTGCACTTGAGCCTAAAATACCTTTTGATAGATACTTAAGCGAATATCGTAGAGTAACTACGCAAGAAGAATATAACGTATGGTTTTCGAGAGTTATGACGGATATGAACAGATATTGCGCTGTTGTCACAGTATCGTCCGATCCTTATGTTTTGTATAGGGATGCTATACACGAGTTCGAAGGCGAAAAAATTTACAACGTTTATTTGGCTAAATCTATCAAGAAATTTCATCTAGCTTTTGAAAATATGGCGGTAAATACTAAGTTTGTAAACGGTGTAGGTTCTGTGCGAAAACGTATCACAGAATTATGGTGCCAATGGAGTGGAAGAACTGTTAAAGAAGGTGAAACTTGTATACCGGGTAAGAATGTTCCTCACTTGGTTAACACTTTTCAAGGATTGCGAATAACAGAGGCAGAAGCTTTTAGTAAAGTGGATATTGAAAATGATAAAAGTGCTCAAGATTTTTTCCATTTCTTCCGCAAAAAGGCTTGTGAAAACGAGGAACAGTTTGATTTTTTAGTTCGATGGTTAGCTCATCTTATCCAAAAACCTGGAGTTAGAATGTTAGTAGCCCCAGTATTCAAAGGTAACGAAGGTACGGGTAAAGGATTGTTGATGTCTAAAATGAAAGAAATAATTGGTGCCCATAATTTTTTATCACCTACTTCGATAACTCAACTCGAAAAATACAACAGTTGTATTGTTGGCAAGTTGCTCGTATTCATGGATGAAATGACATGGGGTGGAAATAAATCTTCTGAAGGGTGGCTCAAAAAATTCATCACAGATGACACGATTGTGATAGACGAAAAATATGTTCCAAGCAGGCAAACCGATAATATATGTAATGTTGTTTTCGCTTCGAACAATGAGCATGTTTTACCAGTGAGTAATTCTTCTCGGAGAATAGTAGTTTATGAAATGAAGGATAGTTTCAAAAAACTTGGGGTTAAAGAAAAAGCTTTAAAATGGGATTCTTTGTGGAAAACATGTCCTTACGCAATCGCAAGATATTTGTACAAAATTGATATATCTGAGTTTAGGCCTTCCGCTGAAAATAAATTATCTACAGGGTTAACTCATCAAAAAACTTTGTCATTAGATCCTCATCAAAAGTGGTGGGTAGAGTTGCTCACAAGATATTTAGATCAAGGTAACGACGGTTTATATGGTAATGTTGTATTTGGCAAAAGCATCAATAAAAGTGCTTTGTATGAACATTATAAAAGTAGTAATATTGCTTACCCTATGATTGATGTTGTATTTTGGAAAACAATAAAAAAATGGAACGACGACCAACCTTTCATCATCAAACGTGAGTGTTTTTCTGGCGGTAAAAAAGGCCAATTTATACTTATTTTACCGGAGCTTTCTACTTGCATAACTAATTTTAACAAATTTATGAACGCTGAAATAATTGTCCAACACGAAGATTCATGATTTGCGGCTTAGACAGAGTAAAATTTTACTCTGTCTTTTTATATATTTACTCTGTCTCGGTAATTTATCGATCTTTTATACTAACTTTTAATTCTAAGACAGAGAAGACAGAGAAGACAGAGTGAAAAATAAAATATTTTAAAAGATTGGAAATCAAAAAAAGAATTTTTGGAAATCACTATGTCTCTTTGTCAAAATAGTTGTGCCAACAATATTCAACAAACTTTTTCTCCGTTAGAGATCTTTAAGTTTAAGTCAGTTTTGTAATCACTCTTTTTTACACATAACCCACAAATATTTGTGGGTTATTACAAATAGCAAAATACGGATTATATGCGATGATTTTAGGTAATTGTTCGAACATTGATTACTAACTTTTAATTTGGACTATCATCATAAAATTCGAATCTTCAAAAAAATAGACCTAGATAAATTCAAAATATTTTCAATCTTAGAACTCTAATTGTGGGATTTTTGTGGGAACGGTAATTTATCGTAAGCTTCGGTATTTATATCTAAATAATATTTGTAAAAATCCCACAAATATTTGTGGGATTTCATTCTTACTGTTAAATAACCGTTTTGACTCGAATAAAACTCATCCACACGTATTTTTGTCATTAATATTTACGTTCTCAGTAATGTTACCTTTTTTGTTCATGATAGTTTTTTGTACCAACTTTGTACCAACTTTGTGCCAACTTTGTACCAACAATAAAAACTATAATCATCATCGTCTTCGTGATGAAAAACGATATTTACGTTAATTTATCGAATTACCATGGTAATTCGATATTTTTGGTTTCCAACAAATCAAATCCAAATCCAAAACTTTTTTGAAATCGGTACCTCCTCTTGCAACAATTCATGAATTGTTGCAAGACAACAAAAAATTTTTGAGTTTTGGATTTGATTTTTTAAGAAGTTTTCAAAACATTATTTCTTACAAAAATACCTTCTACAAATTATTGAAAACTAAAAAATTATAGGAATGTTTGGTTCCGATAATAATTTTTAAGCTCTCGCAAAGACAGGGTAAAATTTTACCCTGTCTTTTTATATATTTACTCTGTCTCGGTAATTTATCGATCTTTTATACTAACTTTTAATTCTAAGACAGAGAAGACAGAGTGAAAAATAAAATATTTTAAAAGATTGGAAACCAAAAAAAAGAATTTTCGAAAATTACTATGTCTTTAGGTTGAACTCTGATGGTAAAAAAAATTTGGTCATTTTCACTTACAAATCGTAAGTGAAAAATATGGCACTAAATTGATACAATTTTTCGTTCGACGATAAAGTCCAGTCCTATTTTAAAAGTATGATGTATCATAACTAAATTAGAAATGATTTGTCATTCTCTGAAAATTAAATCTCGATACTCAAGAAATGTATATTTCCTGTTGGAAAGAAACAATACCCCTCCGTTAATAAAATTATACACCAGAAACACTATTTTGAAAAATTTAGATTTCGATGATGAGCTTTTGACAGTGGTTAACGTTCCTGCTTACGATGAAGATTTTATTATGGAGACACGAATGAACCCCCCTTTATGTGAAACGATAGTAGTAAATAAAGTGGTTTGTTACACTAAAAAATACTTGTTAACAAACAAGGCGATTTTTAACCTTTTCGATAGGGTAAACATCAAAAAAGGGTTTCTTTATGATGACGAAGAAATGAGGCGGTTAATTAGAATATTTTGTGTTTGTAACAGTCTCGAAGGATTAAGGTGGATGCTCAAATCTTTGTTAGAGGGTGATGATAATAAAAGTTCGTATGTTCAAATTACGTCCCCATGTGAATTTATGAAATCTTTGGAAAGAGCATCAACTTGGCATCACACAATGTTAAGGCAACTGTTAGAGAATAGAGAATAAATGAAATCTGTAAATTATTCAAAAAATGAAAAACATTAACGAACTGGTCCACTTATTAATCGAATAATTTCAATAAATCAAAACATGACTTACTACGAAGCAAAGATAGTTTCTTTGGATGAAGAAAATGGATCGATGATACAACACTTACATTTAGGAAAGTTTATCTCACTCGACGATGTTTTTGATCATTACGAAAAAACAGAATTCGTTTTAGATTTTGACAATATCCAAAATCCTCATGTTGCTGTTGCGGTGTTTGATCAAGATGAAAGTGTCCAAATAGATTGTCCCGAACATGGATATTTTCCAGGGGTGAAAATACAATTTTACAAATTAACTAAAGAATAGTGTATCAAAAAGAGTACAGTACCTACACATTTTTCATTTTACATAATGAAAAAAACGACATATTTTAAGTATTATCGATGATAATAACACCGACTACGCTCGTACTAATAAGTGTACAATAATGTCTTCCGAACTTTTGTTTTTTTACGAGGGTAAACGAGTCAGAGCGGAAAGTTTACCAAAGATTCGGTTTGTCAAGGAAAATACGCAAAATGTTAACCTCTCAAAAAAGAAAGTTATCAAACTTCCACAAAAACCTATAACGATTGAAGAAGTGATGAAAAAATCATCACCAGAACTTTATGAAATGTTACAAAACATGAAAAAAGATATTGTGCCAAAGAAACAAAATCTTAACCCCGCAACGATCGAAGATGTTATGGGTTTACTAGAAAGTACAGTTTTCCATTACGAAATAATGTCCACTAAAAAAATTAATGACGAGCCAACTATCGATTGTCTATATCGACATATGCTTGAAGAGTTTGGCGGGTATGATACAAATTACTATAATATCGTTACTGAAAAAGACAAGCAATACCTCACTATGAGATTAATTTTCGATCCTGAATTTTACGACGAAGATTATGTTACGAAACCAGTCACGGTCGAAAACATGAAACTATGTTTTAGCGAATACCAAGAGTTGATTTCAGATGAAGGTAAATTTATCATACCAATGATTTTTGAAGATTCGATATATCCCCTAGACCCTAATTACCCCGACGATTATGACGCATACATGGAAAGTATAGATGTTGAGTTTAAATTTTCAAAAGTCGAGGAAAAAGCTCTCCTCAAATACATAAAAATTATTTGAAAAAATGAAAATTATTTTCATAAAAAGAAGTATTTTTACCGACATTATCCAACGAAATGAACAAACTTTTTGATGAAATTGTTAAAAGTTACGGAGAAAACGAGTACAACATCCCTCCCACCGAAGATGTTCAAAAACATAAAAATCATCCTATAATAAATATGTTTGTTTTTTGTAACGTATTGTATGAATCTGAAGTGAAATTAACAAGAGAACAAATCAGAACAATGTCATCCGTGTTGACTCCTGAACAAGTTGAACAAATCTCAACTAAATTTAATAAGAACAATGCCTTTTTTTATTAATCAAACGACTCAAATATTTTTTCGTTTTACACGAAAAAATAACAAAAATAACTACTATTAAAATGGATGAACTTGTTAAATTCTCAACAGGGTTTTTCGGTTTGCCTTATACCGAACATATCAAAAATTGTGTCAAGCAAACTTCCATAACGCTAAAATTATCCGAAAACGATGTTGCGACCGCCATGATGGATTTAACCAAAAAAGAAATCGATAAATGTTTACAGTACTCAAAAAATAAATCGCTCTTTGATTATCAAAAAGACTTGGTTTCTCTTTTTTATTCTCAAAGAGGTGCTATTGCCGCCTTCGCGACAGGTACAGGTAAAACTTTAACTGCGACGTCTTCAGCAGCATGCGTACATAATTTATCGAAATTTTTCGGGAAAAAATGTAACATACTTGTCGTCACGCCAGCAAGTTTAGTGGATAACATGAAAGAGGAATTTAACAGCTCTGGTTACAATTTTGGAAAAGACATAAATATTATGAGTAGCAACATTTTTCGAGATTTACTTTTGTACAATAAAAATATCAAGCAAGGGGTTGGTCCAACCGACAATAAATTTATGATACTTAATAGTAAAAGAGAAGGTACCAGAGATCAGACTCTTTGTAACGAAAATACTTTTGTTATTATTGATGAAGCACATGAGTTCAAAACAGACTACCTTTATGTGTTTGCTCCACAAGATCCTAGAGCTAAAGACTCTGAAGAGATTGAATCTAGAGCAAAAATGTTCGTCGAAGAATGTTACCCTTACGTGTGGAAAGTATTATTACTTACAGCTACACCTATGCTTAATCAGTGGTACGATATCATGAATTTAATAGCTGCCGTTAAAGGTGTGAATCCACAAACGCAAAAATATAAATTATCCAGACATTTTATTGGCGTGAATGTTGATGGTACAACTTTTGGAGATGTCGTAAATAAAAAATCAATTCAAGTTGAAAAGGTTACCATACAAGATCAAAATTATTTCAAGAATGTGATTGTTTTCAAAGATGTAGACAAAACTAATGAAAACTTTCCTAGAAGAAATCCAGAAGTGTACATGCCAGTATATATGACGCCTAAATACTATGCTCTAGTTACATCTTTGTTGTCTGAAATGAAGTCGAAAAGACCTTCAAAGAAAAAAATGACAGAGGAAGCCATCATAAAAGAATTGGAAGCTTTACAAAAGAAACTTGCGTATTTACCCGACAACCCTAAGATAAAGATTGTGAAAGATTTCCTTTTAAGTGACAAATATGATAAGATCATTATCTATTCGCGTTTCCTTAATCCTCTCAAAGGATTGCAAGAAAATATCGACAAAGATATGAAAGCTGGATTAATACCAAGATATACTCTGTTTGTGATAACCGGTCAAGATGTTCCGCCTTCAAAAAGACAAGCTTATCTCAAGAAAATTAACGCGGAAAAGAAAGCGATCGTTTTTGTTAGTGATGCAGGAGGCATGGGGTTAGATTTTAAAGGATTGGAAGCTGTAATTATATACGAACCTGGTATCAATATTTCAAGAGAAGAACAAGCGATAGGACGCGCCGTCAGATACAAATCTCATACGATGTTACCTATCGAAAAAAGGAGAGTCGATATTTACAAATTGATAATGAAATATCCTCCGGGTGTAGAAGAAAAAAGTGTCACACCAGATCAATCTTTAGCAGCGAGAGCAAAATCAAAAGAGTTGGCTTCAAATATGTTTCGAGAAGAATTATTAAAATTAAACCAATGATTATCAAAGGATTTATTTTTGAGGAATCTTTCCTCAAAAAAAGTAATCTCAAATTAACTTTTTTGAGATAAGTTGATCTCAAATCAACTTAATCAACTTCAGCCTTGTAAGCACTTTCAGCTTTGCAACTATAAAAGTCGGGTTTTCCATTCCATCCTTTTTTGGTTTCATCTGTTGTGACCAAAGTATGGTTAAAGTCGATCAACCCTATTCGGTCCGCATCTTCCCATCTCATAACCAAAAACATTTTGTTATTGACTTTTCCCATTTGGTAAACACTTACATGTTGACCCATATCCAACGCGTACTTGACATTATATCTGTAAGTTTTTGGCATGGATAATAGTACACAAGAAGCACCTGCATCCAACACTTTTTGCGCCACACTAAAAATAGGCATCGTGTCGATTGAAAGATTGAAATTACCGCTATTATTATCGGCTTCATAAGGAGGATCGATGACGACAAAAGACCCATTTGGTACGACATAGTCAAATCTTTTGTTGACGGCGGATATTTTGTATCTTAAACCATAAAGGTCAATGTTTCTCACCAACATATCATAAACTTTTGGAAGAATTTCATAAGTTTTCACGTGTTTAACGAAACTCTCCATTGCGAAAGTGATGCTATCGGCACCGATATTACCCGTCACATCAACGATTTGCATGGCTTTTCCAAATAAACCAGATTGAAAGAGAGGGTATATTATGCAAGCTACGATATGTTTTCCAACAACATTACTCCGAGCATAACTTAGAGTTTGATTTGTCCAGTTTAAATTTTCCAATTTAGGTAAAGAATAGTTAATTTCTTTTTGGATCTGCCAATAGGATTTTTTTGCAAATTTTCTAGGGATGACACTGTATTGGTCAAATACAGGAAATCTATAAGTTACAAACTTTCTAAAATCTCTCGATAAATATTCTTGATTCGAAAATTCAACTTTGTTTTCGGCTTGATCATCAACACCAACATCATAATCTTCGTAAGCAAAATTTTGTTTTAGATACAAAACATGCCCGTTAGTTTTTTCAAAACGACTATCATCGTAAACGAATCTCTCTATCTCGGTGAAAACTTCTTCCGTGGAAATGTTGTGCGTCTTTGCGGTTTGTGAGAGACACTTTTCAATTTCGGGAATAGTGTAATTTACACCTTTTATCATATACAAAAATCTTAACTTATTTAAATCGTTACCAGACATTTTAAGATTTATCAATGTGAATATAATTCGATAGAAACGAATTATATTTTGGAAAATAAAGTCATTTTTTATGACCTCTAAGATTTTTAGTTTAAGGTATTTGCCAAGCAGTTACGCCAACTGTAACATATGTAGCAGTATTGTTAGTAATAAGAGAACTAGCGTAAACTAAAGTATTGCTTTGAGACATATTTTTAATATATATTGATTAATATTGTTTGTTTTTCCCAAAAATTTGGTATTTAAAAGCTTAAATTTATTTTCCGAAAAGTTTCTCAAAAATAGATA
>Ga0315284_10017928_pt1 | contig 10040 bp, 7 predicted proteins | sample YL17G09_16_MG_FD_203696 | JGI IMG/M metagenome (GOLD analysis project Ga0315284, IMG submission 203696) | Sediment microbial communities from Yellowstone Lake, YNP, Wyoming, USA - YL17G09_16 | ecosystem: Environmental > Aquatic > Freshwater > Lake > Sediment | place: USA: Wyoming | collected...
ATATTTATTTTAAAAAGGTTCGATATTTATTTTAAAAAGGTTCGATATTTATTTTAAAAAGGTTCGATATTTATTTTAAAAAGGTTCGATATTTATTTTTTAGTTTTCTTGTTTGAAGAAAATGATAATTCTTCATATTTAGTTTCATCATCTTGTGCTTTTTTAATTTCTCGATGTTTAAGTAAATTCTGTTCATAATTACTTAATTTATGAGCTCTTTCTTTTTCTATTTTATTATCAATTTGGATTAATGATTTATTATTATTTTTTTTAGTTTTCGTTTTATTTAAAATATTTTTTACTTTTGTAATAGTACTTTCCTCTGCTGCTGATAAATTAATAAATACACCATTTTTATTAAATGAACATACAAGATTACCTGATTTATCATTCATCAATATATCAAATATATTTTGGTAATCTGATACATCATCTAAGTTTTCTATCTGTTTTGCAATAATATTTAATTCATCTACTTTATTTATTTTTTTTTTATCCATTATTAACTATATAATATAATCATATATTGTAAACATGATAATGAACATATTTTTATTTCAATATTTATCAAAAAACAAGTTATATTATTATTGTTATCATAATAATAATATATCATATTATGATATAAAGATAGATGGCAACGTTGTCTGATGAGGAAAAATTAATGTTGGAAGACAAAAATTATCCCTCGCCTGAACAAGATGATTTTCAATTAGCGATTTATGAAAAAAGAGAATTCAATATTAATAAAGCACCTAAGAGAGAAAAAGCTGAAACATACAATGATATTAAAAAATTAAGGGATTCAACTTGTAATAGGGAAGTAAAATATTCTGATCAACAAGTGTTACTATCAAATTTCATAAATCCACATACTCCTTATCGAGGAATATTAATTTATCATGGTACCGGTGTTGGTAAAACTGGTGCTGCAATTGCTATAGCCGAAAAGTTTAAACCATTAGTTGAACGATATCATACTCGGATACATGTATTAGTACCTGGACCTTTGAATAAACAAAATTTTATGAAGGAAATTATTAAATTTACCGGAGAAACATACATGAAATTCCAATATGATAAATCATTATATATAAATGATGATGAACGTGATAAAATGGAAAAAGGTGCGATGGCTTTAATCAGTCAATACTATAGAATTATACCATTTAGATCGTTTTATAATAAAGTATTAGGTGAAAAAACTATTGAAAAGTATGAAACTGGTGATAAAAAAATTAAAAAAAAATATTTAAAAAACGAAGATGGTGAATTTATTAGGGAATTATCAATGGATAGAATTCATAGTTTGAATAATACATTGTTAATTATTGATGAAGCACATGGTATAACTGGTAATGAAACTGGTGATGCTGTTCGGAAAATTATAGCTAATTCAACTAACCTTAAAATAGTATTAATGTCTGCAACCCCTATGAAAAACAGAGCAGATGATATTATTGAATTATTAAATTTTATTAGACCACTAAATTACCAAATGGAAAGAGATCAAATATATACTGGTAAAACAGTTCATCAAGTTGAGTTCAAACCTAATGGTAAAAATATATTGAGAAAAATGTGTAGGGGATATGTATCTTTTTTAAGAGGAGCTGATCCTTTAACATTTGCTGAAAGGGTTGATATGGGTGTTATACCAAAAGGATTAAGTTTTACGAAAGTTACACAATGTTTCATGTTACCATTCCAATTAGGTGCTTATAATATAATTATTAACGCTAAAGGTGATAGCTTAGATAGGAAATCAGAATCAGTCGCGAATTTTGTTTTCCCAGGATTTCCAAAAGGAAAAATATCAAATGATAACGAATTAGTTGGATACAGTGGTCCATCTGCTATTAACGAAATGAAAAATCAACTACATAGTAATTCAGAATTATTATGTAAAAAAATAGCCAATACAATATTATCAGAATACAAAATATCAGATCCATCATCTTTAATGTATTTAAATGAAGATAAAAACATTAGTGGTATGATATTTAATGAAAAATATTTAAAGCATTTTTCAATAAAGTTTTATACTGCATTACAAAATATTAATAATATTGTATATGGAAAAAAAGGTTCAGGTTTAATTTTTATATATTCTAATTTAGTTAAAGTTGGTGTTGAATTATTTAGGGAAATCTTAATGCAAAACGGATATTTGGAGTATGACGAGTTATACTCAAATTATAATATTAGTGGTAATACTAAATGTTATTATTGTGGTTATCCACATGGTTCTCATTCTCAAAATAATGCACCTCAACATACATTCCATCCTGCGACATTTGTAATGGTGACTGGTAGATCAGAAGAAAATCTTGAAAAGATTCCTGAAGAACAATTAGACATAATATATAATGTGTTTAACAAACCGGAAAACAAGGATGGTAAAAACATTAAGATAATATTAGGATCGAAAGTGATGAATGAAGGGATCACATTGTATCAAATTAAAGAAACACATATATTGGATGTGCATTATAATTTACAAAAGGTAGATCAAGCAATAGGGAGAAGTATTAGATGGTGTGTTCATTATAATATGATGACTGAAGATAATCCATTTCCAAAAGTAGAAATTTTCAAATATGTTATTTCATTGAAATCAGGTGAAATATCTTCTGAAGAAGAATTATACAAGAAGGCAGAAAATAAATATGTAGTCGTTAAAGAAACCGAGCGTATATTACAAGAGGAAGCAATCGATTGTCCACTCAATAGAAATAATAACATTTTTTTGGAAGAATTAGCTAAATACAAAGATTGTGGATCTGCAGATAAACCATGTCCTGCCATATGTGGTTATATGTCATGTGATTATAAATGTGGTGATCAATTATTGAATGCAAAATATTATGATCCAGAAAATAATATCTATAGAAAAGTTGAAAAAGATAAGTTAGATTATTCTACGTATAACATGTCATTAGCCAAAGAAGAAATTAATTATGCTAAGGAAAAAATTAAAGAAATGTACAAATTGGATTATGTTTATAAAATTGAAGATATATTAGCATATGTCAAAAAAACATTTTCTAAAGATAAACAGGATCAGTTTGATAATTTCTATGTTTACCAAGCGTTAAACGATTTGATTCCAATAACAGCGAATGAACATAATAATTTCACAGATACGGTTACTGATAAATTGAATAGACCAGGATATTTAATTTACAGGGATGTTTATTATATATTCAACCCATTCGATAAATCAGAAGATGTACCAATGTATTATCGTGTAAATCCTGATCAAATAAAACCTGACATAATATACGTAAATAAATATTTAGAAAATCACACTGATTTCAAAAAATATAATACAAATTATAATAAACATAATATCGAAAAAGAAAAAAAGAAAATTATTATTGAAAATAAATATGATTTTGATTCACAAATAGAATATTATGATAATAGAGATGAATATGATTATGTTGGTATTATTGATCAACCATCTTTAAAAAGTGCAACATTTGAGGAGCAAATTGATGAATTTAAAATTAGAGAAAAAAGACCAAAAGTTATTATTAGGAAGAGGGAAACTGGAATATCATCTTTTAGAGGATCAGTTTGTAGTACCTCAAAGGATAAAAAGTATCTAATCAAAGTAGCAAAACATTTGAATATTAAAATTGATAACGTAAATATTAGAACGTCAGTATGTAATTTAATTAGAGATAGATTATTTGCACTTGAAAAATATTCTACAACTAAACAAAAAAACAAAATGACATATTTAATAATCCCATCTAATCATCCATCTATACCGTTCCCACTTAATTTAGAAGATCGTGTTAAACATATCTTAAATAAAATACAAAATAAAACACAATTATCTGCATCAAAAAATAAAATTATCATAAACAACATCAAAGATAAAAACAAAATTAAGTATCCTGATATTCAATATGTAACTTATGAAATACAATTTGGTAAAGAATTTAATAATTTTTCTGAAATACTAAAAGAATTTGGTGCTAAAAATCATAATGATATTTGGACCATTATTGTTGAATAAATAAAAATTGACAATAAAAATAATAATATAAAAATATTATTATTGTTATTAATATTTAATATAACAATGTCAAAATTATATTATAAAACCCAATTGGATACAACAGTGTCAATATTACCTAGTCAAATATCTGCGGATTTAGATAAACATATAATTGAAAACTTAACATCAAAAGTTAAACTAAAAACAACTGAATATGGTATTATTATGAAAATATATCGTTTGATCGATTATGGTTATGGTTTAATTGATGGTACAAATTTAACTGGATCGATTGTTTATAATGTTAAGTATGAATGCATATTATGTCATCCTGAACAAAATTTAGAAATCGTATGTGTTATAGATAATATTATTAAGGGTTATATTCTCGGATCAAATGGGCCAATAACAACTGCAATTAGAATTAACACAATTGATACTAATACATTTAACGTTAACAATGATATAATTACACATAAAAAATCTGGGAAAAAAATAGAAAAAAAAAGTTTTATTAAAGTTTCCATTATTAATAAAAAAAGTGATTTAGGTGAAGAAACAATTATCGCAACATGTAAGTTATTAGAATTAGCTACAGATGCTGAAATTAAACATTATAATAATGATATTGACATGATATATAATGATAATGATGATAACAATGTTGAATTTATTTAATTAATCATAATATGTTAGGATTAATTAAATTACGAATCCAATTTAATAAATTGCGGATCCACATATAAATATAATACATTAATTAGTATTAACTGTTATGGAATATACAAAACATCAATATAATAAAAAAATATGTGCAAACTGCGGTAAGAATGGACATGAATTTAGAGGATGCACTGATCCTATAACAAGTTATGGTATAATAAATATTAAAATTACTGATGAAAACAATGGTGATATATTTAAACAAAAATTCAGTAAAAAAGATAAAGTTAAATATTTATTAGCATCCAAAAAATATAATTATGTATCATATGATGTTTCTAATAATATAAGTACTGATGAAAATAATATTAGTTATAAAATTGATAATGAATCTATAAATTTACACAATATGGATGAACAAATAGAAAAATTTTGTTATTACAAACAAAAAGTATTATTTTTAATGGTAAGTAGGAAATTTTCAGTTGGGTTTATTGATTTTGTTAGAGGCAAATATGATATACATAATTCAAGTTCAATTATTAGATTATTTGAACATATGACACAATATGAAATTTTATATATTAGAGATCATAGTTATGATGAAATATTATACCATTTTTTAAACAAAAAAGATGAACCAATGAAAGATGTTTTGAGTAAAATATATGAAGGTAAATATTCAAATGAATATTGTGAAGCTAAAATAAAATTTAATTTATTGACTGATGCTAATGAAAAACAAATTGGTAATATCCCATGGAATATGAACTTTTATGTTAAAAATGTAAAACCGAAATGGTCACATCCTGAATGGGGGTTTCCAAAAGGACGTCGTGATAAAAATACTGAAGAAAATTTGAATTGTGCATGTAGGGAATTCGAAGAGGAAACTGGTTATGATCATAATAATTATAAAATCCTTAATAAAATAGAACCTATTGATGAATATTTATTGGGAACAAATAATATCAATTATAAATATGTGTATTATATTGCATTAGATATGAATAAGGATCAAATTATGAACGAATATGATACTCATGAAATTGATGAAGTTAAATGGTTCACATTTGACGAAGCAATTAAATTAATCAGACCAAATCATGTTGAAAAGAAAAGTATTTTAACTAAAATATACATGTTCATCATTAATTATCTAATATGGCACGATGAATTTAAGGAATAAATATTTTCGCATTATATCATAATAATGAATAATGATTATGATATAATTAAGTATGAATCTATGATTTCAAATGTAAATGCATTATTTGAATTAATTAAAGATGGTAAAACTATAGAATTCATAGATCATTTGTCCAACATCGATATGAATGAAATTAATATTAATACAAAAGATGATAACTATAATAGCTTAATTTTTTTTGCTGTAATGTTAAATAATCCATCTGCCACAAAAAAAATTATATCATATGGCGGTTTCATTGACATATTAGACCCCAATGGTTATAGCATATTGTATTATCCTATTCGTTTTAACTATGTACAAATCATCGATATTTTATTAGATTATGATAAAACCCTTACTGGTGTATCATTGGTTAACATTCGTGATAAATTCGGAAATACACCATTACATTATGCAGTTAAATATAATAACATCAATATACTTACTAAAGTATTAAACAATAATGCTGAAATAATTTATAAAAATAATTCAGGGTTTGATCCTTTACATACGGCTATCATCAATAAAAAACTTGATACTATTACTTTAATGTTAAAATATCTTAAAAAAATTAATAATAAAACTGATAATGATGATTCTTATTTACATTTAGCATGTAATTATCAGTTACAAGAATGTGTTCAATTATTATTATCAAAAAATATTAATTCATTTGATGTTAATAATATTGGATTTCACCCAATATTCTATTCAGTCATACAAAATGATATTGACATAATTAAAATATTTACAAAAATAGGTTTCAATTTATATCATCAGGATTTAATATATGGTAATACATTGTTACATTATGCTATTATGTATGATAGGTTAGAAATTATTGATCATATATTATCAGTTTCTACTATTAAAAATAAAAATGATGATAACTTTACTGAAAACATTAATAGTCAAAATAATAATAAATTAAATATCATTGATCCTGATATAATCAATATTGAAGGGTTATCATTGTTGCATTTGTTAATGTATAACTTTAATGAAGTTTATGTTAAGTATATCAATAAAATATTACCATATGCAAATTTAAATTATCAAGATAATAATGGATATACAGTGTTACATGTTATGGTAGAAAAAAATATATGGCAAATATTTGAACCAATGTTACGTACAAAAAAATTAAACATATTTATATTAAATGCAAATAATCAAACTGTATTTGATTTAGTACCATTAATTTATAAGGAACAATTTTTAGATATGATCACATATAGTTATTCGAATAGTTTGATTAAATATGGTGAATCATTGGGGGAACCATGGCAAGTTAAATGTTCAAAAATTAATCCATATACCGATAAATATTGTTCTAATAAAATTAAGAATGATATTGTTGTTAATAATAATTCGGTACCACAGAAAATTGATAAATTCAAAGTGACATTAGATTTGGATGCAGAAATTCAAATTAGTACTTTTATTGGAAATCATTTAGATGTTATTTCAGGGGTTAAATATCTTACAAATAAATATGATAATTTGACGTCTTTGTATTGTGATCAAAATATAAACCAAGAATATTATATGTATGATGAATTCAAAGAGGATCCACAAATGGTGATTTTTAATTTAGAAATTAGATGGATATATCAAAAAATATTTTATCCACAAAACTTTCAAGAATGTTTTTTAAAAATAATTGGTACTAAAAAATACAAATGGATAGTTATTCCTTTGGGGATCATTTTATCAAAAGGAAATCATTCTAATATACTATTATTTAACGTTGATAATAATACATTGGAACGATTTGAACCACATGGTAGTAGTTATCCGTTCGAATTCAATTATAATCCACATTTACTAGATGACACATTGTTCCGACACATTGGTAATATATTATACAATCATGACGATACGATAAAATTAAAGTATGTAAGTCCAAAAGATTATTTACCTAAAATAGGATTCCAAACATTTGAAAATACTGAAGCCATATTTAATACTAATATAGGTGATCCCAATGGATTTTGTACAATGTGGTGTTTTTGGTATATAGACTACCGACTTAAATACGAAAATAATGATCCTAAAAAAATAGTAAAAAAATTAATGACAAATATTAGATTACATAATTATTCTTTTAGAAATATCATACGTAATTACTCAAAAAAAATAACAGATTTACGTGATGATTATTTAAATAAAATAGGGAAAAATATTAATGATTATATTAATAAAAAACTAACTATAAACGATCGCACTAAATTGAAAGAATTAATAATAAATATTTAATAAATACTTATTATTGTCTATGAATAAATATCAACAATAATATCTTTTTCCATGTTGTTAATAATAGTTGGTGGATTGTTAAATTCTGTTAATGTTGTTTTTAACGTTGTAACTATTTTTAATAAATACTGTAAATCTAATCCTGGTATCTGAGAATTATCTATCATATGTAATATATTCGACATATTTTGTTGTTGTCCAACATTAGGATTTTCACCAACATTAATTTTTGATACATCATCTTTTAATGATTCTAATAATTTAATACATTCCTTAATTTTTTTAGATCCACTTTTGTAATTATCAACCTTTTCTTTTTGTGAAATTCCTTTTGCCCCTGAATCTATCAATATTAATTGTATTTCTAAAAGCAAATTTTTTAGTTCTGATTCTTTATAATCCATTGTTTTGTAAATAATTATGTATACAATCTAATATAATTACCTTTTTTTTTTCAATTTTTTTAAACATATTAATGATAATATATTTAAAAAGTATGTTCTAAATCTGTAAAATCCTTTTTAAAATTAAATATGCCTATAGGAATAACACCAAAATTATTATCATTTTCCATAAAAAAAGATGTTTTAAGATTAACTGAGTTATCATCTCTTTTTAATAATTCAGGAATAATTATCTTGATATCATTATTTAATGGCATTGCATCTGTAGATTTACTTAATTGTATAACATCAGTAGATTTACTTAATGGTGTATTTTCGATAGGTTTATTTTCGATAGGTTCCACAACTTTAGTAGGTTCCACAACTTTAGTAGGTTTCTCAACTTTAGTAGGTTTCTCAACTTTAATGTGTTTCTCAACTTTGATGTCATCAACTTTATTAATATTATCTAAATAACTTGTAAATAAATCATCAGTCATCATCGATTTAATTAACATTGATTCTTGATTTTGTAAATTATTTATAACGTGATCCAATTCTTTTAATAATATCTTTTTAATTTTATTTAATGTATCTTCCGGTTTTTCAACACCTAATAAAATCAATCTTTTTGTAATTTCATCGTTTGTTTTTTTAATTCCACTAGAATATTTTTCAATTTTACTATCAATTTGAGTTTGAGCATCATGTATGGACGTTGATAGTTGTGATGAAAAATTATTATTAATGTCACAAACAAAATCAACACATGATGTTACAGAATCAAAGTTAGCATTAACTAATATTTTAAGCATTTGATCATCATTGTTATCAGTAGATATGTACCCTAAGTATGGATATTTTTCACGTTTAATCAAATATTTTAGATTTTCAGTTGAAGAAATATTTAGGATATCTTCCATGCTTAACTTATTTGTTAAAACACAAACGAAATCAATATTATGATATTTTTTGAAGTATTCTAAATAGTTACTCATTTTTTGTTCAACTTCATGTTTTTTAACGCTACAAATTATCATTTTACCTTTACATTTTTGTGTAAATTGATTCTTAAATTTAAGTAATTCATCTTCGCTTCCTTCAATTGATATGACACCAAAATTTCTGATATATAATGGTTTTTTTCGTAATCTAAACTTTTCTAATATTAATTTACGTTTATCCAAGAATAAACATTGTTTGTTTTTTTGATATGTTGCTATTTTATCTTTCATTTTTTCTTGTTCAGAAACTTTAAAAAATAACTCAACATTTAACACAAGACGTCCAATATGTTTTTTATCAAGTTTTAATTTACCATATAATCTAACAATATCACCGTCTTGTAAATCATTAATATCCTTCAATGAAGTAACACATTCAATAAATTCAGTTGGTATTCCTTCTGTAATTCATCTCCAATGTAAAATACTTTTTTATCCCTATTAACAAATAATACTTTGCCATCTAATAATAATTCATCATGTAAATCACTTTGATATATATTCGTAATATGTTTATTTACATTGTT
>Ga0315284_10017929_pt1 | contig 10039 bp, 12 predicted proteins | sample YL17G09_16_MG_FD_203696 | JGI IMG/M metagenome (GOLD analysis project Ga0315284, IMG submission 203696) | Sediment microbial communities from Yellowstone Lake, YNP, Wyoming, USA - YL17G09_16 | ecosystem: Environmental > Aquatic > Freshwater > Lake > Sediment | place: USA: Wyoming | collected...
TCCTCCCATTCCGCCGTCAGGGTCCGGGTCTCGGCGTCGTCGACGTTGACGGTGAGCGCCTCCAGAACGTCCGGGCGCGTCGCGCGGGCGTAGGCCAGCGCCCGCAGCGTCGGCATGTGCATGTTCGACACCAGCACCACCGCGTGGTTTCGGCTGGGCAGCACGATTTCGCGGTCGGCCTCGCGCGCCGCGAGCTCCCGCGAAACGGTGGCGTAGTGCCGGTTGATCGCCTTCATCAGGATGAACAGGCTTCCCATCGCCAGGATGGCGATCCACGCCCCGGCCAGGAACTTGGTGAGCATCACCACGATGAGCACCGCACCGGTGGCGATGAAACCGATGGTGTTGATCACCCGGGAGCGCGTCATCCGGCGCCGCTCCTGCGGATCGTCCTCGGTGCGCAGCAGCCGGGTCCAGTGCCGCACCATGCCGATCTGGCTGAGGGTGAACGAGATGAACACGCCGACGATGTACAGGTGGATCAGGGCGGTCACCTCGGCCTTGAAGGCGACGATGAACCCGATCGCCGCCAGCGCCAGGAAGACGATGCCGTTGGAGAAGGCCAGCCGGTCGCCGCGGGTGTGCAACTGTCGGGGCAGGTATCGGTCCTGGGCCAGGATGGAACCCAGCACCGGGAAGCCGTTGAACGCGGTGTTGGCCGCAAGCACCAGGATCAGGGCGGTGACGCCGGTGATCAGGTACAGGCCCGGTGCGAAGTCGTGGAAGACCGCTTCTGCCAACTGGGCCACCAGCGTCTTCTGCTGGTAACCCGCGGGTGCGCCGACCAGCTGTTCGGCCGGCCGCTCCGCCACCTTCGCACCGGTGTCGACCGCGAGCAGGATCATCCCGATGAACAGGGTGATCGCGATTCCGCCCAGCAGCGCCAGGGTGGTCGCGGCGTTACGGGACTTCGGCTTGCGGAACGCCGGCACACCGTTGCTGATCGCCTCGACCCCGGTCAGCGCCGCACACCCGGACGAGAACGCCCGGGCCACCAGGAACACCAGCGCGAAGCCCGTGATGTCGCCGTGCTCGCTGTGCATCTCGAAGCTCGCGGACTCGGCCTGCAGGGGGTGGCCCAGCACGTGGATCTGGAAGAAGCCCCAGATCAGCATGATGAGCATGCCGGTCATGAAGGCGTAGGTGGGGATGGCGAACGCGGTGCCCGACTCCCGGATCCCGCGCAGGTTGACCGCGGTCAGCAGCACGATCGCGGTCACCGCGAAGGCCACCTTGTGTTCTGCGATCAGCGGAACCGCCGACCCGATGTTCGACATCGCCGAGGCCATCGACACCGCCACGGTGAGCACGTAGTCGACGAGCAGTGCGCTGGCCACCGTCAATCCCGCCGTGGGCCCGAGATTGGTGGTGACCACCTCATAGTCCCCACCGCCGGACGGGTAGGCGTGCACGTTCTGCCGGTACGACGCGACCACCACCAGCAGCACCAGAGCCACCGCGACACCGATCCACGGCGCCATCGCGTATGCCGACAGCCCGGCGACGGACAGCACCAGAAAGATCTCCTCCGGCGCGTAGGCCACCGACGACATGGCATCGGAGGCGAACACCGGCAGGGCGATGCGCTTGGGCAGCAGCGTGTGACTCAACTTGTCGCTGCGGAACGGTTGTCCCAGCAACAGCCTGCGCACGCCCGTCGAAACCTTGGACACGAGTGCCAAGGGTATGCCTTGCCCCAGACCGAGGTAGCGTTCCCGGTACCGCAGGGCCCGCCGGAGGGCCGAGGCACAGCAGCCGAAAGGACATCACGTGCGGGTAGTGGTGATGGGGTGCGGCCGTGTCGGCGCCTCGCTGGCCGAGGCGCTGTCCCGGCTCGGCCATGAGGTTGCGATCATCGACCGTGACCCAACCGCATTTAACCGGCTGTCCCCCGACTTCGCGGGCGAGCGGATTCAGGGCATGGGTTTCGACCGAGATGTGTTGCTGCGCGCGGGAATTGAGCACGCCGACGCATTCGCCGCGGTGTCCTCGGGCGACAACTCCAACATCATCTCGGCCCGGGTGGCACGTGAGATGTTCGGTGTGCAGCGGGTCGTGGCGCGCATTTACGACGCTAAGCGGGCGGCGGTGTACGAGCGGCTGGGCATCCCGACCATCGCCATCGTGCCGTGGGCAACCGACCGGCTGCTGAACACCATCACCCACGAGACCGAGACCGCCCGGTGGCGTGACCCCACCGGCACGGTCGCCGTCGCCGAGGCGACGCTGCACGAGTCCTGGGTGGGTCACCGCGCCACCGACCTCGAAGAGGCCACCGGGGCGCGGGTGGCGTTCCTCATCCGGTTCGGCACCGGGGTGTTGCCCGAACCGAGAACCGTCATCCAGGCCGGTGACCAGGTGTATCTGGCGGCGGTGTCCGGGAGCGCCGCAGAGGCGCTGGCCATCGCATCGCAGCCGCCCGCGGAAGGGGTCGGAGAATGAAGGTCGCGATTGCCGGAGCAGGCGCGGTCGGCCGGTCGATAGCGCGCGAACTGGTGGAGAACCAGCACCACGTCACGCTCATCGAGCGCAACCCGGGCCACTTCGACGTCGACGCGATACCGGCGGTCGCGTGGTGTTTCGGCGATGCCTGCGAACTGAGCCTGCTGGAGTCGGTGCACCTCGAGGAGTTCGACGTGGTGATCGCCGCCACCGGGGACGACAAGGTCAACGTGGTGCTGTCGCTGCTCGCAAAGACCGAGTTCGCGGTGCCCCGGGTGGTGGCCCGGGTCAACGATCCCCGCAACGAGTGGCTCTTCGACAGCGCATGGGGTGTCGACGTCGCGGTGTCCACGCCAAGGATGCTGGCCTCGCTCGTCGAGGAGGCCTTCGCCGTCGGCGACGTGGTTCGGCTGATGGAGTTCCGCAAGGGCAACGCCAACCTGGTCGAGATCACCCTGCCTGATGACACACCCTGGGGTGGGCGGCCGGTCCGCAAGCTGACCCTGCCTCGCGACGTCGCCCTGGTGACGATTCTGCGTGGGCAGCGGGTCATCGTGCCGGAGCCCGACCAGCCGCTCGAGGGCGGCGACGAACTGCTGTTCGTCACGGCCCCGGACGTCGAGGGAGAACTGCGGATTCTGCTGGCCGAAGGCGGCAGCTGACCGCGGGGTGTCAGTCCGTGGCCGGCGCGCGATCGGCGCCGGCGGCTGGATGGCCGGCCGCGTCGTCGTCGTCCGCCGGATGGCCCGCTGCGGCGTGGTCGGCGTGCATGGCCCGCTGGGCGGCCCGGATCGCCAGGTAGGTGATCAGTGCAGCGACGGCGGTCAGCGGCCATCCCATCGCGATGCGCGCCACGCCCAGCCACCCGGTCTTGTCTGCGTCGTACAAGTGGTGCTGCACCACGAACCGCGCGCCGAACAACGCAACCCAGGTCAGCGTCGCGACGTCGAAGGCCAGCACTGCCCGTCGCGACTTCCGCCAGCCGCGGTCGTGGCCGTTGACCCAGCTCCACACGTATCCCACGATCGGCCGCCGGATCAGCACCGACACCGCGAACACCGTCGCCCAGATCAGTGACGTCCAGATGCCCAGTAGGAAGTAACCCTTGGATGCGCCGACCAGCCAGGCGATCAGGCCGCTGATCCCCACCCCGACGAACCCGGTGATCGCCGGCTGGACGGAGTCGCGCCGGACCAGGCGCCAGATCAGGATCGCGGCGGCCACGCCGAGTGCGGCCAGAATGGCGGGCAGCAGGCCGACGGCGGTGGACACCGGGACCAGGACCGCCACCGGCAACGCCGAGTAGATCAGGCCGCTCACGCCGCCCATCTGCCCCAGCAGTGCCTGCCCGGGGGTGGCCTTGGCGTCACTCATCGCGCCGCCCGAACCGCAGTCGGGTCGACGGACGTCAACGCTGAATCTCGTAGTGCGGGTTGTAGATTGCCTTGCCGCCGCTGTCCAGCATGCCGACCCGGCCGCGGACCCGCAGTCTGCGACCGCACTCGATGCCGGGAATCCGGCGCTGTCCCAACCAGACCAGCAACACGGTGTCGGTGCCGTCGAACAACTCGGCGCGCACGCTGCCGGCGCAGCCCTTGGCGTTGGTCTCCACGCTGCGCAGCGTCCCCACCATGATGACCTCCTGGCCGCGCCGGCAGTCGATCGCACGCTGCGCCCCGGTGCTGGCCGCCTCGCCGCTCAACTCCTCGGCGTCGCGCTCCTCGGGGCTCTCCGTCAGCCGGCGGGTCAAACGCCGCACAAAACCTTCGGCCGCAGCCATGGTCTCTCCTGATGCTCGATCACACTGCCACCGGCCACGGTAGACCTCTTGGTCCCGCTGCGCCACGAGAACATACCCCGGTAAACGGTGCCGACACCCGCCGCGGGCACGATCGTGGGGTGGCGGTCAACATGCGGGGTGTGGTGATAGTCCTGCTGCCGGGGACGGGTTCCGACGACGACTACCTGCGGCGGGCCCTGGCCGGCCCGCTCGAGGCGGCCGGTGCTGTGGTGGTCACGGTGGCGCCCGAGCCCGAGCGCCTGGTGGACGGCTATCTGCGGGCCCTGGACCGGGCATGCCGGCAGGCCGGGTCCGGCCGGATCGCCGTCGGCGGGGTGTCACTGGGAGCCGCGCTGGCCGCCCGCTGGGCGTCAGCCCACCCGGAACGCACCGTTGCCGTGCTGGCCGCGCTACCACCGTGGACCGGCGACCCCGGCACCGCCCCGGCCGCACTGTCGGCCCGGCACACCGCCGCCCAACTGCGCCGAGACGGCCTGGCCGCAACGACCGCCGCGATGAGGGCATCCAGCCCGCCGTGGCTGGCCGAGGAGTTGTCCCGCTCCTGGGGGCGCCAGTGGCCGGCGCTGCCCGAGGCGATGGAGGAAGCCGCGGCCTACGTGGCACCGAGCGAGGCAGAACTGCGCCGGCTGGACGCGCCCCTGGCCGTGGTGGCCGCGGTCGACGACCCGATCCACCCTGCAGCGGTCGCCGCCGATTGGGCGTCCTGGGCGCCGCACGCCGCGCTTCGCACGGTCAGCCTCGCCGCGTTCGGACCGGACCCGGGGGTGCTGGGCACCGCATGCGTCGAGGCACTGCAGGCGATCGACTGAGCGGAGGTGCGCCTCAGCCGCCGGTGCTGGTGCTGGTGCTGCGCAACTGCTGCATCGCCGAGCCGGGGGCGCTGCGCCGCTCATCCGGCGCCTGCTGCTGGGCTTGTTGCTGGGCCAGGAAGGCCTGCTGGGCGGCGAGCATCACCTGCTGCGCCTGCTGGGCCTGTTGGGCCTGTTGGGCCTGTTGAGCGGCCGCGGCCTGCATCTGCGCGGCCAGCTCCTCGGGGAGTTGCACCGGCAACGGTGTGCGCACCGGCAGCGGAGTGTCGCCGCGGCAAACGACGGTGTCCGCCAAGGCTTCCCGCGCCTCGGCGACGAGAGCGGGCATGGACTCGAGCATGCCGTTGGCGACGCAGCGAATCATCCAGCGGTAGCCGTCGACACCGATGAACCGGACCGCGCCGGCACCGGCGCCCACCACCTCACGCCCCCACGGCCCGTCCTCGATGGAGACTGCTGCGTTGTCGTTGCGCAGCGCCTCTGCCAGTTCGCTGGCCACCTCCCGCCACAACCCCGGCGACTTGGGGGCGGCGTAGGCCGCGATGGTGAAACGACCGTTGGGGGTCACCACCCAGATCGCTGTCGGGACGCCCGTCGCGTTGAACTCGACTTGAATCTGGCCGCCGGGCGGCATCGGGATCAGCACCGAACCCAGGTCCAGCCGCGCCAACGCGGCCTGGTCGGGATTGTCGAAGTCCTCGATGTCGAAGGGACCCTCGGCCGCGGCCTCGGCAACCACCGGTTCAACCGCCTCGCCGACCACGTCGGCGTCGGTGGCCGCGCCGCTGTCCGAGTCGTGTTTACGTCTGCCGAATGCCATTACAAACTCGCATGTCCGCCGGAGGAACCATGGCCGCCCTGGCCACGGGTGGTGTCTGCCAGTCCGGCCTCGTCGAATGAGGCCACCTCGACCAGCTCGGGCAGTTCGACCCGCTGGACCACCAGTTGGGCGATCCGATCGCCGCGCCGGATCACGATCGGCGCCGCGGGGTCGAGGTTGATCAGCGCGATCTTGATCTCGCCGCGGTACCCGGCGTCGATCGTGCCGGGACTGTTGACGATCGACAGCCCCACTCGCGCGGCCAACCCGGAGCGCGGGTGAACCAAACCAACCATGCCCTGCGGGATTGCCACCGCAAGGCCGGTGGAAACCAGGGCCCGCCTGCCGGGCGCCAGTTCGACGTCCTCGGCGCTGTAGAGATCGACTCCGGCGTCGCCGTCGTGGGCGCGCGCGGGCAGCGGGAGGTCGCGGTCCAGACGAACCACCGCGAGACTGGTGGGCACGAAGCAGAAGACTACCCTTGGCCGCGTGTCTGGTTCGCGCGTCGCCACGCAAACCGTCCGGTATCGAGAGCGGCTGTGGGTGCCCTGGTGGTGGTGGCCGATCGGCATCGGATTGTCCGCGGTGCTGGCCACCGAGGTGAACATGGGCGCGCGAGGCCTGCCCGACTGGCTGCCCTACGCGCTGCTCGCCGCCGTGGCCGTCGGCGTGCTGCTGTGGCTGAGCCGCATCGAGGTTCGGGTCGTCTGTGACGGCGCGGACGTCGAACTGTGGGCGGGTCAGGCGCACCTGCCGTCGTCGGTGATGGCCCGCTCGGCTGCCGTCCCGCGCACCGCCAAGTCCGCCGCGCTGGGCCGCCAGCTGGATCCGGCCGCATTCGTGTTACACCGCAACTGGGTCGGTCCGATGGTGCTGGTGGTGCTCGACGACCCCGACGATCCGACGCCCTACTGGCTGGTCAGCAGCCGGGACCCGGATCGGGTCCTGTCGGCGTTGCGCAGCTGAGCGTCAGGCCGAGCAGTCCGTGCAGATCAACTCGCCGTTCGTCTCCGCGGCCAGGCGGCTGCGGTGATGCACCAGAAAACAGCTCGAGCAGGTGAACTCGTCGGCCTGCTTGGGCACGACCCGGACCGACAGCTCCTCGCCGGAGAGATCGGCACCGGGCAGCTCGAATGACTCCGCCGACTCGGTTTCATCAACGTCGACCACCGCCGACTGCACCTCGTTGCGGCGCGCGGTGAGTTCCTCCAGCGAATCTTCGGCGACCTCGTCGGTCTCCGTACGCCTCGGGGCGTCGTAATCAGTAGCCATCGTGATCCCCTCGTCAAACCCCAGAGGGGCTTTGTATCAGCGTCGAACGCGTACGCCAAACAATTTGTGCCGTCTGCACCGCGAGTTCGGCTGTGAGTTACATCACATTGGTTGAAATGCGACGATCAGGACGCTTTCCCGGCGTCGCCCGGGCGGCAGCCCGTTCGAGCGCCCGAACGGCCGAACGCCCGAAGTTGACGCCAGACCCGGTGCCTCTACAGTGCAACACGTGGTCAGTAATATCACCGAAGGCTACGTTCGCGACAAGGACGGCAAACCGTTCGTCCGGCGGAACTACCGACCCGGGATCATCGCGCTGGCCCTGCTGCTCACGCTGACCGCGCTGTCCTGGGTCTTCGTGATCACCCGTCCGGTGGCGGTGGGCGAGGCCGCGGCGTGTAACGCCCCACCGACGCCGACCGACCCGGCGGCACCGAAACTCGGCGCCCGGACGTCCGGTTCCGCATTGATCGACGTGGCTCCGGCAAAACTGGCCGACACGACTATTCGCGTCCTCAACGCCAGCGGGCAGGGCGGTCAGGCCGGCGAGGTGGCCGGTGCGCTGCGTGATCTGGGCTTCGCGGCCCCGACCGCCGCCAACGACCCCATTTACGCCGGCACCCGGCTGAGCTGCCAGGGGCAGATTCGTTTCGGCCAGGGCGGACGCCCCAGCGCGGCTGCGGCATGGCTGGTGGCGCCCTGCGTCGAGCTGCACCAGGACGACCGCAAGGACGACTCGGTCGACCTGGTGATCGGCAGCGATTTCACCTCCCTGGCCAACAGTGACGACATCGCCGCGGTGCTCTCCGGCCTGCGGCCCGGCGCCACCGAGCCGGCCGACTCAGCGCTGGTCACCAAGATCCACAACGCCGCCTGCTGACGAAAGTCACGGGAGGGGCGCCAGACCGGAGATCCGGTCGAGAGCCTCGATCAGCTGCGCGGCCACCCCCGGTGCGGCGGCCACCACCACCGCGGCCCCGGAATCGTCGTTGCCCGGCAGCACCACCACCGCACCGGCCTCGGCGGCGATCAGCGCCCCGGCCGCCCAGTCCCACACCTGCAGGCCGTGTTCGTAGTGCGCGTCGAGCCGACCGGCGGCAACCATGCACAGATCCAGCGCCGCCGAGCCTATCCGCCGCACATCACGCACGACCGGCAGCAGTTGCGCCAGCAGAGCCGCCTGGGCTGCCCGCCGCTGCGGCGCGTAGCCGAAACCGGTGCCCAGCAACGCCATCGAGAGGTCGTCGATCGCATTGCACCGAAGCCGTCGACGCTGTCCGTCGGCGATAAGGTGTGCTCCCAAACCCCTAGCGGCCGAGTAGATCTCGCCGCCGGTGATGTCGGCAACCGCCCCGGCGACTGACACGTCGTCGATCTGAGCGGCGACCGACACCGCATAGGCCGGAATGCCGTAGAGGAAGTTGACCGTGCCGTCGATGGGGTCCACCACCCACCGAACCGTGCCGCCGGCCTCACAGGCCGGAGAAGTCCCGCCACCCTCCTCGCCCAGGATCGCATCGCCCGGGCGCAGGCGGGCGAGCCGGTCGCGCACCAGTTTTTCGGTGTCGGTGTCGACGACGGTCACCGGGTCGGTGGGGCTGCTCTTGGTCCGCACCGCGGCGGGACCGGCTCCGTCTGTGGTGGGGCCGAGGATTTCGGCTCGCCGACGGCGCACGAATTCGGCGGCTTCAGAGACCACCTGCTCGGCGACCTCGCGAAGTTGTTCGGGCCTGTTGTCGCTCATGTTGCCATCGCAGCACAATCCGGGACGCAAACCCCACGTCGGGGTGCCTCCCACCCGTTAGGGTTTGAGAGCCGACCGCCGCCCACGACAGGGAGGACCTGCCATGATCTCGACCCCGCCCGGCACAGCTCGCCAGGCTCTCGGTGTGGACGTCGGTGGCAGCGGGGTCAAAGGCGCTGTCGTCGACCTCGACACCGGCCAGCTCGTAGGTGAGCGGTTCCGGCTCGAAACACCCCAGCCGGCGACTCCGGAAGCCGTGACCGGAACGGTCGCGGAGGTGGTGCGCCACTTCGGCTGGACCGGCCCGCTGGGAGTCACCTACCCGGGTGTGGTGGTCGACGGCGTGGTTCAGACGGCGGCCAACGTCGACAGTTCCTGGATCGGTCGCGACGTCGCCAAGGAGGTGAGCGCCGCCCTGGGCGGCCAGCGCGTGACCGTCCTGAACGACGCCGACGCCGCCGGCCTGGCCGAACAGCATTACGGTGCCGGCCGCAACAAGGACGGTGTCGTGGTGTTGCTGACCTTCGGCACCGGCATCGGCTCCGCGGTGATCCACAACGGGATGCTCTTGCCCAACACCGAATTCGGCCACATCGAAGTGGGCGGCAAGGAAGCCGAGCACCGGGCCGCCTCGTCGGTGATGGAACGCAAGGGGTGGAGCTACCGCAAGTGGACCAAGCAGGTCACCAGGGTGCTCATCGCCGTCGAGAACGCCATCTGGCCCGACTTGATCATTGCCGGCGGAGGCATCAGTAAGAAAGCGGACAAGTGGATCCCGCTGCTGAAGAACCGCACCCCCGTCGTGGCTGCCGAGCTGCTCAACACCGCCGGCATCGTCGGCGCCGCCATGGCCGCCGCCGAGGAGCAGTCGGCAGGCTGAGCCGGGCGCGCTGCCCCGCGCATAATCGCCGTGTCGTTACAATGGACTCCGGCGGCCGCCAAACCAAGCGGCGAGGATCCACCCGATCTCGCCGACATTCCGCATAGCCGACGCTTCCTGGTGACGCACGCCTGCGCCCGCCGAAGCCCGCAGTACCGAAAGGGTGTACGTGGCAGCGACCAAGGCAAGCCAGGGAACCGTGAAGCCCGCCAAGCGAGCCGCCGCCACGACGCCCGCCGAGAACAGCACGTCAAACGGATCGGCCCCGGCC
>Ga0315284_10017931_pt1 | contig 10038 bp, 10 predicted proteins | sample YL17G09_16_MG_FD_203696 | JGI IMG/M metagenome (GOLD analysis project Ga0315284, IMG submission 203696) | Sediment microbial communities from Yellowstone Lake, YNP, Wyoming, USA - YL17G09_16 | ecosystem: Environmental > Aquatic > Freshwater > Lake > Sediment | place: USA: Wyoming | collected...
GCCCGTAAGGTTCGTATCTATAACGTCGCGCCACTCGTCCGGCTCCATGAACATCAGGGCCTTATCCTTTATAATGCCGGCATTATTGACAAGCATGTCAAGGCGTCCGAATCTCTTAAGCGTTTTGTCGATAACATCTTTCGCCTGGGCGTATTCGCGCGAATCGGACTTTAGCGCTTCCGCGCTCCCGCCCATTTCCTTTATCTCGTCCATGAGCAGGCCCGCCGCATCAGCGCTCTTCAAATAGGTGAAGACGACCTTTGCGCCGCATCTCACAAGCTCGAGGACTATCGCCCTTCCTATTCCCCGGGAGCCGCCCGTGACTATCGCCACTTTTCCTTTAAGCATCGATCCTTCCTATCGCCATGACTGAATTACCGCCTGTCGGGCTGAAAGAATTTATCAGTATCTTATCCACCTTCTTTTCGCGCGCCTTGTTCGGCACGCAATCCAGGTCGCAGCGCCTGTCCGGCTTTTCATAATTTATCGTCGGAGGAATGACGTTATTTTCCAGCACCGATAGACTTGAGGCGAGGTTCATCGCGCCTGATGCGGAAAAGCTCTCGCCCATCATGGATTTTACGGAACTGACCGGTATATTTCTCAATTTAGCGCCGAACACGTCTTTTAAGGCAACGGCCTCCATCGCATCGCAGTCGAGCGTCGAATTTGCGGCGGCGCTCACATAACCTATTTCGCCAATATCGATCTTCGCGTCTTCGAGGCACGCGTTTATAGCCCGCGAAGCCCCTTTTGCCTTCGGGTTATAGATATTTTTACTGTCAGGGTCAAAGGAAGTGCCGTAACCGAGAACTTCCGCATAAATCTTGGCGCCGCGTTTTTTTGCATGGTTAAACTCTTCCAGCGCGAAGATGCTTGCGCCCTCTCCGAAGACGATGCCGTTCCTGCGCTTATCGAAAGGGCAGTCCATCTCTTCCTTGCCCGGCCTGGAGCCGGCCAAGTGGCCGATCTTGTAGAAACCTTTATAAGTCTGCTCGCACAGATCCTCTACACCGCCGGTCAGCACGATCTTGTAATCGTAGAACGAGATCATGTTCATCGCGTAATATATGGCGTCGATGCTGGAACAGAACCCCGTCGAGAGCGTGGCGTTGAATCCCTGGATGTTGAAGCGTATCGATATCTGGCTTGCCGGAGAATTGACGACAGTGTTCGGGAAAAGCGCCGGGTTGACAGAACGCGGACCGCCGCGGATCGCTTCTTTATCGAACTCGCTTATGGACCAGAGGGAACCGACCGTCGTGCCTAATGAAACCCCGAACAGGTCGGTCTCGTTTTCGCTGATAGGATAGCTAATAGAGGCATCGTCCATAGCCAGTTTCGAGGCGGCAAGCGAAAGGCACGTCGCGCGGTCCAGGTTGCGCAAGCCCTTGATTCCCAATATTGCCTCCGTGTTAAAATCTTTGATCTCTCCGGCCATTTTGCTCCTCAGATTACCGGTGTCGAAAAGTGTCACGGGCTTTATACCCGAGACGCCGTCCTTTAGCGCCTTCCAGAAATCTTTTTTGCCTATACCGTTCGAGGCCAGAACGCCTATGCCGGTTATGACTATCCGCTTCTTCACATGCCCTGCCTGTTTGTAGGGGAGGTTTAAACCTCCCCTACAAACCGTTAACTGGCAACAAAAATGCCTGATCTCAATTTATGAAATCAGGCGCTATTCCGAATGTCCGTTGCTCTCTTTTTCTTCCTGTTCAGATATCCAGCGATCTATCGTGGATTTCTTAAACCGCCAGTTGGCGCCGACCTTAAAACACGGAAGCTTCCCGCACTTTGCGTGCTTATAGATAGTGACGGGCTGCATCCGCAGGTACTTGGCGACCTCCTGAACCGTGAAGACAATGTCTTCTGGCATACGAGCACCACCCTTTCAATCTTAAGGCGCCGTTGCCTTAAGATTGATACTAGTTATACTCTTTTGATACAGACTAATACGCCTTGGTTTACGGTAACCCTAAGTATACCCTAAAATATTACGTAGTCAATAGTTAGGAATTAAATAGTTGACAGGCAGGTTAGTGGCTTGCAGATGTTATACCTTATACCGGTCCAGCTCTTTTCCGATCAACCTGATCTCGTCATCGAGCCGGTCAATGGTCTTCAGCACCTGCGGATGTTTGCCCGGAAGCGAAGATATCTCGTTCCTCAGGTCGTTCAGCTCCTTAAGGGTGTTCTCCATGTGTGTTTTTTCGATAGTGAGGCTTGAGCCGAGGCTGCCGACTAGCCGGTTGATGGCGTCCGCGAGCGCTATGAGTTCGTCACCTTTTCTTAAAGTTATACGGGTGGTGAGGTCGCCGGCACACATGGCGCTCAGGAACTTCTCTATCCTGTAGATGGGGCCCGCGATCTTATGCGAGAGGTATATCCCGAAGGCCCCGACAAGCGGCGATATCAGTATCATGCTTAAGAATATGCGAAAGTTAACGGTATTCACTATCGAGACGAGCTGGCCCTGCGGATAAACGCTGGCCAATTTTTCACCGAAAAGTATCATCGTAGTATAGTAAATGGCGTATGAGCAGAAACCGGCGGTGACGAACATCAGGAGCAGGATCAGGCCCGCATACTTCACCTGGAATTCCCTGGCTACTATATACTGCCTTCTTTTGAACCTCGGCCGCACCATATCTTCAGCCATATTTAGTCTCTCCTCCACATGAGCGTTTCCCTTCTTATCGTTAATCTTACGGTTCTATTTTGCGAATGCCTGATCATGCCTACCGCTTTCTCAAGCGGTATGTAGCGGGTAGATTTACCGTCAATGGCAGTAATACGATCGCTTTTCTTAAGCCCGGCATTTGCCGCAGGCCCGAGCTCTTTCACAGAAGCTATCGTGAGGCCTTCCAGTTCCATCGCAAACGATGCGCCGACAAGATTTGAGGACGGCACGATGAACTTGAAGCGGGACACCTCGAGATCTACCATCCTCTCGAGCGTGCATTTCAGTTCAAGCGACGGCTTGTCCAGGAATGTGTCCATCGTTTCCCTCAAATCCATGTAGCCCGTAAGGCGCGCCCATATCGCGGCGATCTTGTCGCCTTTCATGACCCCCGCATCTTCGGCGGGCGAATTGCGCTGGACGCTCAGCACCTGAGGCAGGCCGTCTTTTATGTCGATCGTTATGCCGAGCGCTTTCTTAAGGCGTCCCGCTTTTTCCGAGATCTCTTCCGCTTCAGGCTTTACGACCGGCACTGCCGCGCCCTGGCTCTCAAGCTCTTCACGCCTCTTTACATCGGCCTCCTTCTGCGCCTGTTCTTTTCTGAATAGATATCCTTCGAGGAATACGAGCCCGTCCTTAGCCGCCTTCGAATTGGGGTTCCTGCGGAACGCCAGGTCATAATACGTAAGCGCTTTGATATAATCGCGCTTCTCTTTCGCCTGCTCCGCGAGCTTTATCAGGTTCTCCTCTTCCTCGTCGAAGTATAGCTCTTTGATATCCGACTTCATTATCGTCACCTCTCCGCTTACTGTGGAGAGGACGATGCGGTCCTTGTAATCCTCGACGACTATTCCCCTGACCTCTTTGCCTTCGTTGGTGTAAATAGTATCCGCATACAACGTGTTAGGGACAAGTAGCAAGTAGCAAGCAGTAAGGAAAAATGCCATCCTCTTTGCCTCGTCGTAAATTTTGCGGAGCGGCGCACTGATTCTCTCGCCTATCAGCACGCGAAGCATGTTCGGCCTTTCGGCCAGGATACTGGATCCCGCGCCGTAGCCTATCGAAGATATCTTGACTTGAGGCATATGCCCGAACTCTTTAACCAGCGTCTTAAGGATCGCGGCGCCGGTCGGCGTGACAAGCTCCGCTTCGATTTCCGATATCGCGACCGGCACCCTCTTCAAGAGCTCAAGGGCCGCAGGCGACGGGGCCGGAAGCTTTCCGTGGCGCGTGTCGACCATTGTGCGGCCTAAAGACAGCTTCGAGGCATATATCTCGTCTATGCCGAGCGAGTCAACGGCTATTGCAACGCCGACTATGTCGATGATGGAATCGATGTCGCCCAGTTCGTGCAGAACCACCTCGCGGCTCCGGCCGTTACCGTGGACCCTGGCCTCGGCTGCGCCTAAATTCGCGAATATCTCTTTCGAAATTTTTTTTATATTACCATTGAGCGCACTTTTATCTATAAGAAGATTTATCTCTTTCAGCGAGCGGTGAGAATGCGGCGAAGGTTTTGTTACGCAACCGAACTTGGTGCAGGCTATCTGCTGACGCTTCACGCTGGACGATTTCAGCTCATAGCCTTTCAGCTTAAGTTTCGCCAATTCCTTCGACAATAGGCCGAAGCTGAGGCCTGCATCGAGAAAAGCCCCCAGCGCCATGTCGCCCGATATTCCGCTGAAGCAGTCAAAATAAGCTATTCTCATTGCCTTACCTTATCTATTTATCAGGCTCGCAAGGTACCCCGCGCCGAAACCGTTATCAATATTTACAACTGCCACACCGGGCGAACAAGAATTCATCATAGTCAATAGCGGCGCGATGCCGCCGAACGAGGCGCCGTATCCGACGCTCGTCGGGACCGCTATCACCGCCTTCGAGACGAGCCCGCTCACGACGCTTGCGAGCGCACCCTCCATCCCGGCTATCACTATGATGACGTTCGCGCGTTCGAGCGCGTCCGCATTCCCTAAGAGCCGGTGAATGCCCGCGACACCGACATCGAAGAGCGTCTCGACCCTGTTGCCCATGAGCTCAAGCGTCGCCTTCGCTTCTTCGGCCACCGGAAGGTCCGCCGTCCCGGCCGTCATCACAAGAACCGTGCCCTTCTTTAATTCAGGCGCGTTCCTGCTGTAGCTTATCGTCCCGGCCTTCCTGTTGAATTTCATGCCGGCCCGAAGCCTCTTCAGCTTCGAAAAGACTTTTCCGTCGGCATGAGTCACCAGGAGCGTGCCGTCGTGCGCGATTATCCTCCTCGCGATCTCCAGGATCTGACAGGCGGTCTTGCCCTTGCCGAAGATGACTTCAGGAAAACCCCTGCGCAACCTTCTGTGGTGATCGACCTTGGCAAACCCCAGGTCCTGGTATAGGAGGTCTTTGAGGGCGGCATGCATCCTGTCGGCCGAGACGCGCCCCGCCTTGAAGTGCTTCAGAATAGTATTGATCTTGTCGGCCATCTTTCGAGTTAAGATTTGAAGATAAGATACATCAGAAAAGCGATAACTGTAAACGAAAGGATATAGAAATCATTGAAGTAAAAGAAATCTTTTATTCTCTCCGCAAATGTGTAATCGTATTGGCGGGTGGAGGGCTCTTTACGCTTGATATCCTTTTCGAGGTCCGTATAGGTATGGGTGCGCTTACTCTTCAGGTCCGCGGCCGGCTTTTGCGGCGCCGGCTCCTCTCGCTCGATCTCGTCTATCTCGGACCTTATGGCGTCGATCTGCTCCTTGCGGAACCTCAGGAATGTGTCTCCGATCCTGTATGCGGGTATTTCACCCGAATCGACGAGGCGTTTCACCTCTTCCTCGGATATCTTAAGATAATCCGCGACCTCTTTTATGCTCAGTAATTTCTCAGGCATCGTCTATTTTATCTTCCCCTCGGCCACCCACGCGTCGATCCGGTTCTTCTCGAACCTCCACGATTCGCCCTCTTTCATCCCCGGGATCTTCCCCGTGTTCGCCCATTCCGATATAAGGCCAAGGTCGACCTCGAGATACTTCGCGAGCTCTTCGGGGGTCATCGTCGTCATCCTGTGGGCCTCGTCAGCTTTCTCCTTCGATAACATCTTGCAGCTGCCATCGAAAACGGCGCCCTCCGCGACGCTCAAAAGCGGCGTCGAGATTTCGCCCACGACGCAGGCCGGGGATATGATCTTAAGCTCTTTCAGCGCATTTATGTTGCCATTGACCCTGCCGGCTATTATGATCGACTCGCCGTTTATATCCGCGTTGACCAAAGCGTGTTCGCCGATCATGAGGTTCCCCTTCGTATTGAGGATCCCCTCGAACTTCCCGTTAATGCGCAAATTTACCGGGTCTTTAAAGGAAAGCGACCCCTGCATCGAAGCATCAACATCTAAAACCCTTTCCGTCTCATGCCCCTTATCCTTCTTTCCCATCATAAAGCACCCCCTATTTTAATCCTCTTCCCACCTGACGTGTTTCACGCCGTCAAGGTGGGCCATATCATCCATAATATTGCCCGCGGACTTGGGCCGGTATAACTTCAGGCCGATCTTCAGGACCATGTTGATATTGTCCCGGGCCTTTTCGACTTCAAAATCGGTGATATCCGATCTGTAATTCGCGACTATCTCCCTGATCGCCTTCAGCTGGCCCACCCCCTCCTTCGATTCTATGACGATCGTCCTGTACCAGTCTTTGCGTATCATCGCATGTTCCAGCCGCGAGAATAACATCAACGTCACCATCGTAAGTATCGTCGTAAGTATTGAGCCGTAATACATCCCCGATCCGACGGCGAGGCCTATGCCTGCCACGACCCAGAGGCTCGCGGCGGTAGTGAGGCCGCGGACGACCGATTTAGAATGCATGATCGTGCCGGCGCCCAGGAAACCTATGCCTGTAATTACGCCTGCCGCTATCCTGGCCGGGTCCGCGGATACTTTGCCGGCGTAGAGATCGAACATGTGCATCGATGTGAGCATGATGAGCGTCGAGCCGACGCATAGAAGGATGTGGGTCCTGAAACCGGCCGCGCGGCCATGGAATTCGCGTTCGAAACCGATTATGCCGCTTAAAAGAGCCGCAAGTACTAAACGAAATAATACATTCCAATCATTTAACATTTGTCACCTCCAAGTCAATTAAGCCACGGTGTCGGCTAAGTGCCGAGGCCTCCGGCCGAGGCCAGATTTGGTTCGGCTGAAAGGTAGAGGTCTGACCTGTTCCCTTTTTTATAAAGCGCTTCACCCAGATAACCGATCATTGCCGCATTGTCCATACAGTATTTTAACTCAGGAAAATATATTTTCATAGAAGAAAATGAGGCTATCCTCCCCATCTTCTCCCTGAGCCGCGAGTTCGCCGCCACCCCGCCTCCGACCACTATTCTCTTCGCTTTCGTAAGTTCCACAGCGCGCATGACCTTTTCCACAAGCATATCGAGCGCGGCTTCCTGGAATGAGTAGCAAATATCATTGATATCCGTAACCCGTAACCCGTAACCCGTAACCCGTAATTTTTGAACGTAATAAAGTACCGCCGTCTTTATCCCGCTGAAACTGAAATCGAGCGAATCCTTACCCAGATAGCTCTTCGGAAAATTTATATTTGTGCCGCCTTTCGCAAGACGCGCCGATCTGTCGACGACCGGCCCCCCCGGATATCCGAGGCCCAAGATCTTCGCGACTTTGTCGTACGCCTCGCCGACCGCGTCGTCCTGCGTCGAGCCGAGAAGCCGCTGGCTCCCTATATCCTCGCAATGAAATAACGCCGTATGTCCGCCGGAGACCACCAGGCCAAGGAACGGGAAAGACGGCCTCCTGTCCCGCTCATTCAGGAACGAACTGTAAAGATGCGCGAGAATATGGTTTACGCCGACGAGCGGTTTCTTTAAACTGTAACTTAGCGACTTCGCAAGAGATATGCCGGTAAGGAGCGCGCCCACCAGCCCCGGCCCGTTCGTAACCGCGATGAGCTTCATATCTCCGAGGTCCTTATCCGAATCTTCCAGCGCCTTCGAAAGGACCTCGATCATATATTCGACGTGGAGTCTCGAAGCTATCTCCGGGACGACGCCGCCATACTTTTTATGAAGATGCACGCTCGACGATACCACGTTAGAAAGGACGCGCGCTTCATCGGTAACCGATACGCTCGTCTCGTCGCAGGAGGTCTCTATGCCGAGCGTCAGCATGTCACCTCACCAATTCCGACAAGTTTACGAATGCCACGCCGTCCTTCGCCATGTCGGGCATGGCATCGGCCAGAACGGTTACCGTGTTCTTCCTGTCATGGCATATCGCGATCGCCCGGCCCCGCCTCAATGCCAGCTTCTTCAATTCGATCATCTGTTTTTTGATGGACTCAACGTTTTCTTCGTTATCGAGAAAGATATCCCTCTTCGCGAAACGCAGGCCCATCTCTGCGGCAACCTCCCCGCAGACGGACTTTTCCGAGGTCATGCTGTCGAAGAAGTAAAGATTCTTTTTCTTTAAATATGAGAATATCTCCGACATGAGAATGCGGTCTTCCGTGGCCTTCGAGCCCATGTGGTTAGAAACGCCGGCCAGGCCCGGGACCGAACCGATGTCCTTGGTGAGCTGCTCGACGACCGTCTTTTCGCTGGCCCCCGGCTTTAGCGTGCCCGCCTCTTCTTTTACGCCATTTCTGTTCGACTCGAGAGGAAGGTGGAGTATCACTTCGTATCCATGCTGCCTCGCGCTCTCGGCGACGTCGCGCGAGTGCTTTAGGTTCGGCAATATCGAAAGGGTCACGGGCTTGCCTATGGCAAACAGCGCTTCCGCGTTATTCATGTTGTAACCGAAATCGTCCATAACGATCGCGACCCTCGCGGGTCTTTTCGCCCTTACCGTCGAGACCGGGACCGGCGCCTGCTTCCTGGCGGCCCTCGCGACCTGCTTCTTCAGGACTTCCTTCTTCTTCGGCGCCGCCGTCCAGCGGCCCAAAAAGAACGCTCCGACTACTAGCAACAGGATCGATACCGCTATTAAAATATTCCGGCGTTTCATGTCTTGCCTTGTTTATATACCTTTATCGCTTTCATCAGGTTTATCGCCGCGCTGAGCTGATTGTCATCTTCAATCTTCTCTTTGTTCAGACCTTCTCTTTTTTCTTCCACTTGACCCTTGCCCCTTGACCCTTGACCCTCTTTATCAGCCACCTTCTCAAAGATCTCTTCCTCTTCTGACTTCCCGGCAGGGCCCGCGAGCCTCTCCTCCACCACAATATCCGGCGTTATGCCCTTCCCCTTGATCAGTTTTCCGCTCGGCGTAAGATATGAAGCGGTCGTCAGCCGCAAGCCTGAGCCATCCTTCAGCGGGATGACCGTCTGAACTGACGCCTTGCCGTAAGTCTTGGTCCCGAGGATGAGCCCGCGCTTATTGTCCTGGATGGCGCCGGCTACGATCTCCGAGGCGCTCGCGGAGCCGTCGTTTACGAGCACTATAACCGGATAGTCGCGGCCACCGGAGAATTTACCGCTCGATTTAAAGACTGCGTTCTGCCCTGGCGAGCGCGCCTTTATCGATACTATCACTTTATCTTTAGAAAGAAACCTCTCGCAAACGTCGACCGCCCCGTCCAGAAGGCCTCCGGGATTATATCTAAGGTCCAGTATAAGAGAGTCCATGCCCTGCGATTCGAGCTTCTTTAATCCTTCATCCAGCTCGCGCGACGCCACCTTCTCCTGGAATTCAACAAGTTTAATATATCCGATCTTGTCATCTACGAGCTCCGCCTTCTTTATGCTATGGATCTTTATCATCACCCTGGTTATCGGGATCTCGAGTATCTTCTGATCCCTGTCCCTCCATATCGTAAGCGTCACCTTGGTCCCCGGACGCCCCCGCATCTCTTTAACGGCGTCGTTGAGCGTTATGTTCCTGGTGATCTTGCCGTTTATCTTCACCACTTTATCGCCGGGTTTTATACCCGCGGTTTCCGCGGGTGTCCCGATTATCGGAGTGATGACAGTAAGTATGCCATCCTTCAGCGCTATCTCGATCCCGATGCCGCCGAACTCGCCCTTCGTTTCGGACCTTATCTCCTCGAACTCGTCCGGCTCCATGAACTGACTATAGTCGTCGAGGTTCGAGAGCATGCCCTTCATCGCGCCGTATACGAGTTTCTTCGAGTCGACCTCGTCGACATAGTCGGATCTTATGAGGCTGACAGCGTCGGCGAACAGTTCGAGCTGGCCGTAAAGGTCGCTTCTGGAAATCTTAGGCCTGGCCTCTTTGTCCTTATCCTTATTCTTGTCAAATCCGCATATCGCGATCGATGCTATCAATATGAACGGGACCGCTATAAGCGCCGCGATCTTTAATCTTTTCATACTTTTCACTCTCCCAGTATCTTCTTTAAGAT
>Ga0315284_10017933_pt1 | contig 10038 bp, 9 predicted proteins | sample YL17G09_16_MG_FD_203696 | JGI IMG/M metagenome (GOLD analysis project Ga0315284, IMG submission 203696) | Sediment microbial communities from Yellowstone Lake, YNP, Wyoming, USA - YL17G09_16 | ecosystem: Environmental > Aquatic > Freshwater > Lake > Sediment | place: USA: Wyoming | collected...
ATTCTTGATGAGCAGACTGCTGTTCAATTGCTCTTATTATTCATGTTTTTTGGGATTTTGGCGGCAGGCCTCTATGCGTCGGGTAAAAATCCGCTTGCTGCATTTGATATAACCACTCCGAAATCTAAAGGTCCTCCAGCTTACCCTGGTTTCTTGTATAAAAAAGTAACAATACCGAAAGAGATTATAACCGGTTTCCTCAAAAAAAGCAAAGGTACGGCTGAAATGTGGAAAGGCCTTGGATTCTTTCCACAGTATTTGGTTGGACGACTAAGCTCGGCCGGTATTTCAAAAAAACGAATTCTCTCTTTAAAAAATGAAATGACAAACCAGACCCAACAGTCGCAGTATGCATTAGCTGTAGCGGCGTCCCTAAAAAATTATCCTGGATTGATAAACCGAGTTAGATTAATTGAAAATAGGATAAAAACATTTGAGACTAAAGAAGCAAAAGCTGGCCTTTCTATGTCCGAAAAGAAACATAAACAAACACTAGTAAAATTAAAGCAGAGCAAACTCAAAGCGATAAAAACAATCGAAGCACTCATAAACCGGAACTTAGATTATTTAACTAGTGCGGATTTGATCAACGCCTTGGTTTCCACAAAAAATATTGAAATTGAAATTTTCAAAAATATGAAAGAAGCAGGAGTTAATTGGCTAAGCGAAGCTCAGATACGAATCAGATCCGAGATATCTAAATCAGAACAAATTCAGCAAACCCTATTGGTGCCGGTAATGGACGCGAGATTAGCACTCGAACACGCGAGATTGGCAATAACTCTGGAAGCGTTGGAGGAAATTGAGTACTATAAAAAGAATGTTGCTGGAAATGTGTATAAAAAATTAGAAAGAGAATTAGAAAAATACAAGAAGACAGAAAAGGAAGAAGAGAGAATAGATATACTATTGGAAATCTTGCGTTCGATTGGTAGTAAAGTAGATGTGGCACTGGCCAAAATCAACAATGAGATCAATGATTATTCTGGATATTTCGATTCGTTCGATAACCAGATAATGACTAACTTAAAAATAAAAGAAAAAGCAAAAGAAGATTTGAAAAATAAAGCAATACAGAAGAAAGAATACGAAACGGTTGTATCCTCTACCAATAACAAAATAAGAAAAACGCTTGAAGAAGGATATACGAAATCTGTCGTAGTTCTGGGATCAATAGAAAAACACCACATTGAAAAGGAGGTTCCTCGCCCCGAAGAATATTTCGCTAAACTGGGATTAACTGGGTTTGAAAATGAGTTAGTGAATAAAGACATCGAAATTGGGAGGTTAGGTGAGGAGATAAAAACGCTCCAAGCAGAATATAAAAAATCCTCTGAAATTTCTGAGAAAGAGAAAAAAGATTGATGGTGTGATGATGATGCTACTCTCCAAAACCTTTATCGTCCTCTTAATTTTTCTCTCATTTTTTTTCTTAGGCTGCATAAACAAGGACATTACCAAGCTGTCCTATCAGGGATCCTTCGACAAACTGATGATGGAAGACATAACGCCTCTGAGCTCATGTGAAGTATTTGTCTGTGAAAACAAAAGCGGGATTACTCAACTTTTCTGGAAGGCATTTTCAGCGATTAATATCGCGGATGAACGTCCGCCACTTGATACGTGCAATTTCGAAAGATTTGACCTCAGGGACGAAGCTGCGAAAGCAAAATTTATGAAACTAATGGAAGAAAATCTATCGAAATCTAGGTTTTTCATGATTGGGCAGGGGCCAAGCATTGCCGCAGCGGACGAAGCAAGAAAATACTGCCTTGGCTTCCAGGGCTTTTCTATTCAGTGGCTTGGCGGGGATAGAACTAGATTGCCGCGGAATATTAGTTCAAATGCAGTGGTCTGTTCGACAGAATCAGACATGATTCCGTTACTTGCTTATGGAATCAAAGATGGGGACCTTGAGTACACGATAAATCTGGCGGAATCTTTGAAGAAAAAAGGTCCCGTGTTTATTGCGCCTGGGGCGCTGTTCAGCAAAAAAGACAAGCTGGTCAATGATCCGTCCTGTGATTTCGCAATAATCAAGAACAGGTGCACTAACTGCCTCACAAGCGCGTTCATCCGATTCGGAGATGAAAGCGCAATGCAGTGGTTTGGTCAAAAACAGAATGTTTTGTCGACAGCGTCAGAATGCAGTTCTTCGTTTGTGCCAATTGAAAAAATAGATGTGGTGGTTATTGATGTTAATCTTAACGATTTTGAGTGTAAAGGCGACCAGGCGTACTCCGACATCTCAGAATTCATTGAAAACATTTCCAAGAAATACCAAAAGCCGATGATGCTCAATATAAGAGCAAGTGAAGGTAGTGGAAAGGACGGATGCACCTGGACAAAAGAAGAAATTGACATTGCATTTTCAACAATCTACAAGACAACTCCCACACTAGTGCATTACGGGGTTATAGGCATAGCTAATTCTGACTTATCTTCTCTTTATAGTCAAGGAAAACAAGGGCAATTGTTCAAGAGTTGGTTCAATGGCTGTAGAGAATATTATAATCCAAAAGCTGAAGAATCCCCGCTCATTTTTTCGATATATCCGAGAGGCAATAGCGAGTATATTACTTGCGGAGATTATTATCCAAATCAATTGATGAGGAATTATGAACAACTTGACACGACTGATTTGGAATTTAATCCTATAATAAACAAAAGCTTCTGCGACAACTGTTTTGACTTGGATTATACGGATCTGTCAAAGTATACGACTCTCTCTTTACCTGAGTCAGACAAGCTATCAGAAACTGAACGCTTGAAATACTGCGACTCGTGGAATGGGCCGATCCGTGCATTTGCAGGTCAGTTCGGATATGACCCTTCTGTTGTCAGGTCGATCATCCATTCGGATAACGATTTCATTAAGCTGCTGAAGCCGAACGAGCAATCAAAATTTGGTGAATGTGAGATTTATTCTGGCGAAACAAAGGATATGTGTATCGGAACAGAAATACTCTCTTATTATCTGCAGGAAGCAAGGAGCAAACTTCCTTCTGGAACAAAAGAAAATATCCTTACTTACTTTTCTGTATTGGGTTACAAAACAAATGAACAAAATTTCCTGTCTGAAATAGCTCTTTACAAAACTAATCCAAATAATCTGATATTCAATTCGTTAGCCATTAGAATCGTGGCGAACTCAGAAGAAATCAGGAAAGCATGTGGTATGTGCAGCTGAACCGATGCAAACTATCTCTTACTTGGGATAATCTTCTTTATTATTGCCTTCACATGTTCTTTTGCCTTTCTGAAAATCCCGATCTTTGTCGGGATGTACGCGTTCAGGAGCTTATATGCTTTTTCAGCCTCTGCGTAATCAAAAGTCAGGATAATGGAATCGTATGCAGATGTAAGATCTATGATGTTGAGCTTCTCTTTTGCGATCGGAGTGAGCAGCTTGAATACGAGTCCTGGCGTGTTAACCAGTTCCTGCCCAGTTATGCTGACAACTCCTAGGTTTCTTTTGACAGAAATGCTTTCAAAAGGTGTTTTTGAGATCGTGTCTGTAAGTATGAGTGTTGCTTTTTCAGCTTCTGCTTCATCAACAAAGAAACTGATGTAGTTTTCGCCAGTTCCAACCGCATAGATATTGACTTCCTTAGATGCTAGCGCGCCTGAAAACTTTGACATTACGCCCGGCGTAAGTCTTGCCCTTTCTCCGCCTACAATTATGCCTGCTACCGGCCTTCTATAGTGTTTTACTGTTATCATTCTAATCGACCTAACGGAGATATGCTCTCCTAGAATAACTCTCCCCAATTATTTTTAAATATAGGGCTTTTGGTCTTGTCGCTGCATAAAGCGTCATTCAATCCTTATCTTATGCCCTGCGCCCGTTTCCTCTTTCTTCGGCTCTTGCCTTTCAAGCGTTACCTCAAGAACTCCGTTTTTGTACGCTGCCTTGACAGTCATTGTTTTGATCTTCACTGGCAGTTTGACGGTTTTGTAATACTTTCTTTCTGGCGTATCGACGTTTATCTCAAGGCTGTCGTCTTTTGCCTTCAGATCTATCTTCTCCTTTGACACGCCCGGCAGCTCTGCGATCACTTTTAGGTGGTGCTTGTCTTCAATAATGTCGACAAGCGGCTCGCGCTCTTCGATTCCTTTGCCGGATACTTTTGGCTTGTCGCCGAATTCTCTGATGATCGGTTTTCCATCTGGCCCGACAGTGATCGAATAACCGCGGACAAATGACTTGCCTTCTCTTGCTTTCTTTTCCAAATCTTCAATATCCAGACCGCCGAATCCTTCGTGCATGCTGTACATCATTCGCTCAAATATTTCATCGAATTCATTATCAAAGAATCCGAAATCAAACGGTGATCTTCGTCTTTTTGCCATTAGTCTCCCTCTAACTGAGTAATCGTCTTCCTAAAATCTCTTAGGATATATACCATTATTGGTTTAAAAATATTATGCCATCTACTCTTATGCGGCATTGGTATCTTCATGTAGCCCTTGGACTCATTTTGATGTTTCTTTTTGTCATTACATTCAGTGGAGAAAGCGCATACATGCTGCTGATTGGGAGTATTGCATTGGTCCTTGGATCGCTTGTGCCTGACATAGACCATCCGAAATCAAAGATCCGTCAATCGTTAAGAGTCCTTATGTTTCTCGTTATTTTATTCTGCATACTTTTCGTTCTTGATATACAGAACATGGTCGATTTCCTAAGCAACTATACGGACGTTCCGATGCTGGCTGCCGCGATCGCCGCATTGTTTGCATCGGTATTCATTGTGTTTTTATTTGATAGCATGATCCCGCCGCATCGCGGACCGATGCATCGGCTGACAGCTGCCGCAGTTTATGGCGCACTTTGCGGGATAATTGCGCTAGTAGTAAACTCGAATGCTGCGCTTACAGCTGGCGCAGGATTCGCAGGTTATCTGTCGCATCTGCTCGGGGACTTAATTGAGTAATAAAAAATAAAGAGGAATAAAAATAAAGAAAAAAGAAAAAAAAGAATTTGAAAATCTATTTTTTTGGTTGATATATTGGGTTATCGCGCCTGTATTGCGCCTGCTTCTTTTTCTTCTCGTAGACACCTAATGACTTGCCGCATGAGACGCAGTAATACACTTTGCGCTTATCCATGTATCTCAGATCATCTGCGCTCCTGAGATCTGTTGAAAAAATGACCGATCTGTAATCGACAACTGCTTTGCCCCGCGAAACATTGCGTCCGCAGCCGTTACATCTTACTAGTGTAGATCTTCCTCTTCCCATGTGTTTCCCCCCTGTTTGTTTTCCTGCTCATTGGTTTATGAATTTCTGAAATGAAAAATTCTTCAGCGTTATTCAGTGACGAGACCTTACCGACGGCTATGCCATCAAGTGTGTAAAGCTCCACATCGTCTATTTTGAGGGAATCTGTTTTAAATGTTGGTCCCAGCAGCTTTTGCTTCTCATTGACGCCAGTTCCTGTGATGAACTCATTGAACGAAGGCACGACCACTATACACGTCTTTGAATGCTTCAGCTTGCCGACAACCCACGCTTTCTTTGCGTATCTGTATCCTAGCTTATCCTTGAAAATGACTGCTGGATGCGAATGCGCTGCAACAATGTGGTCGACTTTTGACATTTTCTGGCTGAGCTTCCTGTGGCCATGAAGTATTCCTATGTTTTCAATCACAACTTCATTCGCTGATGGAAAATAGGATTTCAGCGCTCCGTCGTGGTTGCCGGGCACTATTAAGACTTCGCATATTTTCTTGAACCGTAGAAGCATCTCAGGCACTTCAAGTGCAATTCTTCTTTCAAGCTCTTCCTGCTCAGTCAACGCTTGCCAGTATTCTTTATCCGCAGGAAATCTGTGTCGGATGTCACCGACAAGAATAAGCCTATTAATTCTGTTGTGCGCGATCAGCCTCTCAAGCCTGTCGAGATTTTTCCTGATGTTTGCTCGGGCTAGATTTTCCATCCCAAGTGAACATTCTGCCCCGATATGTGTATCTGCCACGACCAAGTTCTTCTGACCGGACTTTTCAGTTATAATAAGCGCCGGCTCTCCGGCGATCATCTTAATGGAAGCCATAATATATATACTCAGATCTTATATATAAACTGCTTGGGAATTGGACTTGAGTCTGTTGAACCTGTTGGGGTCAAGGGAGAAGCTTTAAAAAACAGTTTACAAAATCTGATTATGTTCACTCGAAAAGGCGGAAATGGGAAGAAAGGACTGAAAGGACAGGCAGCCATGGAATATCTGATGACTTATGGCTGGGCGATCCTGATTGTTCTTGCCATTATGGGCATTCTTATTTATCTAGTTCGACCGCAAAAAGTTGAAAGCTGCAATGTGGGTGTGCCGCTTCAGTGCGAGCCGGAACATTACACCGTAGACAAGGCAGGGAACCTCACAATCCGCATTACAAACATCGGTTCTGTAAGATATGCAATCCAAAGCACAACATGCGGATCGACAACTACTAATCTGCAAAATGTTTCACTTTCTGCTGGCGGCAGCGTGGACATTTATTTTGATTGTTCAACTTCGCCGGCCCTTAACCCGTCTGCAACAGCTGGCCGAGACACATTGCAACAGACAGTAAGTATAACATATGCTCCTGCAGACGCACTATCCTTTGTTAAAACGCAGCAAATTGACGTCGTTGTGAGATACCGCTGATCTGACTGCTTGAAGCGTTAATTTAAAACTCCTTTCTTCAATTCAATTCATGAAGCACATTTACTGGTTTGAGGAGCTCAGTAAAGACAGTCTTCTTATCGCAGGGGGCAAGGGAGCAAACCTTGGCGAAATGACAAAGGCGGAGCTGCCGGTACCGCCCGGCTTTGTGGTTAGCGGCGATACTTATTATGAATTCGTTCAAGCGAATGGAATCGACAAACTAATTGAGCAATATCTTGTTCCTTTAAACGTGCAGGACACCACGAAACTGGACGAAATGGCAGCGAAGATTAAGGATGCAGTAATTGCTGGAAAGATTCCAGAAGAAGTCAAAGCTGCAATAATTTCAGCTTACAATGAACTAAAGAAAAAAACAGGGATTACTTTTGAGTATGTCGCAGTACGCAGCAGTGCGACAGCAGAGGATTTACCTACAGCGAGTTTTGCTGGTCAGCAGGAAACGTTTCTGAACGTGATAGGAGAAAATGCGTTAGTTGACGCTGTAAAGAAATGCTGGGCCTCCCTCTTCACACCGCGTTCAATATTTTATCGGGCTGAACAGGGATTTGATCACCGCAAAGTTAAGCTGGCTGCCGTTGTTCAGCACATGATACAATCTGAAAAGGCAGGAGTAATGTTCACAGTTGATCCGGTCGGCCAAGATCCAAATACGATCACAATTGAAGGCGCTTACGGACTTGGCGAAACAGTCGTATCGGGGTCTCTGACGCCGGACACGTATTATGTCAATAAGAAATCGCTCAAGATTTTGGATAAAAAAATTGTGAAGCAGGAATGGATGCTCACAAAAGTCGAAGACAAAAATGTCAAAGCAAACATCAAGAAGGACTTCCAGCAGCTTCAGAAACTTTCAGACACTCAGATTCAAGAATTGGCTAGGATTGGCAGAAATATTGAGAATCATTACAAATGGCCGCAGGACATAGAATGGGCGGTTGAAGGAGGCAAGATCTACATCGTCCAGTCAAGGCCGATCACAACATTGAAAGAATCTGTAACAGCGCTGTTCAAAACTGAACAGAGTACTGCCAAGGCCGAAGAAAAGGAAGGAATAAAAGCAGAGGTTAGAGAAGTGAGAACTGCTGGAAAGAAAGAAGCAGCGGAGGGAGTGAGCTCAGTGGCGAAGGAGGGAATGATTCCAATTTCGGGAGCAAAAACATTGCTGAAAGGTCTGGCGGCTAGCCCCGGCTTCTCAACGAATGTTGTCAGAGTATTGTTCTCTCCGAAGGACATAAACCAGATGGCTTCCGGCGAGATACTGGTCACTACCATGACCACACCCGATTTCGTGCCAGCCATGCGAAAAGCATCCGCTATTGTCACTGATGAAGGAGGGTTAACTAGTCATGCTGCTATCGTCAGCCGTGAACTTGGCGTTCCTGCGATCGTTGGCACGGGCGACGCGACAAAGAAATTGCGAGATGGGATGATAATAACTGTTGACGCAACGAAAGGGATTGTTTACGAAGGAAAAGTAGACATTTCTGAGATTGCAAAGCCAGATACAACTGCTCTGGGCGGCGCGGCTGCACTTGTGACAGGTACGAAAATCTATGTCAACGTAGCAGAACCAGATGTCGCAGAGAAAGTTGCACGCCTGTCTGCCGACGGAGTCGGCTTGCTGCGCGCTGAATTCATGATCGCAAATATAGGTACTCATCCGCGGAAAATGATTGAAGAAGGGCGCGAACAGGAATTCATCGATAAATTGGCAAATGATATTGCCCGAATCGCTGGCGCGTTCTTCCCAAGACCCGTTATTTACCGGGCAACTGACTTCAAAACAAATGAGTATCGCAATCTTGAAGGTGGCGAACAGTACGAACCTGAGGAAGAGAATCCGATGATCGGATACCGGGGTGCGATGCGATACATCAAAGAGCCAGAATTATTCAGAATGGAGCTTTTCGCAATCAAGAAAGTCCGCGAAGAAATGCGCCTCAAGAATCTTTGGCTTATGCTGCCGTTCATCAGAAGGACTGAGCAGATAGCAGATATAAAAAAGATGATGGAAGCTGTCGGCATCAGAAGGACGAAAGATTTCAAGCTATTCATAATGGTCGAAGTGCCGAGCAGCGTATTCATGATAGATGAAATGTGTGAAGAAGGAATTGATGGCGTGTCAATCGGAAGCAACGATCTTACGCAATTGATTCTTGGTGTTGACAGAGACAATGCTGCAATCGCAAGAGAATTTGATGAAAGAAGCACTGCCGTACTGCGCGCGATAAAGAAGGTTATTGACAGTTGTAGGCGCCATGGCGTAACGTCCTCGATCTGCGGCCAAGCGCCGTCGGTTTATCCTGAGATTGCTGAAAAGCTTGTTGAATTTGGGATCAATTCGATTTCAGTCAATCCAGACAGCATTGAAAGAACAAGAAAGCTTGTTGCGAGCGCTGAGCAAAAGCTTCTGCTTGAAAGATCTAGGCAGATTCTTGAGCGATTAGGTGCAGAAGACACGGGAGTCAAGCATACAGTACCTTCAGAATGACTAGTTTCATTAATTCATTATTAATTCAGTATTAATTGTGGGAGGATGGTTCTTTACGTTGGCCTATCCGGCACTATGGCCGCCGGAAAGGGAGTTACCAGATCAATAATAGAAGGAAGGTACAAAACGCTCTCATTCAGTTTATCAGACATCTTGCGGGAAGAAGCTGATGAAAGGGGTATCGAAAGGACTAGGAAGAATTTAACTGACATTGGAAATGAACTGAGAAAAAAGCACGGGCCAGGAGTGCTTGCTAAAAAAATAATTGAGAAAATCGCTAGGCAGCGGGACGGATATGAGAGGATTATAATCGATTCCATAAGAAATCCCGGTGAGGTTTCGGAGCTTAGGAGGGCACTAAAAAAAGATTTTCTCCTCTTGTTTATTGATGCGCCGCTCGGAATCCGGTATAAGCGGACCAAGCTAAGGCAAAGGGAAGGGGAATCTGCAGATTCATTTGAAACTTTTTCCATGATGAACGAATCAGAATTTGAGGGGTCTGACGAAAAAGGCATTCGGCTTAAAGAATGCAAAATTGAAGCAGATTATGTAATAGAGAATGATAGGACTATTGGCGAGCTGAGAAAAAAAGTTTATGAGATAACCAATGAAAGAATCAGTTCGATGGATTAGTGAGGTACGACAGGTATGGCAGAAGTTATTTTTGCAAAAGCTGAAAAAAAGGACGCAGAGGCAGTAAAAAGAAAACTGACTGGTTCCGGGGCATTTGACAAATCTATCCGACCTTTTTCGAAAGGAAAATTCGTATTTTTCCCTGTAAATAAAAAAATAAAATTGAAAGGCGTGACATTTATTTTGCAAAATATCAAAAATAGGGAGGTTGTGCCGCAGTCGAAGAAAGTTGGCGTTTCCT
>Ga0315284_10017934_pt1 | contig 10037 bp, 6 predicted proteins | sample YL17G09_16_MG_FD_203696 | JGI IMG/M metagenome (GOLD analysis project Ga0315284, IMG submission 203696) | Sediment microbial communities from Yellowstone Lake, YNP, Wyoming, USA - YL17G09_16 | ecosystem: Environmental > Aquatic > Freshwater > Lake > Sediment | place: USA: Wyoming | collected...
CTACATCTTGATTACAATTCTCTATCTCATTTTCATATTTCTCTTCTTTATTCTCTACATCTTGATTACAATTCTCTATCTCATTTTCATATTTCTCTTCTATCACTTGTATATTACCCTGTTTATTGTCTTCTGAATTTTTGTAATTACATATAGGATTCGTTGTTTTCCTATAAATAAACGATTTGCGTTGATGCATTTTGTTCATTTTTATTTCTATTTTATTTTTTTTTATTTATAAAGTCAGTATGTTCAAAAAAGATAATAATTCCCATCTTTTAGATTATACAAGACAACTTGATAAACGTATAAACGATCTTTCAAACAATATTGTATCCAAGGATACACTCCAAGAACTAAATCATATTATTAATGAAATAAATGACTCTAAACTAGAAAATGATTCAAAAATAGATACTATTATAGCACTTGTAAAAAATATCACATCTAAATTTAATGAACTAGATTCTATCAGAAATAAAATTAATGAAATAGACAACAAAACATCTCAAATTGAAACATCTATCAGAAATGAAATAGACAACAAAACATCTCAAATTGAAACATCTATCAGAAATGAAATAGACAACAAAACATCTCAAATTGATACATCTATTAAAAATATACGAAATATACCAAATATACCAAATATACAAAATATACCGAAAGCTAAAAAATCAAAGATATATATTGAACAAATACCTGACGATAATAATCATATTAAATTTACAAAATTGAATCTAAATAAAGGAACATATTTTGTTGATTTTAGTGTGACTTTTGTAAATAATAATATTGTAAATGATGCTTCTGTAATACTTGAGCTTCTAGCTAAAATTAATAATAAAAATAACTTAATAGGTAGATCTTCTCACACTTGGTATGGTAGATATAATGGAAATGATATCTATCACGGTTATCAAACAGTAATTATAAACGGAGTTTTAAACATAGAAGATGAGCTAACATTGGTTGAATTTTATACGTCTAGTATTGATCAAAGACATTGTAATATTGTTATCAATTTAAAAGAATATCCAACATTATTAAGAATTTATTAATTTTAATTTTAAATTAAAATTAAATTAAAAAAACTTATTTTTTTTTTCCTTCTAAATATAAAAATGGCTTTACTAACAGGTGTTAAACCAGTAGTTAACGTTCTCGACGTTTCCCAAAATACCTCAATTATTAATATGTCTCTAGTTGAGACTGATCAAGATATTGATAATGCTTGTGTGAAAATGTTACTAAATTCTCACAGTGATGTCGGATTTGGTACACCCGTAAATAAATCTCAAAGTCTTGGTAATGATTTTAATTTAATGACTTCTTCTAATAAATCTTTACTTTTAACTTCAACCAATCTAGCAGATAAAACTCCAATCATAGCTAATGATTTAAAGTTGGCTGAGGGTGGTTCTTATGTAGCTTTTAAAGAAAAATTTAGATATAAACTCGAAGCTCCAAATGACGGAAAACTATCTGTAAATGATGATAGTAATCAACAACAAGCTATGGTTTTATCAGAGCTAGATGGTGATAATTTGTTGGCTTCTCAAGACTCTTTTAGAAGAGATACTAATAATAAACTAAAAACTACTATTGGTTCTGATGCATTATTTGTTTATGATAAAATAGGACAACTTGGACAAGATGGATGCGTATCAGTAATTTCAGGAGACTCTTCATCTGGTTCCAATTTAACTTTAACTATGGATCGTACTTCTAATAATCCTCTTGATTATCCCTATGGAAGTGGTACGGTAGATTATGAAGCTGCGACTTTAGATATAACTAATAGCAATCTTTTAGGTGGTTTAGTTAAACTCAATGGATCTGCTGTATCAGAGGAATTCTTAACAAGTCCAGACTCGCAATACGCAAGTGGAAATACATATTCTGGAAATTACGCAGATTATAATAATTTGTCTAGTTTTTCAGTAGAAATGAAAGTTAGTAACGATGCTGTAAGTTCCTTCACTAGTGATGATAATAAAGTTCTTTTTGACCCAGCTCAAACACAGGTTAATCTATCTGGTTTAGGAAACTCTTATCCAAAATCTGATGTTGTTGTTTCTTGTGGCTATTCTTTTGATAAATATCCAATATCTGGCGTTACAGATTTTTTAGAAAGAGTTCCAGTAAATAGCGGGGCAGAAAACATTGTACAAGATATGGCTAGTAGTAGTACTGATATTACTCTCGATAATAGAGATAAGGATAAACGTATGGGTGGGCTTGATGGTTTGAGTGCTTATTTATCTTCAAGTAATGTATTATATACCATTTTTGAAACGGATAGCTCAAATGGTTTTGTTGATGCTTTAGATAGCTCTAAAAAAGATGGTGACGTTTCATATGATCTAGAAGTATTAGAAAATTCTACTGTAAGTAATGGAAAAGCACAATATATTGTTGTTGATAATTCTAACTCAACTGTTTCATTATTAAACGGTCAAAATCCTAAAGATAACCTCGTTTTTTCTATTCAAGAAAATACCAATCTTGAATCTGTTGATGACGTTAATAGTAATAAACTAACAAACTTAGACGGCGGTGTTGATTTGTGCTTAGATCCAAGTCAAAATGTTGAATCTAATATTGGCGCTGATGTTGTAAATTCAACAATAAGAACTTCTTTGTTAAGAGATATGGGAGTAGCAAGTGTCGGTGATAATAATTTACGAATATTATTTCAACATAGATTATCTGACAGTGCATTAATGGCTACTCGTCAAACCTCCCCCCAGTTATCTCCCCCCCTTGAAGATGGTATAACCAAAATTTCATTGGCAGCTCTTAGTGCACAAAGTATGGTACCAGGTGTCTGCTCAGCATCTTTTGGACTTAGACCTGAAGTAGACCAATCAGAAGATTACAAATGGTTCCCTGAAGACAGTGAGGCTATGCCATTATCATTATTAGATAGTAAAGCATTGGCATATAAGATATCATTTTCTCCTTATTTTGTTTTCGGAGGATCTTCCCTACAAGAAGCCGTTAACCAAAGTAGTGTAACTGATTTGGCATCTGGTAAAAAAGTTTATTTACCAGATGCCAAATCAGTTAGAGCTAATTCTCCACAACAAGCTTTATCAGCTGATGTCAATGGATCATTAGTGTATACTGATGTAAACTCTGACTTACATATGACAGATGTTAATGATGCTGTTGTAGAATTATTAAGCACTTCTCTAGATAACAGTGTAAGAACAGTTACCGTTAAAGTTACACACAGTTCAGGTGTTCCTTCATTGAAGAATCATCAAGTTTCTTATAATTTAACATACAAATATTACGAAGGAGTTAAATGGAATTGGTACGCTCCTAGTAGCGTAGGAACTAAAGGTGTAAGACCACAGCCAGTAGTAACTCTTGAAATTAACTCTAAATTTGTTTTTTCACACGTTGCTTCTGTTCAAGGTTTTTCAGAAGGACAAAGTAGTTGGGCCGATTTACCTAATCAAAATACTAATAATTTATCTTTGGTACAGATTCACGATTCTAATATGGGAAACCAGTTATTATTTAACGACACTATATCTAATAGTTACAATATAACTCTAAATCTTTATTGCGATAATAAATTAGGTTCAGCACCTGTATTAAATAATAATTATGCCTTACCGCTAGTCAACAAATCGGGAGATTGGTCTGCTTCTTATTTAGAACTAAACAACGGTAATATGTCTAATATGAATAAGGAAAACATTCAAAGTTTGCTTAATAATAACTCTCCAGTCGCTTTATCTGTAAATGTAAGTAGACTCAACACTAACACAACTCTTAAGATTTCAGCTGGAGTAAATAATGACTTGTTCAAAGTAGTCGTTCCAAATAATAGATTACAGGATATGTGTGGTTATCTAATGTCTTCTGCTTGGTTAAATGTATTAAAAGTACAAGAAGTATCTTCTCAAAGAGCATTTGTATCTGATAACGTATGGCTTAAATTAGATTCGGGTGTTTATGTTAAAACAGCTTTACTATCTTCAGCCCCAAAAGGAGTGTTAGCAAATTTATATTTACTTAACGACCTCTATAGCTGTGTTAACCCATCAATAAGTCTAACTATTGTACCAAACAATAAAGTTCTAGTAAATGAAAGTTTGGTTTATTCAACCGGTTCTTACAAAGAAATAAAGGCTCTACATAGAAGAGGTTTAACTTCAAAGTCAACTTATCGTTTTAATAGACAGAAAATCGAAGCTACTGCTAGTTGGGGAGATATGTTAGAAAAGGTGGCTATAGATAATGCTACCACTCAAATGTATACTCAACAAGATCAAGTTAACTACTACTACAAAGCAGTTTTTAACTTTGCTAAGAATGTTGGTTTAGGTGTTATTATAAATAGTTTTAGCGGTCTAGATGGATCTCATACACTCCGTCAGCATATTTCAAGAGTAGATGTTACTTTGAAAAAACTTTCTGATGGTAACATACTGAAGAATACTCGTGTTGAATTACCTTCCGATGCTCAAGTTCCATTCGTCGAAAACTATAAGCTTAATAACTTCTGGGTTCCAAACCAAACCGTTAAATTAACTTTGAATAATAAAGATATCACAGTAAAATTTTTCAATAAATATTCTTGGAATTCTCTAAATGAATTTAAAAATGCTGTTGCTGATAAGACCGTCATTCTTTCGGAGGATAATTTTGTGAGTAGTAATAATCAGTCTGTTATACTAGTAGATGGCAAAAAGTCTCTGCAAATTAATTATGTTCCAGCATTTAGACGAGTCGCCAAAAAAGTATGCTTTTCTTGCGTCCCAGAAATTTTAAAGATAGATCTATCAAGTCCTAGTGTATATCATCCATTATTAACTCTAGAACCAAAACTATTATCTCTCGGCGGTTCTAGAGTTAATACCCATAGTTTAGATTTGTCAGCATTAGCTTCAACTTCTTTATTATCAGGTGTACATAACTATACTGTTAGTAAGGATTCATTATTATTATCATTACAAGGATCAATAGATACAGGAAATCCTTGGGATGATGGAATTGATGGCGACGGTGATGGTAAGGCTGATAATGAATCATACCAACCTTATACAAATATATCTATGTCTACTCCTTACTTGTCATCGGTATCTTTCAATTCTGATAATTTTTTAACTGTTTTGGCTTCATTTAATGTTGATAATAGTTCTAAAGTTTCTGCATTCCAAAAGTCGATTGAGCAAAATTATAATAATCTTGATGGATCAATAATATTGCAATGGAATAAACTTGCAAATAGATTGGCAAGAGTAGACGGATGGTCAAACGATTTGATAGTTTCTCCCAAGATCACAACATCTGTTAAACAGTACGTATTGGGTTTTGATATGGTAGAAGGTGCTGTTGTACCTGTTGTTCATAAATTAATTTCAGCTGAATTTAATCCAAATAAATTGCAAGCTAGTAGCAAATTAGCATCAGGAGTCTCACTAATTAAATTACCTTGTGCAAGTAAACAGAAATCAAGCCTATCTCTACCAGATGGTGTTGGCATAGGATTTCCTTACAATTACACCCTAGCTGGAGTAAACTATCCATCAGTTCTAGCTGATAAATTATTATCATTATCAGAACCGTTAGTGAATTTTGTAAATAATAGTTCTTTGAATAGAACAACTTTAGATTTATTAGTGAAAGTCGGAGTCAATGGTAGTCAACTATTCACAGATATATTTGCTGCTAAGAAAGTTGGTGTAAATAGAGTTGTTGGTATATTTTCAAAGGATCAATTAGTACTTGAAGATAGTTTTGGTAATCTATGTTTGAGAGTTGGTCCAGATGGAAGATTGTACACTGGAGATGTTTCAACTTACAGTCTATATTGCAATGCTCAGAATTCCGTGTTGGGGGCTTCTACTAACGGAATTATGTCTCTTCCACTTAATAACAATGCTGTTCTAAATAATATGGTTCAGTAAATATATTAAATTTTATTTTAAAGAGAGAGAGAGATAGACCAGAAATTATTTTTTGTTTATTACAAAAAATAAGTGTTATATAAAAAAATAAGTGTTATATAAAAAATATAAAATGAACAGATTATCACTTTCCAAAATTTTTTGGGGATTTAACGGGTCTATGTGTTTTTATGGTATAACAAGAGGATACAGGATAAAATCTTACTATGATGATAAACCTTTATTGTTTACAGATAAATTATTTTCAGCTATTACTTGTGGATATATATATGGACTTCCTATCGTAAATTTAATGTATCTCAAGTCTTTTATAGATAGAATAGAGATACATACAAAAGGACTAAATAATGAGATTTATAAGGATTCTTATAAGGAGATGACTGGTATATGTGATAAAACTTTTTGAGTTTTTTTAGTCTTATATAATATAATATTACAATGAGGAAATTTTAAGATAAAATTTAAGAATATAATAAAATTGAGATGTTTTATTACTATAAATATATTGATAGAACTTTATAAGATTTTATATAAATTATTATATAAAATAAATGAATAGATACTTTATTATATCTTTTATACTAATAGTATGTTATATACTTATTATGTGGTTAATATTTAGAAATAGTTGTAAGCCTTTTCCATATGTTAAAAAATTTAGACCATTCAGCCTATCTTATCCACAAAAGGATACAATGCCGAAGAAAATATGGCTATTTTGGCATAAATCAGTAGATGAATCTGAACCAGTTATAAAGTTTTGTTATGACATAATAAGAAAAAATTGTTCTGACTATGATATCTATACTTTAGACCTTAAAAACTATAAGAGATATGTAGATGATTATCAGGTTATTAACATAATGGATAGCAATAAAGTTTCAATAAATCATAAGTCTGATTTGCTTAGATTTTATTTAGTATATAAATATGGAGGAATATATCTAGATTCTTCTATTATTATACTAGATTCTTTTGAGTGGATTTATAACTATAATAACAAGTATGACGTTATAATGTATAAGAATACAAGGCATACAACAGATGATGACTTACCAGTTCCTGAGAGCTGGTTTATAGCAGCAAAGCCTAAAAATAAATTTATAGGCCTTGTTCTTGAGAAAACTATGGAGATATTATCAAGAGGAGATCTAGTAAATGATTTATATAATCTTAAGAATGATATTGAAGTAAATTATCAGAATTTTAGAGGTCATGGAACATATCATATATTATACTATATTTACGTTTATATTATATACAAGAATGATATAGATAATATACTTTTTTTAGATTGCAATCCAGAAGACTTAACGTGTTCTTGTCTTATGAACTCTAGTATTGGTGTAGATTTTAAAAATTTATTTGTAAAGCCTATATCGGATGAAAAATTTAATAAGATTAAAGAGAAAAGAATGGTTAAACTTGCAAGATATTCTCGAGATGCAATAAGACTTCTTAAAAACAAAATACAGAAGGACTCTTTTATTGATAGAATAAAATAAGGGAGTATAATAAAAATAGGAGATATAGACCTATATTAATTTTAGATTTTTTTTATATAATAAGTTTTGTTATATAAATGTTGTTTAAAATATTATTTATAATAGCTGCTATAATTATTGTGTGGATCATTATACAAAAAAATATATCAGAAAAATATACACCTGAAAATTATATAGCAAATGGGCTTAGTAAAATATCCATAAATGATATATCTATAGTTACTTATAATATACAAAAATTTCCTTGGGCATTAAAGTCGTTAGGAGATGAAGAAATAAGTAATATAATAAAGAGTCATTCTATAATACTATTACAGGAATGTTTCAATGAGGCATATGACTCTTTAGAAAAACACTATCCAGACTACCATATATGCAGAGGAAATTTAAAAAGGTTGAATATGATGAATAGTGGATTAGTTATATTGTCTAAATTTCCCATAATCGATGTAAAATTTACAGAATATAAAGAAGCAAATCCTTGGTCATTTGATTATTTTTCCGAGAAGGGATTTTTGACTGCTTCTATAAAGATAGGAGATAAATGTATAAAGGTCGTAAATACGCATTTGCAATCATCCGATTTTTATCGATATGATAAATATGCACTATCACAGTTAGAGGAATTAATGGTATATTTGGATATACTTAGAGAGAATAGAGATGAATATATAGTAGGCGGAGACTTTAATATAGATATTAATGATTTTAATAATATAATGAAGTCCCGTAAAGGATTTGAAGTTTATAAAGATATGATAAAAAGTCCACATAAACCAACAATATATATTAATTTAACCACCTCTCATACTAGTAACAATTATAAAGAGGGATATGAACCTTTTATATTTGATTATTTCATAACTAATTCTTTAAGTAAAACTTCTCCAGTAGTAATAAATAGTGATTATAGTGATCATAATCCTGTTTCATCTTTCTTCTTTTTAGGGTAATCAGGATAATTTTACGTTTTCTATGGCAAAATATCCAAGATACCATTTATGAAGTTGTTTTTTCCAAGATTTAGTATATCTAAAATTCAAAAGTTCATACCATTTTACAGGTTGTTTTATTTTTATTGTAGTATCATAAAAAGGAAGTTGAACTATTTCAAAATTATACAATAAATTTATAGGTGTATCTCTGGCTGATGGTATTATTACCATATTATTTTTATTATCAAGTTTACATTTATAAACATCCATAAAAACTGGTATTAGACCTTGATAAAAAATTCTAAAAGCTCCCCAATCATATTCTTCAAAATATATATTAGAATTAGAATTAGAAAATTCTTGAAGAATAGGTCTTATTTTGTCTTGATCTTTTTCCCATATGCATATATCACAATCATTATCTCCAATGATAATATCTTTTTCTCTATGTACTCCAAGAAGTGTTCCAAAATCTACCCAATATTCTATATTATTATCATTAAAAATAGGTATAGATTTCATAAAAAGATTTCTTAAATTATTCTGTATTATTTTTCTAATTGATATAGCTATAACCAAGAAAACAAAGTAAAGTAATATTATATATAGTAAAATTTTTAATATAGTCAATCGAGTTTTAATTTGTTACATAACTCTGGAACAGTTATACTATAGTTCTTTCTTAATTCTATTAACGCTTTTCTCAAAGTTGGAAATTTACAGTTAGAAGGATCCAATCTAAATGTAAGTATATCAATTTTCTTAGTTTTTCGATTTTTATGAAACTTATATATATCTGCTAATTCATAATTAGGATCATAATAATTCCATAAACTTAATACAAGAGCCTCTATATCATCTCCTGTAGTCATATTTGTTTGTCTAGGCTCAAAAGAGGATCTCAAACTCCACAAAATATTACCATAAATAGATGGTTTAAAATACTCAAAGGGAACTTCCTCTTCTAATAGGTCATAAAATGATTTCCCCTTGTATTTATCTTTATATTTACCAAGTAAATAAATACTTGCATCATTTATCTGATTTCTCTTTAATATAGGAGTTGCCAATCCATAATCCATTAACTCAAACGTATCATCATCCTTTACACATATATTATCAGGCTTTATATCTGAATGTACTGAACCTGTATTTTTATGAAATCTATATATTGCCTCTAATCCAGACTTAAAAAATCTCTTAATATCTTCATCGGCAAGTCCAACATTTTCAGGAGGACCGTGTATCAAATAATGATCTAATAAATCCTCTAATGAATCTCCACAATATTTAATAACCCATACATCTTTATTCTTTCCAAACTCTCCATATAACTCTCCTAATCTATTTAGAATAATAAACTCACCCGAAACATCTCCCTTTTCTTTAAAATATTTTATTGCTACTTTAATACCCTTTTTATCATATCCCTCAAATACTATTCCAGTTATCCCTTCTCCCAAAAATCTACCAACTTTATAATATGGCTCAACACTTGATTTTACATATTTATAAGCATTCTCTATTTCTTTTTTTTCGAAAATTAATGGAGATCCATATTTATCTTTTGTCTTACGTGACTTTCTACTTGTCTTACTTGACTTTCTACTTGTCTTACGTGACTTTCTACTTGTCTTACGTGACTTTCTAGTAGACTTACGTGACTT